>Ga0116231_10011112_pt1 | contig 14049 bp, 6 predicted proteins | sample S1TSphgellanicum_2_FD_89695 | JGI IMG/M metagenome (GOLD analysis project Ga0116231, IMG submission 89695) | Host-associated microbial communities from peat moss isolated from Minnesota, USA - S1T2_Fd - Sphagnum magellanicum MG | ecosystem: Host-associated > Plants > Peat moss > Unclassified... | reverse complement strand
TTTAGGATCCTTTTAATCTTTTTGTTAGTAGGTTTGGCTATTTATTGCTTTTTTTTTAATAACCTCTGGGTAGGTTTTTTTTTTTTTTTTTCTAATCAAATTTGGGCATCACACAGGTTATTAGTATCAATTTTTTGATTACTGAGTAGGTTACAAAATAACCAGTTGATAACCATGTGTTATCTTGTCAGTTATTGACCATTTATGTACTTTTCTTAATTAAAATTAAAATTAATAGTTTCCCTTTTTTTTCTTTTTTTGTGGCATTAGTATATAAAGATTGATAACTTACCTTGGCAATAATTGGCTCATCCAAGTAGGTTATTATATTTTTGAAAAATCAATACTAATTGTTATTTTAAAAAACAATCAAGAACCAACTACAACTGACTGGCAGGTTAGTATATAATAACTAGCTTGATAACCGAGTCAAAACTCAATAACCAGCCAACACTGGTTGTAACTTCCCTCTTGACTTTTAATCAGACGGTGCAGGTAAATTGTGCTTATGGTATTGGAAGTTTGAAGAGACATTAACCACAGCATCCAGAGGTAGCTCTCTCTCTCTCTCTCCCCGCCCCTCTCTTTGCCCTCCTCCCCCTTTTATTTTGTCTGTGGGTAGGGGAAGACATGGATATCTCTGCATTACAACAATTTTTAATATTTGGGGGTGCAAATTCAACTCTCCATGGCAGCATTTTGGGGACTTAAAATGAGTTGATAATCCACTAATGAAAGGGGTTTTTCACATGCACTAGTGAGAGGGAGTACAGAAGTCTTGACGTATCGTAAGGTACAACCTAACATACCCTACAACCACGACAACAACAACAACGACAATGCTTGTGTTGCCTATATCGGGAACAACCGTATAATAAACATTTCCCCTAATTCACTTCTAGTTCCCCACCATGTCTGTTTTTGAGTGCTCAAGTCAACTCTGGTCCCGGGCCCCCTTAAGTCCTGAATCCTGATGATAAAAGGTCCATTTGGGAGAAAAAAAAAGACTTGAATACAAAAACAGGATCACCCACAATACTATTACAATACTCTACAACAAACACTCCATGACAAGAACTTTCATATGGAACCGGTTGTTGATGATGACAGTGAGGAAGGCCCAAAGTTTTTTTTTATCAACACTACAAGTCTTGAAGTAGAAGGTACCACAAATGACATGCTAACTTACACTGAAACAAGAAGAGGTTATGTGCTGTGCTGTTATTGCATGTGTCAAATGTAGGGTTTGGAGATGGTTTGCAAAATGTATGTTGCATGTAGAGATCTCAGAAAAATGGTTTTGGCCCAGCATCTTTGCCAAATCAGCATGTTTTCACTTTTCTTCATCCAATCTGCATTTGCATGTTTTCACTTTTCTTCATCCAATCTGCATTTGCAGGGTTACATACGGAGCACCAGTGGAGTTGGTCTATTAGTAGGTAGTTGATCTGGAACTGGTCACTGGATGTTGATTCAGCAACTTAGCTCCATCTAGCATTGCCTCCGCCTATTTGCTACTCTTTGTCTCACCTTTTGTATGTTCTATTCCAGAACCCACAAGTTTCTTCCAAACTTCCCTTGGAGTCTGGACCTCCCCTTGTCCTCCTCCCCCCCCCCTTTCACTTACAGCTTGTGCCAAGCAAATGTTTTTTTGTTTTTACCCTCTGGAATTGCTGTTGATCTAAGGTCTGGATGTTAGTTGGGCAACTTAGCAAATGTTTTTTACCCTCTATAATTGCTGTTGATCTGGGGCTGGATGTTTGGTTGTGCAACTAGCATTGCCTCAGCCTATTTGCAACTCTTTGTCTCTCACCTTTTGTCTGTTCTATTCCAGGACCAGCAAGTTTCTTCCAAACAAACTCTGACCTGCTCTGTCCCCACCCCTCACTTCTTCCATAGAAGGAAGCAAAGCCTGTTTACAGGCAAGAAGACGGGGGGTAGTCTAAAACAAGAGATGCCCTGGAGGGCCTACTAACTTGCAATGATACACACAAGAATAAACTGGTATAATACACTGTATATACAATGAATGAGCTCCATGAGTCACTGGAATTCCCTACCAGAGATCCACACCCCATCTCTATGAGCAGCAGAGACAAGAGAAGGTCCCACTACTCGCTACCAGACCCATCCCCACTTTAAACTAACATGGAAACATTCTTCTATCATTCTAACATGACCTCTTTCAGCTAGCTTGTCCAAAATTATTCTCTGGGTGGGTTGGTATAATCACTTGTATAGTATAAATTTTTTTTAATACCTATACTGATTTACATGATGCACATAACAATTGGACAAAAAATTGGGGGTTGGAATGAAGTGTCAGAGATTTCCCAGTGTAGTTGAAGGGTGCCTTCAATTTGTACTCTTCCTTCTTCATGTACACCAGAGCTCATCATCTTCTGTTTCTTGGCAGGCTTTTTACATTTTCATAAGGGCCTGTCAATTCTTCTTTGTGTGATGAGTAGGAGCTGATATTGTCATTACCCAAGGTAAAGGCCCTTGGATGGGTGCGTTGCCAGAATTGAATTCAACTCAACACTGCCCCTCAGCTGATGACACCTTGGGTGGCTGGGTGGGTGGGTGCCTTATTTTGGTAATGCTCCCCATCTGCAAGCCTTACCTACCACTAAAGTTCTAAGATTTAAGGATTTCTAAGAATGCAAATTTTAAGGATTTTTAAGATCTTGCATTCGTTCTTGGAAGTGTGGCGCTGGCTTCTTTCAGATTTATTGTATTTTTTTCTTTCTTACAATAAATTGTAGTGATGCTTCTTCTATGGAGCATCAGTCAGTAGATGCTTTGGTTTTGTGAAAGGCAGGGTGGCTGGCTGGCTAATGGAGGAGCACAAGCTCATCCAGCTAGGCCATCAGTTAGAAACTACTACTTAGCTTACCCACCCACAGGCCAATATTGCGGTACCTGACACTCATTCCTTCAGCACAATGTGGAGGCTGTGATGAAGACTAAACAAGCTGCTGCTGCTGCTCAGAACTACAACCAATACTTAGGCCCACTTTAGAGGAGGGTCCAGAGTCCAATTTCCTAGGAACCAATTTGGACTGATTTGAAGCAAATTGAATCCTTGAGTTGGACTGTACCTTGGTCCCTAGCCTGAATCTTTGGTTCTCCAAATCAGCAGCTCTCCTTTGAGCACTGTTTTTTGGTCTGAACTCTGAACCAATTGATTTTCTCTCCAATTTGAATCCTGTTTTGTCATTCTCAATTTGGCACTTTTTGGTTTGGACCCTCGTCTAAAGGCTTTGGGACCAATTTAAAGCTTTTGACCAATAAGATTGCTTGAATTCACTGGTCCCTGGACCTTGGATCCACATCTAAAGTCACCCTTATTACTTCTTTTTTAGGAGGAGGATTTGTGAGATTTTCAGAAACACTGGACGCTAGTGTAGAAGCCGCCACTGCGCTTCACCCGTCCCGATTTGAGGTCTTAAAGCAGATGTCAAGGCATGAAGTTCTTGACCTAATTCTCTTGTTTCATTTTCATTTTCTCTCTTTTTTGATAGACAGGATGCCAGCATTGCAGAATCAGTGCACCACAACCAAGGGCAAACATGATGTACATTAAGCTTTTTTGTGAAGTTAGAAGCATTATTTAAGTGACTCTCCTTTTATTTCCATGTGTATTTTGAATTTTGAGAAGAACCATCCTCCTCCATAGGGTTTTATGCCAGTGGAAGATCCTCCTATTTTTTGCATGTTCCCTGTTCTCATAAAAGAGAGTCATTTATGTAGATGGAGGTTCCTGTACTCGAGGGCTCTCCTGAGGTTCAGGAACATGGTTGGGCTCATGCCCTCAGGTGGCCCTCAAGAGAACCCACTAGTATACTCAGGAACCTCCTTGTTGTACCTGGATTCAGCTTGGTGTTCTTGCATTTTCACCTCCATTCACGCACCTTGTTAAACACCTACATTATTACATGCACATGGCAAACCACGAATTGGTGAGATTTGACATTCAGATTCGTCTTGCAATCTAGGGCTAACTTCGACCTTTGGATGGGTGAGACTAAACTTGATATGGATTTCCCAAATGATTCAAGGCCTTGTCGTTTGGGATCATCATTTTTCATTTTTCAACCTAATTGTAAAATTGCGCTTAGTTCAAGAACTTAACATATTAAGGACATTTCCTTTGGCCCCCTTTCTTTGAACCCTCATTTGTTGACACCTATACAACTTATGAACGTTGTTAAACCGAGAGTTGAACCTAGCCCAACAATGAGACTCACAACCCAAATCACTACGGAGTCACCCATGGTGGTCTGAAATTGAACCCTAACTAAGTGAATCCTCTCACTTGAACGTACATCTAGAAAGGCATGTCACTACCCCCTTACAACTTAAGTCCGTACAAAAGACAGAAACTAACATTGAGTTCAAAGAAAAAATAATTTGAATATTGTTTTAAATAATCACTGTTTTGTCTTCATGAACAGATTGATTTAAAATTATTAGGGATGGGGGGGGGAGGAAGAGCAAGGTGGGGTTGGAGTCAGTCATAAAATAAGATAAGAAAGGCTGTGAGTAGGTTAGCCACCCATGGCCACCAGCCCCGTTGACGAGCTTTTGTTGTAAGGTGTGACAACAGCAATGCTGAACATGGCACCCTAACGACCAGCAATGTCCTGGAATCCTGTGGCACCGTCTCTTCTCTTCTCTTCTCTTCTTCCATTTTTTTGTCCTGACTCATATTTTGGAGTCTTCTCTATCGGGTAAGAACTGAGGGTGGAAAAGGACAACATTTCTTTTTTCCCTTCAAGCAGCTGCAGCTGTGTAAGTTTGTGCAAAAAGGAAACTCTCAGCAGCAGGCTAGGCTAGGCTAGCAGCTGTGCTGTGTGAGCCAGGAAGGAATTCATCACCAGCTGCAGCAACTGCAGAGAGATGCTGTTCACATGAGCTGAGCCTTTTCTTTTGTAGCCTGACCAAGCTTTGTAGGCGGGTCAGTATGTAAGGCAGTTGTTGGTGGTTACTAGCTAGCTAGGCAGATGCATGTGGGATGGTTAGGCTATGGAACAGGAATACCAATGAAATTTTGTTTTCCTGCCCACACATCATCATCCATTTATCAATCCATGAAATAGTGTTTCCTGTCCACTCACAAATCCATTTTATCATCCATGAAAAAAACTATTTCTCATCCATGGAAAGTTGTGTTTTCTGTTCACATCCATCCATCCTATCATCCATGAAAAGTTTTTCCTGTTCACATACCATTCATCCAACCATCCATCCATCTATCCTGGATGGTACTCTGGTGGGTGTTTGTTGGTCTTGGTGAGGGAGGGCAGGAAGGAAGGAAGGCAGACCACTAAAGTTAGTAGTGTAGTTTGTAGCATTCTGATTTGGCTTTTGTGTTTTCAGTTGTCTGACAGACTTTTGATGCCAATTTGGACTTTCAGAAGGGGAGCTAGAATTTTGTGTGTCTAGTGTGAACATCTTTTTAAAGTCCATTCCACTTTCTGGTGAGTAGAAAGTCCTCCAAGCAAGCAGACTATCACACCCTATTTTTGTGCAGCTAGATATACCTTGATCATTACAAGTTACAACTCATGAGTATTTCAGTTTTGTCAAGGGATATTTATCATCCATTGGGAGTGGTTATATTTATGGTGCCCCACCATACATTTGGGGTTGCATCCAAATTTAACCACTTCATCTTTCTTTCTTTCTTTTTGGGTTGATGAGCCTTCTTGAATGGCCCATCACCACACAAAAAGTTTCAAAAATTTTGGACACTCCTAATATAGAATTCACATTTTATTTTTCCCTTTGTCCCCAATTAACTAAGCCAAAAGAGTAGGAATTTGGGCAAAGAATATGGGATAAAATGTGAGGTGCTATTGGGACACAAGACACATGGGACTATAGAAACAACATTAGCAAACATTTGCCAAAGCATATGGGATAATATTTTTAAATACCTTTGTGGGACACATGGGAACTATGGGAACAACATAAGGAATACATGACAAAAAATATGGTATAAATTTAAGGATCACAAGAAAAACAAATTGAGAATATTAATACAAACATTATATAGCTCCAAGCAAAGTATCATCTCTTAGGGTTTAGGGATCATTTGTTAGCCTTGACATGGCAACCTAATGACAAGTTCCCATCCAACTATAGGAAATTCTCCCAACATGTGATATAAAACACCAGCCAGTGGGTCTTTGTAACTGTTTATCCTTCCATACACAGTAGACAGCCCTTGTGCCATTGGAACAAGTATATTAAACCACTTATAAGGTCACCAATCTCAATACCATTTCCATTGAAGTAGGGTTGACTTCAAAAGTTCTTACAAAAACCCAACTATGAAAAATCAGTTATTCAAAGAGGTGAAAATCATCCTAAATTTAATCAATTTTTGCTCCAGTGGTTTGAAAATTGTGAAATAACAAACATGCACACCATTTTGTCAAGGGCTTTTGATGGTATCAAAAATAAAGAAGGGGCCTAACATTTTGGGAGGATTACAACTATGATGGGATCACATCTAAACAACCAAACACTTACCTTAATATCTATCTATTAAGGAAGGTTGTTGTGTGTTCCTATGTTGACATTTACAACTCTCAATGTCAACATGCATAAATCAAACAACATAATATTATTTTAATTTAATGATTACCATCCAAATCAAAACAAGCTCACTTGCAACTATGCAAGAATCCAAGCCCAAAACATACAATGAAAATCAAAACATAAAAATCATATACAAATGAAACTACGTAACACACAAAAATTACAAAGCAAACAAAACACATTTTGTTCTAGGATCTCAAATCACTAGATCACAGAACTTGAAATTATATCCTAAACACAAAATATTTGAAACCATGTTCATATTAAACTTGTTTCGAAGGTAATTTACCCTAATTCACTTAGGATAATTAGGATATAAACATGTAATTAAAATAAAAATTCATGACAAAAGTAAAGGCCCTCTACCATTGCCAAGAGCTTTAAAGTTCTCTTCCAATTTCCCTTCAAACCCTTGCCAACCCCGTTTCATCCTTTTTTGCTTCAAGGTGTTTGTTAGGAATTTGCATTAGCCCCAAAACTCTAGGTTGTTTATCCAATGTTTAGCCACCATTTTTCACAAAAATTGTGATTGAGCTTTGAAGAGAAACTCCCATGTTTCATTTCATGCCCCCTATCAACCCACACAAGCAACCATGGAATGTAATTACTAAACAAAAATGATTTTTTTTGGGGACCTAGTTGTTTGGGCCAAATCGCTTCTTTTGGTTTCTTCATTATATTTAATTTTATGTCATCCAAAACCAACAACACTTGTTATACAATCAAATTAGATTAGTGTTGCTCCTTGAACTAATATTCTAGCTTTACATGAGGCCCAACACAAATAAAATTATTGAGAAAAAAAACATGAAATCTCGACGATTGGCCTTTGGTAAACACAAGCTTTTATTTTCAACTAACAAGTTACCAATGTCAATAGTGTAGCTATTATTGACTCAAAATGAACAACTCCAAGAATGAAAAATAGGACATTAATGTTTTGCTTCATTTTTAGTAAGCAAACACAAAGTAAAGCTTGAATTTTTAAAGATGTTTTGTCTAAAGCTTTGCGCTTACCTTTTCTCATGCTCCAAGTTTTGGCAAGCTTGGGATTCACATTGCACTCCATGGATAAATCATCTTGTGTGGGCATTGTGTGCCACATGTGCTTTTTTGGATCTAGGTAGAATAGGTAGACTTAGGGGTAGGTGGCCCAGATTGGGCTTGCTAAATATTTAGGTGTTAATGTTAAGAATGTAAAGCTTCATTTTTTAAGGAAACAACATGGTGCATCCAAACTAACAAGAGCCAATCCTATGTGTTTAAATGATTGCTTATCCTAAAATATCTTTAAAATATTTCACTTTTGTAAATTGAAAAAATCATTAAATTTTTATTATGACATTGTTGAATTATATTATTATGTAAATGATGTGTTTAAATAATCTACCTAAAAATAGGAGTTGTTGTAAATTTTTTAAACATTGGTTACAATGTCAATGAGTGTTTTTAAATATTTGATCCTTAGTAGATTCAATCCAAATCACACCCACTTGTTTTTATAATATATTAAAACCATTGTGATGTGAGCACATCAAAGATTTACAACATTAATAACATTTTTGACACCAAAATATGAAAACCAAACACCTTTTTGTTACACTTGTTATGGCTTCTATTAATGTGGATGCACCCAACACCTTTTTTTTTTTTGACAAAAATCACATTGAAAGATATCTCAATCTTATCATGTAGTACATATGTTAATAGATTTTATGTTTGACACCTACTTCCAAATGAATTGAATTTTTTTTTTCCACCAGGACTATTAATAATAAAGTGAATAAGCCCTTGAGAGACATAACAATCTTTTATGATTAATGAATTAATCTAACTATCATTTCTCATGGATGTTATGATCTTTTATGTTAGAAAGGTATCATGAAGGCAAGTTAATTATCCTAGTTATGTGTTCCATGGCTTTCCCCAAAATTGTGACGATTATTTCATTTAGATACCTTTCTATTCATAATCAAACTACATCGCAAAGAAAGTTTAACTTTCAAACTATCACAAGTTGATCAACCAAAAAAAATTTCAATTTTGAAGTGTTGATTGTCAACCTTTGAAAGTGTTATTGTTTGATCCCCAATTCAAAAATTGCACTTTTAACCTCACAATGAATGGTGACAACCAATTCAACCAATTACTAAAAACAATTAACAATGAAAATAACAAAACTTGTGATTCAATATAAAGATATTTTTAAAAGTGAAAAAATATCCTAAAAATTCAAATGTTTGGTACTTATAAATAGCCTACCTATAAATAGGTTATAACTTATAACATGCCTTCCAAAACCATATAACTATTTTATATATGGGGGAGTTTTTGGAGTCCTTTGTATGGTTGTCCATGAAATTCATATTAATTTAAATTAAATTTAGCATTGAGATAAACAATGATGAATTATTGAAAACCATATGGAAACATTAAAATTAAATTAAAATAATTGATTGTCACTAATAATGCATAGCAACATGGAGCTCAAATAGGTTATACTTATAATATGCCTTCCAAAACCATATAACTATTTTGTTTTGTTTTGACTTGCCACGAAAAAATGGGTTTACATTCCAAAAGGCCAAATGATGAGTTAATCAAAATCCCAAATTTTAAACTACCACTTAGGTTTTGGTTGAAACATTTTTAGATTGTCAATTGATAGATAATAATAATTCTTGATTTTGCAATAACAAAATGTTGGAAACCTAGGGCACATGTTGGTCTATGTGTCAAGATCAAGGTAGCTAGAACTATGGGATGATTCCAAGATAAATTGAAATGTTTCATAGAAATTTTCATTCACATGAAACATACAACATACACAAAGAAGACACTAAGTGCAATTGGAGCCAAAATTGGATCATGAAGTCACATGGAATTCATCATGGCCTAAATCAATACACAAAACAATGTTCTCAAGGTAATATATAGTTTATCTCCCCATGAGACCTACATTGAGATGAAAAAAATCATAGTGCTTTCAAACTATAATCCCAAAATTGAGAATTTATTGTTTCATGAATGCAAAGTTGCACAACTCATAGGAAATTAAACCAAATGGTACATGTGAAAATATTTCCTATCACATGCATCAAAAACTTTTCAAAGTCATGTTAAGTTCCTCAACGAGAAATCACTTTCCCCTAATTACCCTCTAAATTAATTGAATGCACTTGTTTTGAATTTTGAAATCATTGTTTGAAGATTGTTTTGGGATTCTAACAACATTCTCTTGCAACTCTTTTTGAGATTTTTCCAATAAATTGGATATCATTCAATCTAAAGGTTGATCCTTCCAATCTCATTTTGAACATTTAAAACTCCACAATAATTCCAATTTTAAAAATGAAAATTCATGTTTAAAGTGTTAAGAGTTCTTTCCCTTTATTTCCAAACACATTGACTTTGTGTGGGTTTGTGCTGCATTGTCTTTGGCCTCATTCCAAGCCAAACCTTGCATTTGACCTATGAAATACATTTTTGTGTCATTCTTGAAATCACTCACAATCCTAAATTACAATTGTACAAATTGTTGTATCCTAGTAGTCTCAAGATATTATGGAATGCGGTCGAGTTTTTGGGGCCATTTCATCGGTGAACAAGGTCATGGGTTCATGCTAGTTTACAAAATCGCAAACTTTTAGGAAAAGGAAACAACATTTTCAGAAGAAGTGAGGAACATTAAAAACTCAAATAGGTACCTTGCAATTCACAAAAGCCCAAGGTTTCCCCTCTTTCAACGTTGTTAAATTGTTTGAAGTATTCCCTCAAGTTATGGCAAACTAGCTAAAATGAGCACGTATCACTTTTCAAACTATCATTTCTTTCATGACACTCTCAATTATTAAAGTGTGCACACCAAACCACTACAATGAAACACAACAATATATCATTAAACCTTGGGCCTTTGTCAAAACTCAAGTCAGAACTCAAGCACAAAAATTTGCACACCAAAACTAAAACTTTAAGCTCTCTGAAAAACTTCATTTTGAATTGCTTTGGAGTTCCTCCGTGATCTTGTTTAAATCACCTTTTTCTTTTGTTAACATAGTTATTGTCACTCCCAATTTCATTTCAAATTGAATGTATAAAATTTGAGCTCTTGATCAATCAATTGCATCAAATCATTTAAAAATAAGTTAAAGGGTTTAGGGTTTTAAAAAGTAGTTTGTGTGATCTAACAGGAAGTGAATTGGATAATATTCTCGTGTCAACATAACAAGTTTTTACGGTTTTAATTTTTGTTTTTAGTGGCCATCAACTTTTTGCATGTTAACTATGAAAATTATTTCATCACTGTTTATTTCTCTAAGATAGCTGCAACAATAATTGTTTCAAGAAAGCTTGTGAAGATGGGTAGGAAGTCAAGTTTGTTTATGTATTATGTAGAACTAATTGACGCCGAGCTATGGATGGTTGAGGAAGTTGCGGCATTGAATGGAGGCTTAGAGAGTATGATAATGGAAGGCAAAATAAGAAGGGGAATTCGGAAATAATGCAAGTAGGTTTTTCTTCTTTCATGATTAGTTTCAAGAGATGGTAAATTTTACTTGTCATGATTAGTAGTTGTTGTATTTGATTTTTGTTGCGTTAGTGACTACACTATGACAAGTAATGTATCCTTGGTAGGAATAGATTCTATAAGGGGTTGATGTTGAAGATTGATGACAAAAGGGAGAAAGTACAAACTGTAGAGAAAGGAGCATGTAGAGGATCAATATAAATTTGAATTGGGTACTATAGATATTTGTTGAATTTCTCTTTAATCCATGTCGTAGGTCAGATATTTGAGTGAACACTAGAAGCCTCAATTGGGGTGTCCTTGGGTTGGGCAAAATGAAAGGAATGAAAATAGAAATGGGAAGTTAATATAAACATATATGTAGTCCAAATTTACACCCAAAAAATGTCCTTCCTGAATGATTTTAAGTCAACCTAGTATATGTCACTAGTACTTGGGTTTGGACTTTGAATTCAAGAATCTTCGAGATTAGGGTTTATCATATAAGGAACTTAATGTTTCTTTGCATTGTTGCATTTGTTGGAGAGGGGTTAATAGCTGACATGGACTGACCGAACATTGAGGGTTTTAACTTCAAGCTATACCTCAGTAGATTTTAGACTTTTAATGTATAGTTATGTACATGGTCCAATTGTTTGCTACCATTAAGACAAGTTAAGGAGAGATTACCATGTGTGTACCAATTGGCAATTGACACATAGAACATTGAACTTTGTTCCAACAGTTCAATAGCAACAATGGAATTTCTGATAGCACTAGGTCTGTAGTCTTGGTAATGTAATTTGTTGGAATTAATGGTGTTTAGATTTCCAAGAGTTGTGTTTCTACTATGAGTTAGTCTTGCACAACAGATTCTTCTTTCTACACCCTTCTTTTTGGTTACACTTGGACCAATATAGTGAAATTGCTATTTAATGCCATTTTCTAGATCACACTAAAATCAACTCTCCTCCTGAACAAGTCTTGCACTCCAACATGTAGCTTAATAGCTGGGAGAGGAGAGGGAGGGAATCCAACACAAACCTATTCTCACTAGTCCTTCATAAGTCATGGTGGTCATATTTTGACCATAATGAACCAACACCCACCAGTGCACCATACTGGATGCCTGTTATTACTCAGTTGTGGATGAACCTCAACTAAGTTAATATTTGGTTTCACATTGGTAACCAATTCTGTAGGAAACATATAGGTCTCATACATAGGTAGATAGGTAAGAAAATAGGTAACTACTAGCTACATAGATTGTTTATACATAGGTAAGGGTTGTTTTTACTACCCATCTGCTAACAACAACCTGCTTGTGGGTTGTTTGTAAGTAAGTAGAAAAAAAGAAAAGAAAAGCAACTAAGCTAACCACCATGGTTAGATAGGGAACTAGAACCCAACAGAAAATTGTTTGCTGATCACTTACCATTCATCCTACATGGAGCACTGGTGGGTGCTGGTTCACTATGGCCATCATCATATTTCATGGATGATTTCCAACAACCTCAAAACAAAGGTTTTTTCTAGCCAGCATCTCAAGATAGACTTAACATTAATTGATAACAATTCTCTACAAAACTTTTGGGATAGTTCTGATGGGATCTGGTTGTAGCTAGCTAGCTATGTATATAGTGTGATGGCACCCAAGTTTGCTCTTTGCACCAATCAATGCCCACCATGACTATACTAAATAGCGCCTATTGACATTATGAAACTATCCCCAATTTTTATGCTTCATTTTTAGTTGACTCATCATGGGTCAATGTGAGCAATTAACATTAACCTGAGTTAATTTTGTATATTCATGCAGAACACCCACAATTGAACTTAGAAGAGAATCAACAGGAGAAACGTGGGCCAGAATGAACCAGTACCCACCAGCACCATACATACGGGATGGATGGTCTATGGACAAGAAACCATTTTTCATTGTATTGAAGTCCCTTAGCTAACCATAGTGGTTAGCTATGTACCAACCATCCAAATGTGTAAATAGCCACCAAGAGGCTCAATGTTCCTAGCTACCTACATAGTAACCACTAGCATTTGCTACCTACTTGCCTACTACAGTACTTACCCAGTTACATAAGTAGTTATTTAAGTAGTGTTAGGAGGAAGTGGGAGGGTTTACACAAAAGGTTAACAAGGTGGAGCCTTGGTAACTCAGTTATGGATGTTCAGTTGCAGTTCATCCACAACTGAGTCATAACTCATACTCGGTTTCCAATGGGGGCAAAGTGTGAGGGATGAACAATTAAAGGGCATATGGTGAGGGTGAGGTGAGTGATATTTGGACCTCATACATGGTTCTAGTTCAATAACCATTAGCCCAAGGAAGACTTCCATTCTTCCTTCTTTTACTCCCTTCTTCTCTTGGCTCTATTTGTTTTATTTTTGATGTGACTATAATTTGGTGCATTTCATACAAGTGGTGCAAATCACGCAAAAGTGGTGCAAGTTACACCCCCAGACTCAAACCAAGAACAATTGCATCTGTCATATCTATCTATTAAAGAAGGTAGTTTGTTTTGTTGTCGCATTGAGATCTCCCAAATCATAGTGCCTTGCACTACATTCTTGTTACCATTGAAAAACCCTCAATGAGTAGAGGTGCACGAGGAATTTTCATAATGTGTAGACCTACAATGCAATACTCATTGAAATTGAATTATTTTGGGGAAGAATTTTTCAAAAAAACCAAAACTAAACATATTAGGGAAATTGGGGCAAGCTCTTGGTACTATTGGTCAAGTTGTTGATTCATGGGATTTCTTGGAGGTGATTTCATCATTTTTAGACCTTGACGCGCTCCCAAGTCACGGGGTGAAACACACTTGAGGGTTTCACAAAGTCAAGTTGCGGAAAGTTGAACTTGGTAGCACGCTCCCGACTTCCAACTCTAGAAAGGGGTAGAGGGTCGAGTT
>Ga0116231_10011111_pt1 | contig 14054 bp, 8 predicted proteins | sample S1TSphgellanicum_2_FD_89695 | JGI IMG/M metagenome (GOLD analysis project Ga0116231, IMG submission 89695) | Host-associated microbial communities from peat moss isolated from Minnesota, USA - S1T2_Fd - Sphagnum magellanicum MG | ecosystem: Host-associated > Plants > Peat moss > Unclassified... | reverse complement strand
AGGATCTGAGGCTCATGAAGCATAAGGAGAGATCAACTGCATAGAACATGCACTATTTTTCTTCAAGGACACCCAATAAATCTGGACTGAGATCACGGCTGCTGCAGGATGCTGATCATCTCGGATCCAGCGGCTAGATCCGCAGAAACAGCAGCCGACCCAATGATTTAAGGTTTAGGGTTAAGCAGCGAGAACCTGAAAAGAATATCTTTCTTCCCGCAAGTTTTCTTCCACGTCGTGCAACACCTGCAGCTTCTGGTAGACACCGACGATGGTGACAATAGAAGCGATAAGGGAGAGGGTGAAGGGGCTCCACCACTGGCCGCACTGCAAGGCACTGGCTTGCGCCACGGCTGTCAACACCACTCCCTGGAACACGATATAGAATCCCAGCACCTGATAAATCTCGTTCTTCACCACATACGTACGATTCTCCTTCCGCTCGATCTTCCTGGAAATGGATGCCGCCTGCTCTTCCCAATTCCTGAGCTGCAGTTTCAGTACCGGATCATTCTCGATGTCCAGCAGCGTCTGTAACTCCGCTGTGCCCGCTTGCATGATCGACTCCTTACCGGTAGTAGTACTAGAAACGACAACCGCAGCTGCAACAGAAGTACGATCGGTAAAACTACTGTCACTGCTGCTATTGCCGTTCCAATTAGCGCTACTCATCTGCACCAACAAACCACCCAACCTGGAAAACAGATACAAAAGCAAAAGCTTGCAACGCTATTACTATCAGGATGAGCTGCTGAAGAAGTTGAACTTGAGAGGAAGAGAGAAAAATAATAATCAAAAGACTGCTAATAAGATGCCGAGATCCTTTGAAACGAAGCTGTTTTTATGATGAAGATCTGGTGTCAATAAGCGAAGGGAAAAGCAACAAACAAACAAGAGAATCAAAAAGCTTGAACGACTCCGCGTGGACTTGGGGGGTGGAACAAGAAGGAAGAAGCGCACGACGCGACGCGACGCGCGTCGCGAGACCACTCCGGTCGCACAAGACCGCGATCGTGCGCGTCTGCGACGAAACAGATGAAAAAGATGACGTTTCCAGTTGATCGAGCGACTTTTTCATTCTCATCCATCTATGCCACCCCCAAAGTTATGTATATTTTAGTCTAGATTATCATCCATCCACATGGCTACACAGTGTTGCATCCGGGTACACCATCCATCCATACTGCCCAAATATATGTATATTTTGGGTATCATCCATCCATACCGCCCAAAAGTTTGTGTGTAATTTTTGGGTACATTATCATCCATCCACATAGCTGTACAGTACTGTATCCGACTACACCGACAATGATAATTTACCATTTGGACTTGGTTTAAGTTAAACAAGCAATTATAAGGTCTCACAATATTTGGTCTTCCCAAATCTCGACCCATTTGAAAGTAAACAAATTTGAAAAAAAATTATTGAATCTATGTTTTTTTTTGAAGTTTTTTTTTTAACACCATGCTCATGAACATATTTTTCATATTTTCTTCATCAATTTGCATCGCGTTTCTTTTCAATTGAATTTGATTTTAGTTGAATCCTATTTTCATAATTTAAAGGGTTAAAATAAATAATTTATTAGGTTAAGTGTTACAAAGTCATAAATTAATCATGATTCTTGTATGATTGATAAGGATTATAATGAATCATCACCAATAAATCTTGGCACAAATTAATGTGCATAATTAAAGTACAATAAATCATTATAATAAAATCTCACAACTTAATTTGCATTATTCAAATTAAATGATTCATTAAGAAAGTCATTTCATAATTTCATGTGCATGACTAAAGTTGAATGAGTCAATAGAAAAATTATTCACAATTTAATGTGCATGATAAATCACATTATCAATCATTTAAGGTGTAAAAGTTTTAGAATTTTCTTGTTTAATTTCTTAATGATGAGTCACATGATGAATCACCTAGGTTAAAGGTGTTAGAAACTTGTTTTGTTTAATTTCATATTATTTAGTATATACCAATGTGTTTCGGATGAATTAATTACATTTTCACTTGACTAGAATGAAGTTTGTTGTATATTACTAAAAGTTTTGTAAAATAAACTTAAGAATTAAGAAACTAAAAATTAGTGAAAGAATGTTCAGTTTTCATGCATAATTTTGTGAATATGCAAAATCATAATAGAAATTATGAATATATTAATGGATATCAACCAATATATAATTATGTTATTTTTTACTACATGTGACTATTAATCATAAATGTTTGTGATTAACTTTGAAAATATTTGCAAGTATAAAATCAAATTTCAAATTTTGGGTCAATCCTAAAACTTTGATGCGATTATGTTTCAATTATTTTATGCCTTCATCCTATGAAGTAAATGGTTTTAGGTTTATTTTCGTGCATGAATAAGTTTATATGTCCCATTAATTGTAATAATTATCAAGTTAGTCACACCCCTAAAAATATACTATAGTGCAATATAATGAAAATATATTTGTGCACATATTGTGCATATGTATGTATATTACTTGTATATTGAATCTACAAATTGATATTATGACAATTATTATTATTAAAAGGTTATTATGCCTATTAAAATTATTAAATATTCATTTTATAATAGCTAATAAGAGCTATAAAAAATAAGATAATTTTTGAAAAAATGAAAATGTCATTTGGGATGAGTTAATAAAAAAACTTCAACTCTTAAAATGAAATAAAAAATGAAATAGGATTTAATCTAAATGCCACATAGGCTATTGGAATTTAAAGTTTAAACCTACCTTAAATGCCAGATGACATAAACTTAACATAAATGCCATGTGGCATAACATATCAAAGGTGACATGTGACATAACTTAACCTAGGTGTCACATGGCATAACATAATTTATTAAATGCTATGTGGTGTAACTTAATTTAAGAGCAACATGACATGGCATAACCTAGGTGCCATGTAGCATGACCTAACTTAAATGCCATTTGGTTTAGTTTATTATAAATGTCACATGACCTTAATTACCTACCTACCTATTTCACAAATTGCCCAATGGCAAATTTTGATAGGTTATTAAAATAATTACAATTATAATCACAATTTTTTGTGTTTTATAATCCCTATTTATACGATTTGTTCAAAGATCTTTTCATATTTGTTCATCACAAAATTCATAAAAAATTTAATGATGTCATTGTTGACATCATGTCATTTGTAACTAATTGGCGTTTGTGATTTGTTTAAGCCAGCTACTATGAAAATAGTTGCCAAATGTCATGTTTCATTAAAAAAACATTTGCAAACACTAGTCACAATTTTTTATTTTTAAAAAGTTATGGTATATTAAATATGCATAGAAGGTAAATACATGAAGAAATATTTGTGAAATAAAAACACAAATATCAATAGGTATGTAACAAAAATACATAGTTTTGATCATTCATTTTGTTTGTTTTTCATATTTGGTTCTACAATTAAGTCTCAAGTCAATTTTTTATATTTTGTGAAATTTAGTTTTGTAACAAAAAATTGGCATATATAAAGTTATTTTATTTTAGAACTTGTGAAATGTGAAATGATTTGTTCATTGTTACATCATGTATGAAAATGATGACATACATTAAGTAGGTTCAAGTTGTGACCATGAAATTTTTAGGAAGCAACTTAAATTGAATTTTGTGCATGATTGAACACCTAAAGTAACATTATGAAGATCATAGGGATGAATTATTTTGTTTGACCCAAAGGATCTCATTTGTAATCTGAGGTACAAACTACAGTTAAATTTTTAAGATTTGAAAACTTTTCTAAGCAAAAAAATAGGATTTTTATTTCGTGAGTTCATGAGCGTGACAAAGAAGAATATTTTAAGGACATTCCATGCACATTAGACGAAACATTTTTTAACATATTTTGTTGATGTGAAAGAATATTCTTTAACACACATGATAATATTTTTCCAAGTCATGAAATGTCCATGTAACTTTACCACATGAAATTCCATGCCTTTGATTTTATGTAATTTAAATGATTACAATATGTGTTATTTCCCATTCCAAACACTACATTAAATTTCAAATGAGAGGAAAAGATATAATCATCTCATAATTTTCAACTTATTATAAATAAAGATGTCATGATATGGACAACATTTGATGTTAGATTTTATAATGGACACAAAAATTATTTGATTGTTCATTGTTTTTAGAACAACATTCACATGCAAATTTTGTTATTGTTTTGACATTTGTAGTTGTTGTGGCCTTTGGAACCAATCTAACTTTTACACACGTTTTAAGTTTGCTAACTTGATGCAAATGGCCAATTACATTTTCATAATAGCAATAAATGCACAAATTCAAGAGTCGTTTATAAAAATGTGACCATTGTAAATGTGTGCAATTGTAAAGTATCTTACACATTGAGTATTATTTTTGTTGGGAGTTTGAAAACATCAATAAAAATAACCCAATTTTCAATTTATTTGTTCATTTGCAATATGTCACGTTATTCATCATATGTGAAATGTTAGGTGGATAATCGAAATCACCAAACAACCATTATGTGAATGGTTGAATGGAAAATGAATGGATTATTCGCATGCAACTCATTTCCTAGCATTGTTTACTATGTATAAATTTGAAATCACTATAGTGGATTTATAGTGAATGCATAGTGATTTAGGATAGTGAAAGCATGTTATGGAAATGGATTGTGGCACATTGAACATTGCCCCCCCAACGTTGCACATATAATGTTTGACATTATAAAACATCACAAAACATTTTTGTAGTACAAAGATTATTTCCAAAACCATTACAAGTGGTATTCTTGCTTTAATTTATCGTAAGTTGTACTCGTAATTCCCAAGTGCCTCCCTTTTACTTTCATAAGTTTTAATTTTATGTTGACAACATGAATCAATGTGTGGGCAATATTAAATGGAACCATGTCATTGGTAGACCATCATTATGCATTGTTTGGCATGTGGAAGTAAAAAAAACCAACCACATGTAAGATGAGATGGGTGCAGTCACACTAACATGAGCCACAAGTGTAACCAATGTTTTGTTTTTTCTCATTTAAAAATGATAATTTAATTTGGTGTTGAAAATATAAGATTTTTTTATACAATAAGGTTCATAATATATGATTGCAACATGTGAATTAATTTGAAAAATATCCAATGAATAATAAACTTTCAAAAACATTCATTAAGCATTCTAATGCACATTTTTGAACAGTAAATAAACTTATAAATGAACTTCAAAACTTTTGACAATTACACATATTATGAAATATTTAACATAAAGCTTGACATAATAATATAAAATTTTGGATAATTTTTTGAAATATTCTTAAAGAATATTTTAAATAATAATCCACCAAAAACAATTCCAAAAGCAAGTGGGTGCAGCTCGTGGTACTCACATATTTGGTTGTATAATTAAGTTTAAAGTCAATTTTTTATATTTTGTGAAACTTAAGTTTGTTATCAAAAATTTAGCATGTGAAAGTAAAAAAACCAATTTCATGCAAGATGAGATGGGTGTAATCACATTAACACGACCCACAACAAGTGTAACCAATGTTTAATTTTTCATGTTTAAAAGTGGTAATTTAATTTGGTGTTGAAAGTATAATTTTTTATATATATAATAAAGTTCATAATATGTCATTGGAACATGTGAATTAATTTGAAAAATATCTGATGAATAATAAACTCTCAAAGGCACTTATTAACATTGTAGCACATGTTTTTTAACATTAAAAGGACTCATAATAAACTTCAAAACTTTTGACAATTACATATACTTTGAAATCTTTTATATAAACCTTGACATAATAATATAAAAAAAATTATAAAGATATTTGAAGAATTATTTTGAAGACTTTTTAAATAATATTCCAACAAAAGTATTCCCAAAAGCAAGCGAGTGCGGTTTGTGTTATTTCGTTTACACCTAGATAATAATTTTTGAAGTAGCAAGGTTTATTCGTAATAAGCGATTACATGTTTTTCCTCAAAATTTATTCCATGAAGAAAATATTATTTTAATAAATTGTTCATTCAATGATATGACATGGCTTATAACATGGAATGATAAAATTATGAGATGTAGAATGTTAGGTATAATGTTTTAGTCACATTATAATGGATGGGATATTGGTTGATTTTCTGAAGTGATTTTGAACACACCTTATACATAAGTGCACCTAAATATGAATGAATCTATAAGATTTTTTCAAAGGTAACTCCAAATTATAAGCAATATGAGGTTATAATTGGGAATTTCTTAACCTGCACTTGTTCAAATCTTATGATTATGTAATCAGATCCATTGGGTCGTTAAAGGAAATGGATGCCATGCAAACACATTTATTATGTGTTTTAATATATCATGTTTTGTGCAAAATTCAAAAAATGTACCAATTAAATGTTGGACCAATTGGATTTTGATTTACATTTTCATATTCTTTTATAATTTCAAAAGTTGATGGTGAGTATTATTCCTAACCTTATTGTTCGAATAGTCATATTATAAATATCACAAAAATATATAATGATATTACTTCATATAATTTTGTTATTAAACCAACAAATTAGATTTCAACTAAAACATATTCAAGCTTGAAGAACATAATACATGAGAATTTTTTTTCTCTTATTGTCGACACTGGATAATACATAAGATAAATAATATGAATGTTTTTTTATTGTAGACATTTGAAAATACACATGACAAATAACACAAATGTTTTTTTGCTATTGACATTTAAGAATACACAAGTCAAATAACATGAATATTCTTATATTAAATGCATTTGAAAATATTCAAAATAAACAACATAAACATTTCCATGTTGTCCACATTTGAAAATACACAAAACAAATAACACAAACATTGTTTAACCATTAAAATTTGAGAAAACATAAAAAAACAACATGACCATTTTCTTGCATTACTTTTAAGTTTTTGTAAAACAAAATTTCAATATTCTCAAGCATACATATGTTCAAAAATCAAATTCCTGAGTTCATGACAATATGTTTAAAAGTGTATTAATAAAGGCCCTAATTTGAACTTGAATAATAAATTTTGTCAATAACATTAAAAGTTGTTTGACCAAATTGACATGTTGTCGTGACGTGTAATATCGTGACATTCGGTGTCGTAAGGGTGTAAATTCATAGTAAACTTTACTGAACAAAAAGACTGACATGCTCCCAAGTCCCTAGTTAGCCCCAAGTTGGGGCTAAGTCACTCAAGTTGTAGAATTTCTGGGACTTGAGGCACGTTCCCAGCTTCCAGCACTAAAAGGGGGGTGAGAGGGGCGTGCTGAAAGCTCCGGGATTAGACTAGGAAGAGGGACAAGCTTACTTAGTTATCGATCCTGCATCCAAAACTAACTAACAAGTTGGTTAGAACTCATTCTGCACACTTTTAGTGTTGGGACAAGCCACGGGCGACCTTGGACTCACTTGACTCACCACGTTCTGGACTCGGGGGAAGCCACCACCTTCCCCCATATAGTATTTTCTGCAGCTCTTCACCGCACTTGCATCCAAATGGCTCTTTTTCCTGGGACTCCCAAAGTGGAGTCGCGAAATTATCCCGGTTTGGACTCTTAGGACTTTGGGTGCTCATAACTTTTCGGTCCGAACTCGAATTGGGACGAGGTCTAAACCAAAGTTGTAGCTCTCCTCGAGAGCTTTCCAACAGTTGTCACACTTCACCTGCATGCATCGGAGTTGGGTCGATTCCCGACTTTTAGTGGTCCGAAGTCAAACTGCTAGTTTGACTCCCAGCCCTTCTTTCGACCATAACTTGTGCTATAGATGTCCAAATGGTTCATACGAGGCCATTTTGGACATCTACACTTCAAGACTTTTCCAAGGATATAAAGAACACCTCAATGAAAGGTGTTTTGACCCTTGCAATCACACTCTGAGTTTTTAGGAGTCTCAGAGGACTCCCAAGTCCCATTTTCGGGAGTGTGAGTGGCGACCTCACAATTCCCTCAAAATGGGGTTGTGACAAAGACTAAAACCAATCAAAGGTAGAAACTAATCAACCAAAAAAAAATGGATGCACATATATATACAATGCATAAGAGGAGGCTAAGATGAAATTCTCATGTATCCCCCCCCCAAGGTCCTAAACCGGGAAAATCGTGGCATGGTTTGAGTAGAAATCAAGGTGCTACAGGAGAACATGATGAATAATACCAAATGCCGATGGGAACTTGAATGAGTTTTGGCTTGAAGTAAAATATATGGTATCCACCATTATAATTATCGCAAAGCAGCATTTGATCAGCATCATTTGTCCTCTGACATACCTGGCATGGATAGTCAAGTGGAGGAATCCAAGTTGACGTGATGATGGTAGGATCTAAATTCGGTAGGTGGCAAGGCGCACAATTTTTGGAATAATCCCGAATTGTGCTTTTGTTAACTCCTTGCAATTCCAACACACCTAAAGGCCTAATTGTCTTAATCCTCAAGATAGTGCGACCAAAAGAAGTGTCTAAAGTATTGTTAGGTTGCCGCTAGAAATACATAAAATCACCAACATCAAATTGTCTCACCCTAGGTTTGCAACTACCACCTTGTGTGTGGGCATACCATAAAGTGTCTCAATGTTGTGCAATGGACAAGTTTTCCATGGCCATCGACATAACCTTCCTAAATAGAGTAACCCTCTTTGCGATGACCCTAACCCAAGTGGCTAAAGAGTCCAAGTCCATAACTTGGTCCGTTTTAACAACAATGGAAGAGGGTGGAATGGGATGTCTCCCAAAAAGTAGAAAGTAAGGAGTGAAATGAGACAAAGAGGCGTGTTTGGACATCCTATAACCCATGGTGATGTAAGGTAAGGCTAGGTCCCAATCCTCTTTGTTCTCAGTGAGGCAAATCTTTCGAAGTCCCTTCTCGCATGTTTGAACCATCCTCTCTTCAAGGCCATCAGCTTGGGGATGATCCTTTAAAGTCTGGTGATGGTCAATGAGAACATGATCAAGTAGGTCTTGGAATTTTCCTTTGAATTTTGATCCTTGATTAGTAAAGCACTCAGCACAAGCCCCAAACCTATTTAGGACTTATTGTAAGAAAGCATGGCTGGTGCTATGTGATGACTTGTCCGGTAACACAAGTTCGACCCACTTTGAAAAATGCTCAATCATAATCATGATGTAAACATTACCCTTGGAGATCTATGGTAACTCTTCAGCTAAATCACATGACCAGTGATAAAACATGCCTTGAATAGGAAATGGAGAAAGCATGAGCTGTCGAAAGGAGAAGGAATTTCTCATTCTATCACATTGTTCACACCTAGCAATGACGTCTTGGACTTGAGCATACATACCTCTCTAATGTTAATGAGGAGTGAGAAGACTATAAATACGTTTAATTCCAAAGTGTTCAAGCTTCAAGTGTACCTTTTGAATAAGACCAGGCCGTTCATGTGGTGGAGGAATCATTTTGTCGCCTTATGGTAAACATAAGATGAGGTGATTGTCCCTTCATGAATAGTGTTTAGATCATTGTTGTATGCGATCCCGATGACTTGATGTAACTTGGGGAGGGTATTCCCCATGTTGAAGAAACTTTAAAGTGTCCAAGTCCTCCTATATATCTACAATTGGGTGCTCAACCAGTTTACATTGTAATAGTGCAAGATAATTAGATGCATAAGATACATGTACTTCTAGAATCTAGTTGAAATCTTGCCTGGCTTCTAAGAAATCTTTAGAAATAGTGAAGGGTTTCCACAACATGGTATTCACGTTCTGATGTGTAATACTAGGTTGGTGAATAACCTTGAACTCATACTCTTGAAGTATAAATGCCCAACGAGCTAACTTACTAGTAAGCTTGTCATTGGTCATTAACCACTTGATAGGCTAGTGGTTGGTATATAAAGTAAACTTGGTGCCATAAAGATAGGGCTTGAAATGTATGATGGCCCATACAACAACAAAACAATCCCCCTCATATGAAGAGTAGTTGCTCTCAGCCTTGTTTTTTATTCGGGATGCATAGGCGATAACATATTCCTTGCCTTCTTCATCAAGTTGGCCAAGAATAACACTAATACTAAGAGCACTCCAGTTAGTGTGTAAAATGAAGACCTTGTTAAAATTAGGTCTTCTCAGAATAGGGACCTTTCAAAGCTTTTCCTTGAGTGTGTGCAAAGCTTCCTAAGCCACTTCACTCCATGTCCAAGCAACATCCTTCTTTAACAATGCATAGAGAGGATGAGTAATAGTATTGAAGTTTTGGACATAAATCTTCTAGTAATTACATTGTTCGATGAAGCTCCTCAAAGTGTGAACATTAGTAGGATTGGGCATTTCCAAAATGGCTACTACTTTGGCCCAATGAGCCATAATACCATTTGGTAACATTATGTGTCCAAAGTAGATTACTAAGGTGACAATAAACTCACATTTTTTAAGATGGATCGTCATATTGATTTCGTGGAGCCTCTTGAATAACTATTCAAGATGAGCCAAGTGTTACAAGAGTCCCTTGTTATGCACTAAGACATCATCTATGTAACACTTTAGGAAATTTGCCCCTTCGAGAACCTGGTCCATGATTTGTTAAAAGAAGACAAGTGCATTTTTGAATCCAAAAGGCATCACAAGCGATTCCCATAATTTTTTCTTTCCATGGAATGTGGTTTTCTTACGATCCTTTGCAACAAGCATAGTCTGGTTAAAGCCTTGCCTTAGATCCATAATTGTGAAGATGTTTAAATCTCCAATTGACGCACCCCCAAGCTCCTTAATGGACTTGAATGTGAGTCCAAACTGAAAACAACGAAAAAGCAAAGAATCGGGGCATGTTCCCTAGCTCACAACACTTTGAGGGGTGAAGGGGTGTGTTGGAGCTCTAGGATGGGACTAGGAAGAGTGACAAGCATCAACTACTCACACGGACATGCACAAAACCAACACAAGGTGGTTAGTGCATAATTGGAGCACTTTTGGTGCTAGGACGAGCCACGGGCAAACTCAAATTCACAAGACTCACCATGGCCTGGACTTGGGGGAAGTCACCACCTTCCCCCTTATAGTATATTTTGTGCTTTTCCACGAGGCCCTCATCCAAATGGCTTTTTGTCCCGGGACTCCCAAGTGGCCAAAGTTAGGACTTTTGTGACTTTGGGGCCCCATAACTTTGTGCACAGACCTCTGATTGAGATGAGGTCTAAAACGAAGTTGTAGCCCTTATCGAGAGCTTTCCAACGGTAGGTCGTACACCACCTATACGTAAGGTAATCGAGTCGATTCCCAACTTCTTTTGGCCATAACTTGTGTTTCAGATGTCCAAATGGGTGATGCGAACTTATTTTAGACATTTAAATTTCAATAATTTTTCAATGGTATAAAAAACTTCTTAAGCCATTAGGTTTCGACCCTTGCGATCACTCTTTAAACATTCAGGAATCCACCAGGACTCCACCTCTCAAAATGGAAGCTCCTTTGGGAGTGTGAGGGTTCATTCCCTCACACTTTCCTTCACTTTTGGGCTTTTTTCTTGGCCCCCAACCTTGCAAGCCCTTGCCTTGGTCGTGAGCGTAAGGCTAAGGTTGCGACACGAATGCTATCAAACAATTCTTCAAGGATGGGCATGGGGTACCTATCCTGAGATGTAACCAAGTTCAAAGGCTTATAATCCTTGCACATCTTTTTCTAAATCCATAATCTAGCTGAATCCTTCTTTGTTGGCATTATTGTAGTAGTTGCGAAATCAAAACTTGATGGTTGAATGAGACCAACCACATGGAACTTGTTACATTTTTCATCTATTAGTTCGTATTCATGCATTCTCAACTTTTACCTCCTCCGATACATGGGTGTTTCATCTGTAAGGTTTATAGAGAATGCATGGTTTTACACCTACCTGAATCTTTCATTGAGAATGCGAACTCATTTTCATTAACACGCTCCCAAGCTCCTTAATAGACTCAAATGTAAATCTAAGGTGAAAACAGTGGAAGAGTAAATAGCTGAGGCACGTTCCCTGGCTCATAGCACTTTGGGGGTAGAGGTGCGTGTTCGAGCTCCAAGATGGGGACTAGGAAGAGTGACAGGCATCAATTAACACGGACCTGCATAAGCTAAACAACAAGTTGGTTAGTGCGTAATTTGAATCCTTTTGGTGCACGGACGAACCACGAACAAAGATGGACTCACAAGATTGAACACGGCCCAAACTTGGTGGAAGCCACCACCTTCTCCCTTATTGTATACTCTGTGCCTGGCCATGGGGCCATCACCCAAATGGCATTTTGTCCCAACACTCCAAAGTGGGAGTCCCGAAATTCCCAAAATTAAGACTCTCACGACTTTGGAGGTGCATAACTTTGTGTGTAAAACTTCGATTGAGGTGAGGTTTAAAGCAAAGTTGTAGTTCTCGTCGAGAGCTTTTCAACAATATATGGCATGCCACCTACATGGAAGGAAATCGGGGCAATTCTTGACTTTTATTGGTCACGAGTCAAATTCATTGGTCAGGAGTCAAATTATGAATTTGATTCCCAACCTTTCTTTTGGCCATAACTTTTGTTTTAAATGTCCAAATGGGTCATGCAAGCCCATTTTAAACATCTACATTCTAGGAACTTTCCAATGATATAAGGAATTTTTCAATCTAATGAGTTTTGACCTTTGCAATCACCCTCTGAAAATTTGGGAGTTCATTAGGACTTTAACTCCCAGAGTGGGAGGGGAGTTCATTTGGGAGTGTGGGGGTTCATTCCCTCACATTCTCTTGCATTCTCGGGAGCATGAAATGTGACTCCCGAGCTCGCTTTTGGCCTACACCTTCACAAGCCTTTGCCTTGGTTGCGAGCCCTAGGCTAGGGTTATGACACTCATACTTAATTAGCAAGTCAGTGACTTGGTCTTTTTCCTTCTTAGTGAGTTGGTTCCTCATAACGAAAGGGTAGTTGGAATGGAGTTGGAAAGTGTGTTTGAAGAACCTATTGTATTAAGTTCTCCATTATCCAACTATGTAGATTCATAGAAGGTTGTAATTATTTTTGTAAAAGCTAATGTACTTCTAAGTGTATTAGAAATAATTTGATTCAAATTACATGGTACCTCCTCCCCCCCAACATTAAGAGTGAAATGTATAGTGTTGAAAATAAGCAAGTGTACTTGGTCAGGGTGCCATATAGTTGCATTGCCAAAATTGTAAGCTAATTAAATTAGTGCTGGTTTGTGTACATTTGAAAGAATACACAAGTTACTAACAACCATGTAAGGGAGTTCAGGTTTATGCCTTTCCCCTTTAGGGCGTTATGCTCCAATCTAGTCACCTTGGTGTGACTAATAGTGTTAGTTTGGAAACCCCATAACCATTTCTCTTTCTTCTAGGCTTAGTTCATCCCAAGTGGTTGAGGCATAACGATACACCAGGCCCAATCCATCTCCTTGAAAAGTGTGTGTTCTTGCGAAGGAATCAAAGGTGGGTCATGCACCTCTTAGTTTTCCTATTGTGTTTGAAGGAAACCAAGGAGGTTTCTCTTGCTTTATAACTAGTTGGCAGTTGCTTTGATCATCCAATATGTGAGAAACTTACAAGTTGGGGTCTCTAATGGTGTATTTTAGAGGTAATTGTAGAACTAAAAGTGGTGCAAGGTTGGTCCACCAGTTGCTCAGCTGGTGCGCATAGGAACCGCATTATGCCACATCGAATAGGAATAGTTTTCCAAGGTGATTCGTTGACGAAGTATTGGCTTAATTGGTTTACCATGGTTCTCCATGTTTTCAAAATTAGATAGAGCTTTGACCAAGGGCTTGTGGGCTACTTTGAACCTCTGTAAAACCTCTAGTTCGTGTGGAATGTTAGTAGGAACCACCTTCAAGCTTTTAGTAGCTTGGTGTGAGTCATGGATTATAGCTCAATAATTAGTTAAGCTTTAGTTCCGTAATTTTACTTAGTACTAATGATTTGAATGCTTATAAGCCTCCAAGTAGTGATTATTAATAGTTGAATCAGCTTTTGTGATATTTCTAGGCATATAGTACTTCTTTATTTCAGTTGATGTAGCGCTTAATT
>Ga0116231_10011107_pt1 | contig 14058 bp, 13 predicted proteins | sample S1TSphgellanicum_2_FD_89695 | JGI IMG/M metagenome (GOLD analysis project Ga0116231, IMG submission 89695) | Host-associated microbial communities from peat moss isolated from Minnesota, USA - S1T2_Fd - Sphagnum magellanicum MG | ecosystem: Host-associated > Plants > Peat moss > Unclassified... | reverse complement strand
TTTTTTAAAAATTTTAAAAAAAAAATTATAAATTTTTAAAACCAAAAAAATTAAGAAAGGGTTTAAAAAAAAAAAAAAAAAAAAAAAAACCCCAAGTCTAAAATTTTACAAGGGACAAATGGTTGGTTTACTTGGCAACTTCTTTTTTACTTCTTCTTCCAGTGGCCATGCCACGTTTGCAGCCTCAAATGGTTGGCCCTATGCCACGTCAGGTGCTCCAAAGCCCAATGCTAACAAGAAAGTGGCGTTTTAGTGGTAAGGGTTTCCCCAGAGCCTAATCAAAAAGTGAACAAAAAGGGCGTTTTACGCATACGTTTTTATGCATTACGCATATAATTTTGCCAAGAAAGTGGCGTTTTGGTGGTCTAAAGTTTCAATGAGCCTAATTTAAAAAGCGAACAAAAAGGGCGTTTTACGCAAACGCTTATGCATTACGCTTCTAGTTAAGGCTAACAAGAAAGTGGCGTTTTGGTGGCTAAGGTTTCCACGACCCTGATAAGAAAGCGAACAAAAAGGGCGTTTTACGCATAGGCATATGCATTACGCTTTTAGTTAAGGCCAACAAGAAAGTGGCGTTTTGGTGGCTAAGGTTTCCACGACCCTGATAAGAAAGCGAACAAATAGGGCGTTTTACGCATACATATGCATGACGCATAGTTTAAGGCTAACACGAAAGTGGCGTTTTGTGGCAAGGGTTTCCGACAGCCGAATTGAAAAGCGAAGAAAAGGGGCGTTTTACGCATATGCATGCCCATGCGCGTTCCAAGTTCAAACCCTAGCGGAGAGCGTACAAGATAAAGAGAGAGCGTGCTTCGCTAGCGCTTGTCTGCAGGCTCGCTCCCGAGAGTTGCCGTCTCCTTCTCCTCCTCCTCCTCCTTCTTCCCCTAATAATTTCTTGACATCGTGTCTTCCAACGTGTCCTGGATCGTGAAAACATTCACACACTATCCTGTCTTTTTGTGTGAAGAAATTAAAATTGCTCCTAAAAAAGCTTTCGATCTTCGGCTTTCGTTCTTTTGGCTTGTAACAGCTGCTGCAGCAGATTCCTCAGAGTTCTGAAAAGGTGCGTGCCCCGGTGTCCTGTTCTTCTTCTGCCGGGGGTTTGTTTTCCCATTTTGGTCTTTTGCTGTTTTGTGTGTGTTTGAGGATCTGATATACGTTTGGAGTTCCAATTTTTCTGGTCTGGGGTTTGTTTGTTTGTTTGTTTTGTGGGGGGATGGAAGGAAGGTTAGAGATGTGGTCAGATCTGCGTTTTTGCTTGCTGTCCTTTTGGGGATGCGGAGGAGAAGGAGGAGCTTAGAGAGCTTGGAAAGGGTTTCAGGTGAGGAGGAAGGAAGTCGAGAAGGAGGAGGGGGAAACGGATTGCAGTAGACACAGCAAGTAAGAGAAAGAACGGGGATTTCTGGATGCGATGTCTGCCGCAGTTTGTGGGAAGCGGTCTGTGTTTGACGATTTGCACAGTTCCCCGCCTGTAGCCAAGCGCCTGCGCTTCGCTCAGGCCAGCAGCTCTGCTATCCGTTTCCCCCCCAGCGCTATAGCAGCAGCCGCAGCGGCGTCCCCTCCGTCTAGCAGCACCACAAGTGGCACTCCTTTCGAGGCCTGCCTGGAGGCGGCGGGGTCTTCCAGGCATCATCATCATCACTCCTCTGACGGCGGCTCGGTGGTTGTTCTTCTACGACAGCTCCATGCCCTCTTCCCGGAGATGGAAGAAAAGCTTGTAGAGAAAGTGCTGGAATCTTGCGGGAACAGCCTGGATTCTGCAATCAAGAGCTTGACTGATCTGCGTTTGTCTTCTTCTGAACGATCTCTTTCTTCCAACCAAGATGGTGTTTCTGGTGCTTCTGTTGCTCGTAGTTCCAGTCTTGCAGCAGGTATGGAGTCTTTATCCCCCTCCACTACTAATTCATGTCGGCAGCAAATGGAAGCAGCAGCAGCAGGATCGCTGCAACAATTGGAGGGTGAGGAATGGGTGGAACTTCTGGTGAGGGAGATGATGAACGCAGCAGACTTGGATGATGCCAGAGCCCGGGCAACCCACACTCTTGAAGCTTTTGAGAAGACTGTTGCTTCCCGATCTGCTGCTGTCATGGAAGTGCAGCAGAAGGAAAATATTGCACTGAAAGAGCAGCTCCAGGGCCTCATCCGTGACAACCACATTTTGAAAAGAGCTGTTGCAATTCAGCATGAGAGGCAGATAGAGCATGAGGGGAGGACACGGGAGCTTCAACAAGTGAAGCAGCTTTTAGCTCAATATCAGGAACAAGTCCGTGCACTTGAATTGAGCAACTATTCTCTCACTCTGCATCTCCGCAAAGCACAGGAAGGAAGTTCAATGCCTGGTCGATTCCATCCTGATGTCTTCTAGGGTTTTCTGCTTCTATGAAATTATTTGGTTCCTGTTTTGATGCTTTTTCCCAGTATGTATCTACCTTTGGTTCATAGTGAAACTGCAGCTTCAGAATGTGGCATAAGCAGTTTGTGAATCAAATTTGTGTTGTCAATTTTGGGTTTTTAGTAAACTTTGGCTTGCCACTTGTGGCTATGTCTGAGTTATCTCTGAAAAGGTTTTGGATTCTTTGTATTCAAAGACATGAATACAAAGAAGATTATAACATTGAGATGATGCTCAGTGTTCATGTTTGAATCACGGTATTGCACAAGCAATAAAATTCTGAGCCCTCAGCTCAGCACAATGGCAACTACATGCAATCTATCTTCTTCTCAAGGCGGAGCAACAATGCCTGGATCATCAAATTAGTTGTACCGCATTTTTTCAAGAACCAAATTTCAGATACATCTGCTTTCAAAGCTTAAGGAATTCTAAGGGTTGACAGGACTAGGGAATGAGCTCTGTGTCACTTTTAGGGTCATGTCAAGCCAGTTTTGAGAAAAGTTTGACAATGTGCTCATGTAAGTATTATTTGAACCTGATGTTTCAAGATGGACATCCATATTCTTCCAGACTTGGGGTACTGTGAAGTGGACATGGTATGCATGTGCTACTTGTTCCATCTTGCACTTCACATTCAAAATGAGTCCTTGTGCTTTGTGAACAGTATAATTTGCCTTTCAAAAACATCTCTACTGGAAAGAGATAGCAATAGCATTCTCATTTGCAAATCTTCAAGTCCACCATCAAACACATGTTGCTTACTCAAATGTGTTTTCCAATACCAATTCCAAGGTCCATTGAGTCGCATGTGTAAACACAGCAGGAAAATTGTAGACCCACTCATATTGAGGTTTGGGCTTTGTGTTTTGAGAGGTGGCTTCAATAATATGCAGTTATTGGAGCACATTGCTAATTCAGGACGACCAAGAGTGTCCTGGTTAACACCACTTAAAACAGTACAATACCTCAAATCCAGGACTGATGAAATTAGTGAAAGCCTTGCACATGAAAGCTACCCAGACAACTGGTAACATATAATTAAAAAGCAATTGACCAGGATCCAAAAGGAAGCATCATATGTCCACTAGCTCAAATTACTAAGACCTTGACAAAAGATTGATAAGGCCTAAGGTCTCTGTGTCTAAGAAGTCTAAGAACAGCTCCCTAAATGCTGTGCAATTTCTCCAAACAAAGGAGGGCATGACATCCATTTGTAACTCCTATACTCACTCAAAACCTGAGACCACTATCATGCTATATCATGATGGTAATCCAAAGTAAGAACATCATCAATTGATATTCCAAGGCCAAAATTTCAGCAGAAGATTAAGATGCCACTCCATCCTTAGACTACTTCTCTGACGATCCTGACCAACCTGACAACAAAACTTCATATGCCAATTGACCTACACACCAAAAACAAGATCCACAAACTTGGAAATGGTAGACTTAGCAGGCGAAGCAAGAACTCCAGATGTGCGAGGTCCACCTTCTGGGCGCTGTATATAGTATGGCCGCTGTGATGCCTGCACTGTCGTTGTAGATGTCCCTCGAGCAGGTGTGCGTGGTGGCAGTACCATGGATGATGGTCCTCTTTGCTGTCTCTCTATCATAGCTTGTTGCTGCACTGGGTCCAAACGCTTCACCCCCACTATGAGTGCTCCATTTAGCAGCATACCATCCTTCAGCAATGCTTTCTTTGCATCATAGCGGTTCTGCTCAACCAAAAAAAAAAAAGTCACTTAACACCAGGGGCACTCTCATTCCTTTCCCTTGTCCCCTGTCCCACATGCCAAACCTGCTCTCAGGATGTCAACTAGCACTCAAGGGACCTAACTAATGAAAAAGTCAACATTGTGCTAATTCAAGCTGCAACAAGCTTGAGAGGGTAAGCTTCATTTCATTTTAGCTTGTCCCTACAAAGCAACTTTCTTCACACTCTATAGAAGAGATTGGGGACCTGATATTGAAGGTGCACCCAGTTGGCACCACCAGGTCCAGAAATATGGTTCACAATAGGACCACATTTTTCAAACTCCCGCATCACTGTGTTGGTCTCCTCTGCCCCAAACCTGTTCATCCCAACACCCATGAAACAAATAGGAAGTTTCAAATGGCCTTCTATCATGGAGTGCATAGGTTGTTTCAAGTTCTGTACACTCCAGGACCAATGAGACTCTCAACTCTGGTTTTGGAACCACCTCTAAGAACAAGCATACTCTACAAACAGTCAGGAGAGAAATGTGAGCAAATTAATCAAATACCATGGACAGAAGTGCAGATTTTACCCAAAAACTGTCACCCATTCATCCCCTTCAGTTGAATCAGTAGCATTGACAGAGCGCTGCAGCTCTGGGCGAACAAAATCTTGTGGAGGTCCCAATGCAAGCAAACTGCTGGACTGTACCACTCCTGCCACTGGGCTACCCCCATCCTTTTCCCCCTCCCTCCCCACAACACTTTCACGAAGCCCCGGTTCTCTTAGAGGAGACCACCAATTAGGGCTCCCTGTGTGCTGCTGCTGTGGAACAGCAGGGGGTGAAACTGAGGGCATGGAGTAACCTGAGGTTGATTCCCGGTAGTTGTAGCCTCCCCACCCACCCATAGAGGAGAGAGGTGCCTTGGAAGGAGACCTTCCATCTGTATACTTGAATGAATCTGGAGACCTAAAGATTGGATCTGGGGCTGAGGTGATGTCAGGAGATTGCTCAATGCGGTCTTCCAAAGTGTAGAAGGGAGGGGGAGGAGGGTCAATGCCTCCTGCATTCTCACGCCACAAGGCAGCTGCAGCTGCAGCTTGTCCTGGTGTTCCAAGTTCACCTCTTAATGACCCAGATCGAGTAGCAGGAGAGGTTGACAGGTCCCGATAGAACAATGACTTATTGGATCTTCCTCCTCGAGTCGCAGTCCATGATGGAGATTCCATGGCTGGTGACCTGTCTAGCCTTAGCCAAAGACAGCAATCAAATTTTTTTCAGGTCATGTTCAAGAGAGACAAAACTGCAGAAGTAGCAGAAAAAGGGACAATCAACAAAAATCATCAAGTAGATGTAATGCATTCTCATATATACACTGCACAGAATCCCATTCTTCACATCACAACCTGAATGAATTGGAGTGACAGATTCTAAAAAGCCTCATTGTCACCCATCAATCTTCTGAATCCCAAACCAAAATGCAGCTTTTCCAAACATTCCATTTATGTTGCAGTTTAAGGTTCTTGAGCCCTAGGGTTTGCTGAATCAAAAACCCTAAAAACCTGACACACTACAATTTAACTTTGTAGCTTCAGTACTTTCCGAGCGTCTTTCACTGCTGTGACCTCGAAACCGATGGAAGACATTTTATCAGATTCAAATCTACAGATAAATAGGGTTGTGTCAGGCACCTTTATTAGGGTTCACTCTTTTGTGAAGAAAGAGTATTCAGACTTCCAAAGCATAAGACGCCCCAGATCTTCCAGACAACGGAGAGTGCGCTACCTGCAAAACATTCAGAGTACGAGAAAATATGGTTCAAGAATCAAGCGACGATAAAAAAAAAGCTGCAGTGGCCTAAAATTTCTGAACGCGCAAAATACAACACCGTCGCTCCTAATAATATCCACCAACTCTCTCTATTACTGAAAAAAGAGTTACCCAGTCCTCAGACATAATAAACTCATCACAGTCGTGATCGCACACAGATCTCTTTGCAAAGGAAAAATTCCGAAAACGAAAACACAAATTTCAGTCCAACCTGCAAGAAAAGAAAACAAAATGCTAGCGAGGTTTTCTCATCTCCTGCAAGAAAGACACCGGAAAAAAAGAAAAAAAACTGCGACTATTGAGCTGATTCATTCGTGGAAGAAACCCAAAGAAGAGAGAATGGGTTTTTGCTTCTGTTTTTTTTTGGGAATCGCACTGGAAACGTACCTGAACATCAGAAGCTCGCCACTGCCACCACCCACTCTTTCAAACCAAACGCACTCTCATCTCCCGTGAAGGAGGAGGAGGGGGGGGGGTCGAAAACAGAAGGCAGGTCGAAAAATCGGAGGAAGGTCGAAAACGATGGTCTTTTGTAAACCTGGCACTGGGAGGGAATCCAGGTGTCATGAGAGACACTTGAGGTGTTAATCGATTCAAGATCTCAGTTTGGAGACCTAGATCGTAACCTCAAACTAGGGTTGGGTCTTTTCCATCTACGAAAGGAATCGGGGTTTTTTTTAATTTCCAATTTTTGTGATGTAACTGAGGTGGCGATCATCCATAAAATGATTTAGCCAGATTTGGTTACACAGTAGATATGAAAGTAGAAGAAAAATAAAAAATAAAAATCCTTCTATATTCTTGGCTACCTACAGGAACTTATAATTAAAATCTAGTGACATGGAAATTTTATTTTATTTTTTAAAAATCTGGCAAATTTTCCCCCTTTTCATTGTATAGGTTGAAATCGTATTTTTCAGGTCAAATTTTGGAAAAAATTCGTAAAATAAAAAAACACTGAAAGGTAATAGTGTTTTAATACAAAGTTTTAATCAACCTTCTACATTTATGGCTACACACTGAGAACCAAATATAGAAATTTGGTGATTTTTCCTTCTTTTTTCTTCCTCACTTCTCATGATTGAAACTTGAAACCCTCTAAAATCAATTCATTTGTAAATTTTGTTATTTTGCATCTCCACAAGATTTTGCCAATAAGAAAAAAGGCTGAAAGCTCGCAAAGGTTAAAATCCCATAGTGTTGTATTGGTATGTCTGGACCAGTGTTGTGCGCATAAGTGTCAATAGTCGTAAATATGGCGTGTAAATCCAGTATAAGAGCATCTCCACCCCAAAACTGTAAATTAACTCCTTTATGTTAAAATAGAATAGTGTTTAATGATCACTGTCCCCCAGATCAGAGGACTCAGGTATCATCCAAGTAATTTATCGATCATAAAGCACAGCCTAGATTTTTCCTTTGTATTTTCAGCTCCATCACCTGCCCTGAAGAAACCTCTTTTCAGCAAGCGGGATCTGCTGCGGTGGAAGGTACCAGCCAGCCTGTCACTATTTCTTAAGAAGTGAAAAAATCCCAGCTCTGCTTTACTAATGAAAAGGACCTGGGTACAGGCCCTTCCATGATTTTCGACATGTTCCCTTGACCTATAGGACTCAGGCACAGATCTCAAATCATGGAAAGGCATATACTCAGGCCCTTCTCCTATACCTGAAACACTACACTTGTTTATGCTTTTAAAATCACAAAAACAGGAAAGTTTAGTTCCAAAAAATCTTATAACTGATGTACCAAAATGGTGGCAAAAAGAAGACCACTGTAAACAATTACAACTTTATAAATTGATAAAGATTTCATACAACTTTATAACAAGCAATTGCAACAGATTTGAGTTCGAAAGTGTACTGCACAAGCTTTGCTTTCTCACCTCATGAGAATCACTGAACTCTAAAGACCCAGGGAAACTGATAGCTTGGGAAGATCTATCCTCAAGTCTCAGTAAGTACTGAACAAAGCACTGTTTCCAGATTTCTCTCGCACTTCACATAGAAACCTGACTATGTGCATACAATCGTCCTTTGCAACGCTAACACAGCAACATCACCCAACATTTAGTAGGCATTCAGACTGATTTCAAGAGCTTTTTTCTACAAGTTGCTCAATGCCTTTTATGTTACTTGGGTAGAAATGTGACCCATTACTCATGCAGACGTATATCAGATCCATGACCAACATAAAAGTCGTTCAACTCAACGAAACAACCCTACTTTAGAGGAGAATGATATTTGCTTGCTCCAGACATCACTTCGTCTTGATCAAATGAGGAAGTTGATCCAGGCTATATACCACATGCTTCAGAACACCATGTTCCTTCGTGCTTGCACTTTGCTTTGGAGCCTTGCTGATCGTCTCAAACCAATTGATCCTTCATGAAAAGACAAAACATAAATCAATCAGTTAAAAGTATGCAGGACCAAGCAGCAATCCATGGTCTGCAGCTGTATCTTACCACTTAAGTCTGAAAGTAAATCAATTGTCAGTCAAGGTTAAGAATTCACCTGGAGTTGCACTAGGTGCAGTTGAGTCAGTTCCTTCAGTGTGGACCTGCAAACAAGGCATGCTTATGTCATACTGTTTATGAAGTTGCCAGCCAAAATGGCACAGGACAATTAAACTCTTTCTCTTGATGAGAATTCTCCACTGAAGACATGATATCACAGTGACTGTAACATATCTTCTGCCACAGTGCTCTATCAAAACTTCTTGCTGGGGGTTGTCTCGCCAATATGGAAATGAATGGCAAAAGCTGTTGTCCAAAAAGTACCTTGTAGGTCTCTGTGTCTTTCTTCTGATTTTGTTCATGACCCTCATTTTGGCCCTCAGTTGGGTCATCTGTTGAGTTCTTGACTTGGTTAGGTTCACTGTTTGTAACAGAGTTCAAAACCTTTCCAAGTCTCCCCTTCCTCTCAGTTTTGCCACCTATTCAAGCATAAGAGATCAAACCACAACCACTATAAAAAAGAACTGGAGGTACCACATTTACTGGGATTTCAACTGAGATTAGAGGAGTTGCTCTGTAGCTGGCAACCAGATTCAGAACTTACACTTAGGTGTACTAGAGCAATTGTTTGAATTCTCATTTTTTGATCCCGCTTTCCTGGTGCTTGATCCTCCATTTTCTGTCTTCGTACAACTTTTTCTGCTCTCAAAAACTGGGCTCTCAAGATCTGTAGGAAATGCAATGAGAGGGCTGGGTTCCTTTGCAGCATCCAGTAGATGTTTGAGCCGAGATCCTTTCATCTCCCTCTCCACAATAGCTTTCCATGAAGGCTTGGGGAGGTGGAATCTTGGAGTAACCTCTCTGCCTCTCAGCGTCCGTTTCTCCTTAGAGCTTGATGACAATTGTGTGATAGGGGTAACCTCACTTTTGTCAGGAGGTGTGGCACTGATAGCCCCTGATTCCTCTACCAGCGCTGGTTCTATTCCTGGTGATTTCACAGATTTCCTCTTAATGCTACCACTCCTTCCTCTCCCTTTTCTGCATACAGAGGCAGATCCTGAATCCTTGTTTTCAGTGATCAATGGGGAGCAGCTTTTACAATTGAGAACTGTAGGCTTATCCTCCAATTGTGTTGCTCTGGAATCATTCTCAGAGTCATGCTGGTCTTGTCCAGTCTCAGCTGCAACCAGCCCAGCACAACCTATTACAACTTCATATTGCAACACAAGTCTTATTCCTCAGAAGTGAAACTTGATGCCTAATCCCCAATCCAATCTTGAGAAGCAAACAAACATGGAGATGAAAGGATGATGTCACTCAATGGATATGAATCAACTGTAAACAGCTTTCCTAGCCAGGCTACATTTGATCTCTCAGTTCTGATTCCATTTTGGAGCACATAGTTCCTTCCTCAAACAGCATTACTGTCGATTTGATGTGGATATTATTATCCACAATGGCCTCAAGAGCTTCGCACTGGTTTCTCACCCCTCCTTTCACAGACTGTTTGTACAGTGAGCCCCATGCCTGAGGGGTCCTGACCAACCACCAGCAATGTGTTGCATGAGTCAACATGTTCCAGATTAAGATTGGCAATCTGTGTGCTCTCATTGAGGCATGGAGATACCACACCATTCCCTTCTCTGGCAATGTGGCCACCTTCACCTTGACAGCACTTTCTCTCCACATCAAGAGCCACTGGATGATCATTGAGTCCAGTTCCTTTGCGGAGTGCAGGTGACTCGTTGTCTTCAGACAGAATGCATAATACAACCTCTTGCATCATAGTCTCCACATCCATACTCTTTACTTGACTATGTAGATCTCCCTGATCACCTGTCAAAACAGAGATCGGAGAGATGCCCTTTATAGCATTTCACTATAGTCTAACTATAAAGCATATCTTTTAACAATTCAAGACCCATAATCTGAACAGGCATACAGAAGGTAATGAAGGTGAAGCCCTCTGCTGATGCATCCCAGCTTAGATCCATTTTCAAAACTGGTGCAAGGGAACATGGCCTAGTAGTAGTAGGTCGACTCACCAGTACTACTTGGCGTAAGAGCATGTGTTGGGGCAGACTGGCATTCAACAGCATCTGCACCAGACTCAACACTCAACCACTCTGACAGAGAGTCCACAGGCTTCTCCATAGTGTCTGCACCTATAGAATCCTGACCTGAATTGGTGCTTGCTGTTACCAGGTTCACAACAGTGTCACCCAGGGTGCAAGGTGGAAGACATGATGTTTCTGTTAGTCCACTGTCACCATGGAGTGCTTCCGACAGCATACTATCATTTGGTCCATCAGCTCCCACTGTCTTGAGTAGCATTGTCTGATGGGGAGCTGTAATGTCCAAAGTTGATGATGTCTTTCCTTGGCTAGACACCTGGATCATTAAACTCAATGTTCAGTTCAAATTCCTAGCTAAACCTCATCAATCTTCTCACAGAACTGTAAGATCCAAACCCTTTACAGTGTAGAACAAGGTTCACAAATTATGTCCTGCACAAAACAGACCTGGGAAAGGCCATTGGTGCTGCCTGTACTGCTCCTACAGGGAATTCCAATCTGTTCTGTTGAGGCAGCATCAGCTGGATCCTTCTTGACAGCTGCAGGGATGTCAGATCTATGCTGAGTCCAAAACTGAACAAACCATCTAGAACAGTCTTCATTTGTTTCAGATGCTTCCCAAGTAGTAACAGGCAAGTGCAATTATGCAACATTAGCAACACTATTATAGTAGGAGAAAAAAGGCCATCTCATCAAGAGAAATATGTTTTGACAGCTGAGCATTGAGCATTCTTACAAAACACACCAGGGACAGCTGATGTAGTCATCGCTCCTGATTGTTTGCCTGTTTGTGCACCTTTGACTGTCTTCACCAACCCCTTTCCAGGAGTGGTTTTCACTGCTGGACCTCTTGCCTCCGAATATGAAAACGTCGCGGACCTTGTTAACGCCTTTCCCTTGGGTCCTGCAATCTTGGCTGGAGTGGTCTTTTTCACCACTGTATTTCGGGAAACAACACTCAAATCACCACTAGGAGGAGGATCCACTGGATGTACATTTACAGGCACTTTTCTTGTCAAGTCCTGTGTTGCAGTAGTAGCAAAATCATCAATCTCACAAACTCCAGTTGCTGACACTTCCGACCCACTTGCCACCTCCAAGTCTCTTTGAAGATCTTTGAATTGTTGGAACAGCTCTGTACTGCTTGCATGATCTGAGAGAGCCTCCTTGCAGCGCTTTAGATTGGATGCTATGTCACCAATTGGCTGCAAGATGACAATTGCAATTCTGAGATATGGAAAGGGTAGTACTGTTTGACAAAATGCAGTTGTGGGATATCAATGATCTTACCCTGAAGAAACTTTGCATTTTAGCTTCAGAAATCAAGTTTCAAGGACTGTCCTGTGAGCACCTAGATGTTTAGAAAAGCTTAGATTTTACCTCTGCCCTCAAACTGATAGCAAGCCGAAATAGGTCAAGAATGGCCTTGGGGTTTTTCTCATTTTCTGCAAGCTTGATCAAGAAGAGCCAGTGAGAAGCTGATTGTAGCAGGCTGCTGCCTGTGAGTTCCTTGCCACAAGTCAGCACCCCAGATTGACGATGGCGACTCTCTTTCTGCTGACATACGCCTCTATCTAGAGACATTGACCGAACATGCCCCATCTGTTCTCTGGGATGTCTGTCTATCATGCTTATCCTCTTCGTGAGCCTTGATCCTTTTGCACAGGCATTTGTCTGATTTCCAGCAGCTGCGTCTCCTCCGCCCCGAGTTGCGCCACACACAACCGCAGTTTGAACCGCTGCGGGGAGCTTCTTCACCTCTGCTGGCTGCTGCTGCTGCTGCAACGTAATTGTCCTCCCCGTGATGGATGATGGCACCAGCTTCACCAAGCTTTGCCTTGCTGCAGCTGGCCCATCTGGCGACGCTAGAGATTTCTGCTGCGATTTGAGAACCTGTACAGGAGCTGCATATCTGGAGGCGACTGTGGCATATCGATTGGTAGGGCGATTGTTCGTGGCCTTCGGCGGAACAGCAGCAGCAGCATTATTGTCCATCTTCTTGCTCGAGATAAGCTCGTGACTGAAAAGAAAAACAAAAGACAATACTGGGTTTACACACGGATCATCTCCAACGGCAAGAGACGGCATCTTGTGTGCAGAATACAAGTGTTCTTACCTTCGATTCAGTGGATTGCTCCTGCCATTGATGTCCTTCAGAGCTCTGTCTTGCCGGCTGTTGAAGGATGCAGCTCGACTTAACAGCGGACCTGCAAGTGCGTTTTATCCCAATGTGTATGGATCAGTGCAAAGAGTTGCTCGCAGAAAACAACTCCGGTATAGCATACATTTGCGAGTATCAGGAAACGGATCTCCTTTCCATCTCTGCTTTACATTCCTAGCTCTATTACTTTCATTAGTCCAAAGAGCAGAACACACAGCCGTGCAAGAGCAAGACAAGAGCAAGTCGTGGACGGCAAGATGATCTCAAACACAAAAGATTAGCGAAAAGAAGAAGAAGAAAAAAAAGCAATGCAACGAAAGAACTTTACTGTATATGCAGAAACCGAATCGGCAAGAACACGATCTGAAACCGCAAAGACCTGCTCTACTCTGCAAGCTTCTGGAATCTAAAACATCTCTTGTGCTTTCAAATTAATTGAAACACAAAAATAAAATAAGATAAGCACCGCCGCAAGGACATTCTTCCAATCACTTTGCTCAAAACACAGTTTGCACATTCTCAAGCTTCCAATACACAGACAGAAATCTCTACTCTTTTTTTTTTAAAAAATTAATCATGCCTCGAAGCAAGCTTAAAAATAGAATGAACAATGAAAGAAAGACACAGAAGGAGGTTACCTGGAGCTGGAGGAGCTTCCATTTTGCCACGCTACGAAACACAAAAAAAACAAAACCTCAGATCCTTTCTTCCTTGCGCTCTTCTCTCACTTAGAATCGCGAATCTAAAACTCCCCCTCCCCCCCCGACGAACTTCCCAAATTTTCTCCACAATCGGAAAAAACTCGCAAAGAATTCAGAGAAACAAATGTGGTTTCCTCAACACAAAGGACTTGGATTTGCTGAAGTTTTTGGCTGTAGAACGATGAGAAATATTTCAAGCTTGGCTCGCGAGGGCGGGGGAGCTTAGAGAGGCTGACTGCACTCGGGGGGCGTTAGGAAACGGAACATGGAAGTGTTTTATTTATTTTTAGGAAGTGGGGAGAGTGGCCGGGGGGGGGGGGGGGATATGAAAATTAATATTATTGGACTTTCGATACGTTGGCGCCCATCCCCAAAATTCAAATTCGCGCCTAATTTGTTTGGCTTGTTCAACGCCTACATTCGTAAACTGGGTATTGTGGGTCCATTTGGCCCCAAAATTACCGGAGGTCTGCCCATGCCACAGCAGGCCCTTCCAGGGTTTCTTTGAAGGATTTTGTGGTGTAAACAAGAAGTGATGAAATTCATCCAGAAAATAATTTAGCCAAATTTGGCTATATATATAGATATGAAGGCTAAAAAAATAAAAAACAGAATCCTACTACATATATTCTTGGGTACCTCCTGGAAGTTATCATAAAACTCTGGCGATTTGGAACTTTTTAAATTCGAAATCTGGCGAATTTGAGCCATTTTTCCACTGAATTTTTTTTCCAGCGGCCCCCC
>Ga0116231_10011106_pt1 | contig 14060 bp, 7 predicted proteins | sample S1TSphgellanicum_2_FD_89695 | JGI IMG/M metagenome (GOLD analysis project Ga0116231, IMG submission 89695) | Host-associated microbial communities from peat moss isolated from Minnesota, USA - S1T2_Fd - Sphagnum magellanicum MG | ecosystem: Host-associated > Plants > Peat moss > Unclassified... | reverse complement strand
GCGGCAAGATTATGCGCCGGATTCTGAGGAAGATCGCGGCGAATGAGACGGATTCGCTGGGGGATACCTCGACGCTGGCTGATCCGGGGGTGGTGACGGATTTGGTGGATAACCGGGCGGCTTGAACAAGGGTTTTTTTGAGACTGCGGCTGGTTGGGGCCGGGAAAGGAAGTTTATCCGCAGATTACGCAGATTAACGCAGATTGGTGTGGAGGAGGTCAAAGGCTCATCTGCGTAATCTGCGTAAATCTGCGAAAATCTGCGGATAAATTCTTTTGCTTGGCAACTTTAGTGATGTTTTCGTTGGTCTGTAGCAAAGAGTCCTTCAAGTTTTATGGTCTTGAAGGATCTGGAGATGGTAAAAAAGACTGCGATTCTGCGACGGAAGGGCGTGCAGATTGTTTGCCTTTCCGAAGATGTAGGGTTTCCGGATGGGGTGCGGGAGGTTGTGGTGTTTCGGGAGGGGAAGCGGCGGGTAATTGTGCCGGCGGATTCGAGTTGGGTTGATTTTTTTGAGGAGCCGGGGATTGAGATTGGAGACCGGGAGCAGCCGACGTGACGTGGGCTTAGGTGTGCTCCGCTCATCCTACGCCTTGCTGATTGCGGGGCACGCTCGGAGCTGAGGGCTAGTGGTGGTGAGGGGAATTTGCGGAAGTCTTTCAGGGTGGAGGGGCTGAGGGTGGAGGATTGGGTACGGTAGATGAGTGGTCGTCAGTTAGGGAACTCATCGCTCTGTACTGGAAGAGTGGCGTATATAGGATCGCAATGGCGCAGTTTAACCTGCTTACTACCGTTTAATTAAAGGAATAGAATTTTGGAATCGATAGTAAAATATGTCGTTTCACAATTTAGTTTAATTGAACAAGCACCAGTTCCGTTTTTCATTTGCATTGCAGTCATTTCAATATCGGTTTGGAAGGTGATATCTTGGCATTATTCTGGCCGCATAGAATCCTTCGAGGCTCGGAACAAACTTTTGACCGACCAAATTTCAGACTACAGGAGCAAGCTAAGTGGAGCATCGCCAGATGAAGCGAGAGCGCGATTAGATGTTCTTGAAACGACCGTGAGAAGTCTTTCACCGCGCTCGCTATCCCAACGGCACGCTGAAATTCTAACCAGTCAGCTGTCAAGAGACCCCGGTCGAGCTTACATTCTTTTGTCCGTCACCTCGCATAATGCTAAACTACTACACGCAGATTTAGAAAGATGCTTTCGAGAAGCTCGTTATGATGTCACGACCTGGATAGCCGGTCAGACACGAATTACACATGACAGCCTAAGCCTTCGAGTTCCAAATATCGAACAGCTCACGTCCAGACAGGTCCTTGTGCTAACGGCGCTTCGCAGCCTCAATTTAGAAGTCGTCGTTGAACATGAGCCGGATCACCCAGCGAATGAACATCCGATCGATATCTGGTTGGTTGTTCGATAGAGAAGGCTCGCCTGAAGACAATCTTTCATCTCACGATTACTCCAATTCGCGTTAGAGCTGGAACTTTAGTCGAATTGAGTGTCGAGAATCGAGTGGTCCCGATGCGGCAATTCCTTGGTGGCTGCAGCTTCGAAGTCTGCGTCTACGGGGCCTTGGATTTTGGTTAGCCATGCCCAGCCGGTGGGGATGGGTTCTAGGATGACGGCGGCGCCGTGGCGGCGGATGCGGACTTTTGATCCTTCGAAGCGGTATTCTTTGGGTAGGCGGACGGCTTGGGAACGGCCGGACCAGAAGAGTTTGGCGGTGCTCATGAGGACCTCGGAAATGTCTACCATAAATATATGATACTAAGCGGCTTGGACCTTACCCATCCACGTCATTGCGAGCTCTTGCGAAGCAATCCATCTTTCTCGCAACCAGCACGAAAGATGGATTGCTTCGCTTCGCTCGCAAAGACGCGGAGGAGTCAAAGCCAACGCCGCTTGGTATAACATGCCGAACCGCATTGGTCTTGTCTGATTCGAGGCTTGGAGGCGCGGTCGGACAGGCGTGGGTGCCGGCCTTCGCCGGCATGACGTGGAGGGGGCGGTGGGTTTGGGGTGAACGCTGGGTTGGGGTTAGGCGGCTTGCGCTGTTCGGATCGCCTCCCAAACACGCTCCGGCGTGGCGGGCATGTCGATGGTTTGGACGCCGGCGGGGCGTAGGGCATCGACGATGGCGTTGATGACGGCGGGGGGGCTGCCTACGGCGCCGGCTTCGCCGGCGCCTTTGACGCCTAGGGGATTCGTCGCGCAGGGGATTTCTACGAAATCGACCTCGATGTCGGGCAGGTCGTCGGCGCGGGGCAGGGCGTAGTCCAGAAAACTGGCGGACAGGAGCTGGCCAGAATCGGAATCGTACGCAGTGCGTTCCAGCACGGCCTGGCCAAAGCCCTGGGCGACGCCGCCATGGACCTGGCCGCGGACGATCATGGGATTCACGGCCTTGCCCACGTCATCGACCACCAGGTAGCGCAGGATTTTTACAACGCCGGTTTCGGGGTCCACCTCGACTTCGGCGATGTGGCAGCCATTGGGGAAGGTGCCGACGTCGAGTTTGGCGATTTCGGCGGTGTCCAGCGCGCCGGGATGTTTTTCAGCGAGGGTTGTGATGGAAACGGAACGGTCGGTTCCCGTAATGGTAAATTCGCCTTCGGCGAACACGATGTCGGTGGCGGCGGCCTCCAGAAATTCTCCAGCCAGGGCCTTGCCTTTTTCGATCACGCCGGCGGCGGTGGCGAGGATGGCGGCACCTTCGGAGACCAGGCTGCGGGCGCCGCCGGTGCCGCCGCCGGTGGGGATGGTGTCCGTGTCGCCCTGATGGATTCGGATTCTTCCTCCGTCGATGCCCAACTGGTTGGCGGTGACCTGGACATAGGCAGTCTCATGCCCCTGGCCGGTCGATTGGGTGCCGACATAGACGTCCACGAAACCGTCGGGGGCAAAACGGATTTCGGCGCGTTCGGTGCCGGCGCCGGCGGTGGCTTCCAGGTAGTAGGCCAGGCCGATGCCGCGGCGCTTGCCGGCGGCGGCGGATTTTTCCCGCCGGGTTTCGAAATTTTGCCAGCCGGCTTTTTCCGCCGCGGCGTGCAGGAGAATTTTGAAGTCTCCGGAATCGTAGGTTTTGCCCATCGGGGTGGTGTAGGGCATGGCTTCGGGCGGGACCATGTTGCGGGCCCGGATTGTTACGCGGTCCATGCCGAGTTCGAAGGCGGCCTGGTCGATCAGGCGTTCGACCAGATAATTGCTCTCCGGCCGGCCGGCGCCGCGATAGGCGTCCACCGGGACGGTGTTGGTGAACAGCCCGATGACGTTGACGTAGATTTTGTGGAAACCGTACACGCTGGCGAGCACGCCGGTGCCGGCGACGGTGGGGATGAAGGGGCCGAAATTAGAAAGGTAGCCGCCCATATTGGCCAGCAGCTTGATGCGCATGGCAAGGAATTTGCCATCCGCATCGAGCGCCAATTCGCCCTGCGTGATGTTGTCGCGTCCGTGCGAATCCGACACGAAAGCCTCGGACCTGTCAGAAGTCCAGCGCACCGGGCGGCCGAGTTTGCGGGCGGCGTAGCAGACCAGCGCCTGTTCAGAATACAAAAACAGCTTCATGCCGAAGCCGCCGCCGACGTCCGGGGTGATGACGCGGATGGTGGCGGGATCGACGTTGAAAATCGCCTTGGCCAGCATGTCCCGAATGTTCCAGCCACCTTGGGTGTTGGTGGTGAGGGTGAAGCGGCCGTCCTCGTACACGGCCATCGCGGCGCGCGGTTCCATGGAGGCGACGACGATGCGGTTGTTGACGACGGTGAGTTTGGTGACGTGCGCGGCCGCGGTGAAGATGTCGTCCACCGCGGCTTTGTCGCCGGCTTCCCAGTCGAACACGATGTTGTTTTTCACGCCGGGCCAGACTTCCGGGGCGCCGGGATCCATGGCGGCGGCGAGGTCGGTAATGGAGGGCTGGGCCTCGTAATCGATGCTGACGAGTTCGGCGGCGTCCCTGGCGGCGGCCAAGGTTTCGGCGACGATGAAGGCCACGGGGTCGCCGACATGGCGCACGACATCCTGCGCAAGAATGGGATGCGGCACGCTGGCGCGGGCGGAGCCGTCGCGGTTTTTAAGCGGCACCGGGCAAGGGTTGGTGCCGATATTGTCGGCCACAAGGTCCGCGCCGGTGTAGATGGCGAGGACGCCGGGCGCGTTCTTCGCGGCTTCGGTGTCGATGGAAAGGATTTTGGCGGCGGCGTAGCCGCTGCGCAGCACGTAGCCGTGGAGCGCGCCGTCGGTGACGATGTCGTCGGTGTAGCGGCCGAGACCGAGGAGGAGGCGAGGGTCCTCGACGCGGCGGACGGGCTGGGCCATGCCGAATTTTGTCATGTGGGTGCTCCTGAAATACGGTTTGGAGATAGTGCGGTGCAGCAGGATGGTAAGGCGAAAAGCGTTCTCATGCCAAAAAAGCGGCGGCAAAGCCGTGGATGCCAGCATGCGCTGGCATGACGTTGAGGGGGCGGTGGGTCGCGGTCAGGGACGGGGCGTTTCGGGTGGTGGAGACGGGCGACGGCCGACTTTCTCCCGCCAAGTCTGAAAAATGGCATAGAGCAGCGGAATCACAAAAATGCCGATGGCGCTGGCGGCGATCATGCCGGCGAAGACCGGCGTGCCAAGGCTGCGGCGGCTGATCTGGGCGGCGCCGGTGGCGATCACCAGCGGGATCAGGCCGAAGACAAAGGCGATCGAGGTCATCATCACCGCGCGGAATCGCATGGTGGCGCCGGCCGCCGCGGCTTCCATGATCGGCATGCCCTCCTCGCGGCGTTCCTTGGCGAATTCGACGATCAAAATGCCGTTCTTGGCGGCCAGCGCGATCAGCGTGACCAGGCCGATCTGCGCGTACAGGTTGACGTTCAGGCCGGCGATGGCGGTGCCGAACAGCGCGCCGAAAATGCCGATGGTGACCGAGAGCAGCACGGGCACCGGAATCACCCAGCTTTCGTACAGCGCCACCAGGAACAGATAGGCGAACAGGATGGACAGCAGTAGGATCGGCCCGGTCTGGCCGGCGGCCGAGAGTTCCTGATAGGCCGTGCCGGTCCATTCGAAGGCGAAGCCGGGCGGCAGGGTTTTGGCGGAGATTTGCGACATCGCGGCGAGCGAGTCGCCGGACGAAACACCCGGCGCCGGCTGGCCGATGATGGGAATCGCCTCGGTGTCGTTGTAGCGGGAGATGATCTGCGGTTCCAGAATCGTGCTCTCCGTCGCCAGCGCGCGCACCGGGACCATGGCGCCGGTGTTGCTACGCACATAGCTCTGCCAGATCGCGTCCGGCGTGTCGCGGTTGCTGGGAATGCCCTCGATATTGACCTGCCAGATGCGCCCGAACAGGTTGAACTGGTTGACATAGTAGCCGCCCAATGTCGCCTGCAGGGTGGTAAAAATGTCGCTGACATTGACGCCGAGGGTTTCCGCCTTGGTGCGGTCGATGTTCAGATAAACTGACGGGTTGTTGGCGTTATAGGTGGAAAACACGTGCTGCAGCCGCTTGTCCTGGTTGGCGGCGACCAGCAGGCCGGTCAGCACGCTTTGCATTTGCGTTTGCGAGGCGCCCTGGATGTTTTCAAGCTCGTACTGAAAACCGCCATTGGTGGACAGGCCGATGATCGGCGGCAGGTTGAAGGCGACCAATTGCGCGTCCGGCAACTGGCTGCCGATTTCGAAAACTTTCTTGATCGCGGCGTCCACGCCGTTGGCGGCACCCGGCCGGTCCTCGAAAGGTTTTAACCGCACCACCAGGAAGGCGGCATTGGCCTCGGTCGCCTGGTCGAGCAGCGAGAAGCCGATAATCGAAATCACCTGCGCCACCTGCGGCATTTGACGCACCTCGTCGGTCAGCGTCGCCGCGGCGGCTTCGGAGCGGTTGACGGAGGCGCCGGGCGGCAAAGTGATCTGCGCGAAAAACGCGCCCTGGTCCTCGGTGGGCAGAAAGCCGCCCGGTGTCAGCACGGCGGTGATGCCGGCCAGCACCGCGAAACCGGCGATGACCGCCAGGCCGATCCAGGCTTTTTGCAGCAGGCGTTTTACGGTGCGGGCATAACGGTCGCGGGTGCCGTCGATGCCGTTCAGAATGCGGCCCAAAATGCCTTTGCGCTGGTGATTCGGGCGGATGAGCAGGGCGCATAATGCCGGCGATAAGGTCAGCGCGTTCAGCGCGGAAATCAGCATCGCCATGCTGACGGTGAAGGCGAATTGCTGGAACAGCAGTCCGGAAAGGCCGGGGATGAAGGCGATGGGGACGAACACCGAAAGCAAAACTAACGAGATCGCGATGATCGGGGCGGTGATCTGCGTCATCGCCAGCTTCGCGGCGTCCCGCGGCGGCATTTCGGGATTTTCCGCCATCACGCGCTCGACGTTTTCCACCACCACAATCGCGTCATCGACCACGATGCCGGTGGCGACGACCAGCGCCAGCAGCGTGACGGTGTTGGCGGAAAAGCCGAACGCCAGCAAAAACGCGAAAGCGCCGATCAGCGCAATGGGCACCACCACCATCGGCACGATGGTGGCGCGCCAGTCCCCCAGGAACAAAAACACCACCAGCACCACCAGCAGAAACGCCTCCACCAGCGTGTGCTCAACCTCGTTGATGGTGGCCTGCACGAAGCTGGACGTGTCGTACACCGTCGCCGCCTGCAGGGTGGACGGGAATTGCGCTTCCAGCACGCCCAGCTCTTTCTGCACCGCCGCGGATGTCTCCACCGCGTTGGCGCCAGGTGCCAGATAAATCCCCATCGCCAGGCCGGCATTGTTGTCGATCTTATTCAGCCGCGTCTGCGACTGCGCGCCCAGCACAATGCTCGCAATGTCCTTCAGCCGCAGCAGGGACCCATCGGGATTCGCGCGGATCACGATGTTGCCAAACTCCGCCGGCGAGGACAGCCGCCCCTCCGTCTCCACCGTCATCTGCATCTGCTGGTTGCCGGCGTCCGGCGGCATCCCAATCGCACCCACCGGCGCCTGCACGTTCTGCGCATTCAGCGCGTTGATAATGTCCTCCGGCGTCAGCCCCAATTGCGTCAGCCGGTTCGCATCATAATTGATGCGCATCGAATAATTCTCAGGCCCGAACAAAAACGCCTGGCCGACGCCGTTCACGCGCGAAATCGGGTCCAACACATTGATCGTGACGTAATTCGAAATCTGCAGCGGCGTCAGCTTATTGCCGGGGCTGGAGAAAAACAAAAACGCCAGCACCGCCGCGGAACGCTTGCGAACCGTGATCCCCTCGGCCTGCACCTGCTGCGGCAATTGCGACGTCGCCTGCTGCACCGCATTCGTCACATTCACCGTGTCAATGTCCGGGTTCGAACCCACCCGGAAACTCACCGTCAGCACATAACTCCCATCATTCGCGCAGGTCGATGACATGTAAATCTCGTCATTGATCCCGTTCACCGCCTCCTCAATCGGCTCGGCCACGGTGTTCTCAACAACCTTCGCGGACGCCCCCGGATAATTCACCACCACCTGAACCTGCGGCGGCACAATCGACGGAAATTGCGCCACCGGTATCCGCCCCAACGCAATCACACCCGCCAGCGTAATCACCATGGCCACCACAATCGCAAACCGCGGCCGGTCTATGAAAAACGCCGAGAACATTAGGCTGTTGGCCTTTGTTGGTGCGAAAGCAAGCAAGGCCAGGGGGGCTTTGCCCCCCTGGACCCCCCACTAAGGCCGAAGGCCTTAGAACCATTTAGTTTGGTCTCGTGGGTGGGGAGGCTTTTGCCCTTTAAGCCCGAGCGACGTGCATGCACGTCGCTCGGGCTTAAAGGGCAAAAGCCTCCCCACCCACGAGACCAAACTAAGCGGGTTCTAGGGCCGTCGGCCCTAGCGGGGGTCCAGGGGGCAGCGCCCCCTGGCCTTGCTTTCTTCACACAAACAACGGCCATCGGCCTCATGTTCCTGGCGTTACCGTAAGGCCGGGGTGGATGCGGTTGAGGCCGGTGACGATGATGCGGTCGCCGGGCGTTAGGCCGGCGGTAATTTGGACGGTGGTGTTGGTTTGGGGGCCCATGGTGACGGGCTGGCGGGTGGCGACGTTGGTGGGGGAGAGTTTCAGGACGTAGTCGCCGAGCTGGTCGGTGATGACGGCCTGGCGGGGGATGGAGATGGCTTGGGTGGGGGTATGGTTGCGCAGGGTGACGGTGACGAATTCGCCGCTGGTGAGTTCGCGGGTGGTGGGGGTGATGAGGGGGTTGGGGATGGTGCCGCGCCAGGTGATGGTGTCGGTATTTTCGCTGATTTGGTTGTTGATGAAGTCCACGTGTCCGGTTTGGGCGTAGGTGCGGCCGTCGGGCAGTTGGATGAGCAGGTCGAGGCTGGCGATACCGCCGGTGGATTGGGTGTTCTGGCGGAAGGTGAGGGCGTCGATGACGGGCAGGTCGAAGGTGACGTACATGGGGTCCTGCTGCACGATGCTGTCGAGCGGGCCGGAGGTGGGGCTGACGACGTTGCCGGTGGTGATGGCGGTGGCCCCGATCTGGCCGGAGATGGGGGCGCGGATGGCGGTGTAGTTGAGGTTGATTTGCGCGACCTGCAGTTGCGCGCGGGCGGAGTCGATGGCCGCGGTGCCGCTGATGGCCGCGGCGGTGGAGGTATCCACGTTCGCCTGGGTGCCGGCGGGCGTGTTGAGCAGGGCCTGGTCGCGCGCCAGGGTTTTGTCCGCGTTATGGGACTGGGCGATGGCTTGTTCGAGCGCGGCTTTGGCCTGGGTGACGGCGGCCTGGTAGGGCGGCTGTTCGATGACGTAGAGCAATTGGCCCTTGGAAACCTGGTCGCCGTCGTGAAAATTTTGCTGTTCCAGGTAGCCGGTGACGCGCGGGGTGAGCTGCACGATGTCCGGCGATTCGATACGGCCGACATAGGATTGTTCGTTATAGACGGGCTGTTCGGTGACGGTGACGACGCCGACGACCGGGGGGGCGTTGCTGGTTTGCGCGGCGGCTGGCGTGGCGGTCAGGGCGGCCAGCGCGAGGAAGACCGCCGGCCGGAAACAGAAATTCATTCGCACAATGCCTTTTTGCATGGCCAGGTCGGCATGCCGCGACTTGATATGAAGGCCTTTCTATTTGGTCAATAGTGCTGTCGTGCATGGCGCCACTGTGCCGGGCGCCGCTGTGCCGGGCAAAACAAGGCGCTGACAATTGTTAAGAAATGAGTTACAGGTGCACACGGAGTTGTGACCCGCCAGAAGGGCAGACTCGGGGAGACGCCATGCCCGCCTGATCGCGTATTGAAAAATTTATTGTGATGAGCGCCGGCGCCGCCGTGGGGGCGCCCGAAAAAATTACTGGGACGACATTGAAGAGGACTTTGCGGACAACAAAATCGATGTAAGTGAGGCAGATGCAGCCCTATCGGCTTTTTACCGCTGTCGCCGGCGCGTTTCTGTCGGCGGCGTCGTTTTGGATGTCGCTGCCGCTGATCGCGGTCACGTTGCGCGCGGGCGGGCTGAATAACGCCTGGGTGGGGCTGATGTGCGGGCTGCCCTGGCTGGGGCTGCTGGTGATGTCGCCGGCGATTCCCAAAATTATCCCGCATTTGGGCCTGCAGCGGACGGTGCTGACGGGGATTTTGACCTCGATCGTGGTATTTACCGGGTTCGCGCTGTCGCGGTCGGTGGCGATGTGGGGCGTTCTGCTGTTTCTGCAGGGGGTTACGCTGGCTTTGCGCTGGGCGGCGATGGATAGCTGGATCGCCGGCGCGGTGCCGGACCATTCGCATGGCCGGCTGGTGGGGCTTTATGAGATGGTGGCGAGCCTTTCCATGGCCGCGGGGCCGGCGTTTCTGGCGGTGGCGGGGCTGTCCTCCCGCGGGTTTTCCGCCTGCGCGGCGACGGCGGCGATGGCGGCGATTTTGATTTTGGCGGCAGGGCGGGAGCCGCCGATGCCGGCGGCGGCGCGCGAGCATATGCGGCCGTGGCGGATGATGCTGCTGGAGCGCGGCGCGTTCATCGCGATTTTTGTGGTGGGATTCACGGAATCCTCCAACATGACTTTGCTGCCGGTGGTGGCTTTGCGGTTGGGGGTGGCGCCGCGGGCGGCGGCGTTTCTGGTGGCGGTAATTCAGGCGGGCGTGGCCGGCGGGGCGGCGGCGTTCGCGCTGCTGGGGGACTGGTTTGGCCGGCTGACGCTGTTGTTCGGCCTGGGGCTGCTGGCGGGGCTGGCGCCTCTGGTGCTGCCGATGTTCATCGGGCGGCTGGGCTGCTGGCCGGTGCTGCTGGGCTGGGGGCTGGCGCAGGGCAGCCTGTTCACTTTGGGCATGGTTCTGCTGGGGGCGCGGTTTCGCGGCCCGGCTTTCGCGCCGGCGGTGGCGGTGGCGATGGCGGTTTACACCGCCGGCGGCATCTTTGGGCCGCCCTGCATTGGGGGGCTGCTGGCGGCCGCGGGGCCGTATGGGCTGACCTATGGGCTGGCCGGGCTATCATTTATTGCGTTGAGCGTCGCTTCTTGCTTTGAAGTTTTGCGTCCGCGTGGTGTATTGCTGCAGAGAGACACAACCGGACGACCAGCTTGATGGATTTTCAGCGATGATGGATGGCAGCACGGATGCGCGGCGCATCACGATACATAAGCCGGCGGATTTTGCGCCGATGCGCAAGGCCGGCCGTCTGGCGGCCGAAACGCTGGACATGATTGGCCCGCATGTGGTGCCGGGGGTGACGACCGAGGCGTTGAACACGCTGTGCCATGATTTTATTACCGCGCACGGCGCGGTGCCGGCGCCGCTGAATTACCGGGGCTTTCCGAAATCCACCTGCATTTCCATCAACCATGTCGTCTGCCACGGCATTCCGGGCGACAAGAAGCTGCAGGACGGGGATATTCTGAACATCGACATCACCGTCATTCTGGACGGCTGGTATGGCGATTCCAGCCGGATGTATGTGGCGGGCGCGCCCAGCACGCGCGCCAAGCGGCTGATGGAGGTGACGTATGAGGCGTTGATGCGCGGGATCGAGGTGGTGAAGCCGGGGAATACCTTTGGCGATGTGGGGCATGTGATCCAGAATTTCGTCGAGGCGCAGCGCTTTACGGTGGTGCGGGATTTTTGCGGGCATGGGATCGGCCAGCGTTTTCATGAGCCGCCGAACGTGCTGCATTTCGGCCGGCCGGGCGAGGGGCCGCGGTTTGTGCCGGGGATGTTTTTCACCATCGAGCCGATGGTGAATGCCGGGCGTCCGGAGGTGAAAATTCTGGAGGATGGCTGGACGGCGGTGACGCGCGATAGGTCGCTGTCCGCGCAGTTCGAGCATATGCTGGGCGTGACGGAGACGGGCTGCGAGATTTTCACGCTCTCGCCGATGGGGTTTACGGCGCCGCCTTACGAGTAGGGTTTTGGGCCACGGGCGGGGTACTGACGGCGGCCGAGTACATGGTGGGGGAGCCCGAGGTGTAGGTGGTTTTTGCGATGTATGAGCAAGGGAAGAAATACTAACAACCCGCTTTGATTTTGACCCTCCACTCTCGCCACGTCATGGCCGGGCTTGACCCGGCCCTCCACGGCTTGCAGGCGGCGCATTTGGCCGCGCTATGAGTCAGTAACGGCGCGGTTTGGGATAAAACCAACCGCGTTAGTCCTGACGCGCCGCTGTCCCCAATTTCGCCGCCGCAAAGGCGTGGATGGCCGGGTCAAGCCCGGCCATGACGTGGTGAGGATTTGGGCTCTAACACCAAGGTGCATGGACTTTGACCCATCCACGTCATTGCGAGCTCTCGCGAAGCAATCCATCTTTCTCGCAACTGGCGAGAAAGATGGATTGCTTCGCTGCGCTCGCAATGACGCGGATCAGTCAAAGCCAACGCCAATTGGTATAAACTGAGTAAAAAATGTTCTTGATTCTCTCGGCGCTCGAGTGGCCAAACTCCGGCCGCTCAAACGCCGAGGGAATCAAAAGTTTTTTGGTTACTTTTTTTCAAAAAAGTAACTTCTTGCTTACTTTTCCTTAAAACTTCGCCTTAACCCCCACCACCCCCCCGATCAGCGCGGCGATGCTGTAGCTGCGGGGGTTGGAATAGTTGGGCGCCTGCGCGACATACACGCCGCCGGCCGGGCCGGTTGGCGAAAACGTGCCGTATTGGTAATATTTGGTGTCCGTTACGTTCGTGACGGTGCCGAAAACCTGCAACCGGGTGGTGAGCTGGTAGCTGGTGGTGATGTCGGCTGTAAAATAGCCGGGCAAAGGCGGGGTCAGGTTGGCCTCGTCGCCGTACAGATATGTGGAGGTTTGCGCGGTGGCGCTGAGGCCGATGGTCCAGCGCGGTGTAACGTCGCAACTGGCGCCGAATTTGAACAGGTTTTCCGGGATGCCAGGCAGGTGGTCGCCTTTTTGCACGGTGATGTTGCCATTGGCGTCGGCCAGCGGGTTGTTGGATTGTTCGATGAAACTGCCGCCATAGGTGGCGCTGGTGCGGGAGTAGCTGGCATAGGCGTGCCAGGTGAGCGCGTCCAGATGCGCGCCGAGGTCGAAGCCGGAGCGCAGCACGTTGCCGATATTGCTGAAATAGCCGCTGCCGATGGGGTTGAAGGGTGATTGCAGGAACTCGATGTCGTCATTGGTTGTTGAGGTGTAATAATCTCCGTCATAGGAAAGCACGCTCTCCGCCGGGCCGGCCGTGGCGCCGCGAAAACCGAATTCGAGGGTGCGCGAGACGATTTGTTTGAGGTTCGGATCGCCGGAGAGAAAATTCGCCAGGCTGCAGGAATCTTCCGGGCTGGCGCAGGAGAGTTCCGCCGGCGTGGGCGCGGCATTGGCCTCGGAAACGCCGCCGTACAGGGTGAGCGAGGGTGTAAGCTGGTAGGTGGCGCCGATGGCGGGGTTGAGATGGGGATAAAAATGCCGGCCGGTGAGGCCGGCGCCGGGGGCGTTGGGGTCTGGAGAATCCTGGTCGTTCAGCGCGATGTTGGCGATGTTGTAGCGGGCGCCGGCGGTCACCGCCAGGCGGCTGGTCAGGTTCACCGTGTCGGACAAATACGCCCCGTAATACGCGTTGCGGATGACGACGCCGACCGGCACGGTTCCGGGCTCGTCGATTTCGTAGCCGGGGTTGGGAATGCCGGCCGGCGTGGTGTACACGCGCGCCGCGGTGATGCCGCCGTCATAGGCGGCGGCGTCGTATTTCGTAAAACCGCCGTCATAGCTCAGGCCGGCGGTGAGCTGGTTTTTCAGGCCGAATATGTCCGTCTTGTTGGTTAGTTGCGCTGACGCGCCGTAGCCGTTGGTGTTGGTGGTGTTCAGGTCCAACTGCGCATAGGCGTAGTAGCCATAGGCATTGGGCACGGGGGCGAAATTCGGGATCGGGTTGCCGGCGCGGTCCGTGCTGACCGGGTTGCCGGGGCCGCCTTGGCAGAGATAGGAGGCGTCCGGCCCCGGACCACATGGCAGATCATTCGGGCCGTTGCCGTTATACAGATGCTCCAGCAGGTAGTCGTAATAAACCACCGTCTGCACGGCGGTGTCCGGCGAAAGCCGGATGCTGGCGGTGGTGCTGAGTTTGAAAAACCGGTCGGCGATGCCGTTGGGGCCGGTGAACTGGGCGGCAGGGTCCGCCGCCAGCAGTTCCACGGGCACGCTGCCGGGGCCGTTGAGGGTGGAGTTGGCGAAGGTGGCGTCCACGTGCAGCTCCGCCCGCGCGCCGCGCCAGCCCAGATCGGCGTAGCCGTTCTGCAAATCGGAAGATTGCAGGTCCCGCCAGCCGCCTTCGTGACCGGCGCTGATGTCGATATAGGAGGCGGTGTTGCCGGATTGCCTTCCGTATTCGATGTTGCCCTGGATCTGGCCGAATGAGCCCCCTGACAATTCTGCTTCGCCGCCTTGGTCCGAAAAGCCGTTTTTCAGGCGCACGTTCAGCGCGCCGCCCAGCGCATTCAGGCCGAAGACAGGGTTGCCGTCCTCCAGCGCGATCGAGGCGATGGCCTCCTCCGGCAGCGTGCTCCACAGCGCGATGTCCCCAAAAGGCTGGTTGAAGCGCGCGCCGTTGACATAGACGCTCAGGCCCGCGGGCGTGCCCTGGATGGGGGAAATTTCGTAG
>Ga0116231_10011104_pt1 | contig 14061 bp, 8 predicted proteins | sample S1TSphgellanicum_2_FD_89695 | JGI IMG/M metagenome (GOLD analysis project Ga0116231, IMG submission 89695) | Host-associated microbial communities from peat moss isolated from Minnesota, USA - S1T2_Fd - Sphagnum magellanicum MG | ecosystem: Host-associated > Plants > Peat moss > Unclassified... | reverse complement strand
TGGTGGCCACTAGGTTGTAAAAATTATAAATATATTGATTTCTCTAAAAGTTTTGACAATAAAAAATAAACTATTTAAAAAAAAAACCCCCTAAAAGACAACTTAAATTTGAAGGATAATTTGAAACTAATTGAATCACCAGGTGGCCACTAGGTTGTTAAAACACCTTTCCTAATTTCTCCAATAGTCTTAAAACATAATATCCAATATTTTTTTTTAAAAATTATAAAAACCTTAAAAGGCACTTTAAATTTGAAGGATAATTTTAAACACAATGTGAAATCCTCCTAGTGTTAGAAGTTTTGTCACTATCCATACTCAAATATGCAACAATATGGGCACCATCTCGAAATAAAAAACTAACTGGCAAACATCGTTTTCTCCCTTTCATAATTGCAAACAACGTTGTGTACTTTATGAAAAATGATCCAAACCAACTACATACAAAAGTCAAAACTAAAAAACAACAACATATTAAAACATATAACAATTCTATATATATAAGTAATTAAAAATGGAAAAAAATGAAAAAAAATGAAAATAGAATGATGTAAATTACATACCTAAAGAGGGTTGCTTATTGCGAACATTGGCATTATCATTATATATATACTAGAGGAACCAAGAATAATTTCTTGATGAGGAATTTAAAGGAGGCTTAGAATACTTGACCATAAAATCATAATGAACTCGAACCGTTTCGACCAATAACAATCCAACCAAGGGTGGCCACAAATGGGATGGCAGGTCCAACCATTACACCTTATTCTTTGACAACATTTGTCCCCTAAATGATTCAAGAAAAAGACTAATCCATTTTAGATTTTGAACACCTTGTTGGGTTCATCGGCAATCGGCAATGTTTGATCTTTCTTTCCATAATCTTTCCCATGGCAAGCATAATACACATGTTTCAAATCCTTTAAGTAATAATAGGACCTGGGTGAAATTTCACCAAACATTTTGAAACATTGTTCACATCCCCAAATGAAAACAACTCAATCCAAGAAACTTTCAAGCATGAGCATGGGAAGAACTTCCAATACATCCCCAAGTTTCATACAAGACCAAATTGCGATATGAAACTTTTGAAATGCCTTGTTGAGAAAAATTTCCACTCCAGCTTTAACTTATAGTTTGGTCATGTTAACATTTTTTCCAAACACTTTAACATTCCCTTGCAAAACAGTTGAAGGTGGGAAATAACACCACCCACCATTGACATTCAGAACCAACCATTTTTTAGGCTCAAGAGAAAAGGAACGTAGACACGAATGCATTGAACTACCTTTGACCATTATAGTTAGCTTGGAAGAAACATTGAACTAAAACATCAAAAAAATCTATTAGCAAAATGAATTAAACATGTGGGAAAAAATAATGTGTTATCAAGAATTACAATGATAAATTGATAGTGAAATGTCCATATGTTAACAATAAATAGTTTTCTACATTAAATATATCCATAACAATATGGAAGAAACATCGAGCAACCACCAGGCAAGCTAACAATAGATGGCAAAAAATGATACTAACAAAAGTCATTAAAATACAAGGAGAATGTTAAACTATGTGCATGAGGTGCCTAATGGTTACCAAGCCATTTTCATTGAAATTTTAGAACAATTTATGAAAGCCTAACAATATGTTTATGAAATGCATAATTATCAAATCAAAACCAGTGGATCTTTTGGGAAAGAAAGTTGTGTGGAACAACCTTTACATTGGACTCTAGTACACTAAGCAAAAAAACAACTAATAAAAATAAAGCATGCACCCATTGGAATTCAAGTTAGTAAACCATCCATACATAATGATTCCATAATAAATAAATAAAATGGTTTATTTCTTTTTATTCAAAGGTTTCAATTTCACTTTGTTACAAAATGTTTCATCACATTATGTAGAAAAAAAAACAATAAATTTTTCATATCGAAGGTCATTAGGAAACACATTTGTAATGTTACCAAAAGGATACAACTCTACAAATTTATAAACTTGCATTTTGGACAAATGCAAAGATTCCAAGTAAGGAAGAATGATTTGGAGTAGGTAATTAATGTCATTGTGCAACCCATAAAACGTTTAAAAAAAGATGGCGCTAAAAGGAAGATTTCACAAACTCTTATGAAGTATATCATCTATCAACAAGGTATCTTCAAATATCGTACTAGGAAATTGAACAAAGAAATCAAGAAGGTTTTTATGGAAAACTAGCTTGTTTTGCTTCTCAAATAAGAAATGATCATTTTTTAAGTAGAACAAATGGTCGACTATTCTAAAAGACAAAAGTTGAATGCAAATTTTTTTCGAAATGTTTTGAAAAGTTTTTTTTCATTGTTAAGGACCATATGTACATTGTAAATTTTTTTACATAAGCGGAAAAGAATTCCTTGAAGCCAAGCCTTAAAACCATCGAACAAATTTTTGAGGCAACTTCCTATCCCCCTACTCCTGATTCTATGAAGTGATTATATTCGGAGGTACATATGCTACAAGTGAAGGAAAAAATGCAAAGTGTATCTCTAGATGTTAAATTACATTTGTAGTTGAAACCAAATAGTTTGCCTCTTATGCATCATTTATGATCTGGAATTGATAAATATATTTTTAAAGTTCAAACACTCCAAATCCTAGAGTTTTATGTAAAATTGTCACCCACTTAAACCAACTTTTAAGGATTCGACACCATGTTCAACTTGGCAACAGACCTTTAATCACTTAAAATATTATTCCTATCGCATACGTTATCCAAATTTAACTTGCCTTAGTTCATTGGAAAGTTAACTACAAGGTGCATCTACTTACCAAATTCCAAGTTCTACACCCAAATGAGTAAGAAGTTGTGCTACAAAACTCGAAAAGGTTTCACAAAGGTAGAAGGTTCAACTTGGCAACAAACCTCCAATCACTTAAAATATTGTTCCTATCACATATGTTATCAAAATTTTGCTTGCATTAGCTCATTAAGAAACTAGCTACAAGGCGCATTTGCTTACCAAATTCTAAGCTCTACGCCTAAATCAGTAAAATGTTGTGCTACAAAACCCAAGAAGGTTTGTGAAATTTTTCTAAGATTTCAAGCTTCCAAAACTATCCCTATTCACTTCTATTCTTTCAAAAGTACCACAATCATCCAATTTATTATCCCTTTTTCCACCATCTATTAAAACTAATCATTCTTCTCCTCCCAAGGAAAGTTATAGGAACAAGTTTTCTCAAGGTTCAAATCAAAAATTATGTCCGGAAAAAAAAGCCCCAAAAGACCCAAATTCGTGCCTTTAAAGAAAAGGAGAAGGAAGGTGGTGAAAGAAGACCCCCATTCGATGGCCTATGGAAGGTTCCAATGCTTGGTGGGTTTTGAAAGGAGAAGGAGAATCATCATTTTCACATCTTCTCACTTCCCCCCCCAAAAATTTTACTTAAACCTTTTTTTTTTCCCATTAATCTTAAGGTTTTACTTTACCATGGTTATAGACCATTATTTTACGCCTTTCTTTCTTTTTCCTTGATTTATAAATTACAACCACACATCTTGATGTACCAAGTCTTTCACACATCCATTGTCGAATTGATTTTGATTGAAGATATTTTTTCCTTTCCTTGAATTCTTAGCGTCACGCATGACTAATTTTTACGGGCTTCAAATTACACAAGTGAATGAAGAATCGTCTTTAGAGTCATCCTTAAATTTGACATTGACATATCATCCTCATGATGAAGATCCCGAACCACAAGAGGTGCACCCTTGTTTTGAAGTTGAACCCCCTTGAGCTTGGTATTATTGCATTTTTTCGAATTCTTGCACCCTAGTGATTTTGTTGCAAGTTGGCCCTGCTTCTAATGATGAACTTGAAACTGTCTATGAAGTTCGTTACAAAATTAAAAACACCTCTATTTTCGCATGGTCTTCAATTCCCGATGTTGAACATTATCGTTGGTTGCATAATTTGATTAGTCAACTACTTCCTAATAGCAAAGCGCATTATTTGCTTTGCACCATTTGATGCATCCTAAATTTCTTACAGTTATGAACTATCACTATGGCATAGTCCGAGATTCAACATGTAATTATAGTTTTTCGTTGAGCTTATCCATAATCTGAATAAATGTTTCATTCATTATGAAATTCATGTTATCATTACCACCCTATCACACTATTTATTGAATTGATAAATTGTTTCAAATTAATCTTACGCCTATAATGTTTGAAGATTATTTTATTTACATTAAACCCTTCATTAACACCCCCTCAACTGCTTCATGAATCTCAAACATCCTCGCTACCCACTAAATATTATAACAAGACCAATGTTTTGTTGAACATTACGAATTTTGGTGTCTGCTTCTAACCCCAACCCTTTAGAGATTTCTCACCCCTAATTACGCAACTCAGGTTTTAAAATTATGATTACCAACTTTTTGTTAAAGAAAATAATTAACCCAACACCTTATTCATCCAACATCAAATTTCAAAAATAAAAATAAAAAATAAAAATAAAAATAAAATAAAAATCCTCTCATGTAACCATGCACACTCATCATTTCTTATTCTAACATGAAATTGCTAAAAACCGTCAATAGCCTTACCACACTTAGATATCCCTGATGCAATTCTTAAAAATTGAGACTATTGCACATGACTATGTCAGTATGACTCACAAAGTTCTAATTTGACCCTCACTTGTAGCAATAAGAACACCATTCAGTTCGAAAATCAAATGATAGTCATTCACCTCTAATGGTCATTTTTCCTACGGAGTATGTGTAGAAAAACCAAAAGTCATCATTTTTTGCAGATCATCTTGGGGAAATCTTAAAGTGGTTACATCTTCTTGGCAATTGTCATTCACTAAATTCGAAATCATTGCAATCTTATGCAAAACAAGCTCTGAATGTGGAGCTTCATTGACAAAAGCAAAAGTGCTTACAATTTCCTAGCAACTATAATTGGCAAAACTAGAAGTCGTTGCACTTTCTTGCAAAATGGTAAGCTTTGTAAGTGGATGAAACAAAAGCAAACCCACATCACGCACAGCTTCCACACCACCAATTATGACGAATTTTGTTTCATTTTTGAGGAAAGTGGATGTCAATACATGAAAAGGACTCAACTTTGAGTGGTCCACCAATCCATGACAATAATATCCCAACTCTACATCATGCGGTGTTGTGTCTTCAACACCGAGTGCACTAAAGCAAACATTAACTGATTCCATTGAAACATGAATTGTGAATATGAAACATACATTAGGTGATGGTTTAATCTACATTTCCATCATATCAATCACAAAGGAATTAATCCACAGAGGATGGGAGCCCACCTTGGATTACATTATCGTTTCACCCAAACTCTTGAGAGAGTAAATTGACACCTTCTCCACATGTGAGGCACATATACGTACCCAAGGAAAAAAAAAATCAACAATAGAACTATAAACATGACAAAATGAACACTTCAGAAACAAATATGTGGCGCAACCAAGAGATTGTTAAAAGAAAGATGATCGAAACAAGTATCTAGCATCGCCAAGCGAACATTGGAAAAATGCATGATCGAAACACAATCTCTTGGCGGTCGCAAAACAATTATAGGAAACCCAATTTCCAAGCAACCTCCAAGCGATTGAAGGACAAACAATTACCCAACGGTTATTAGGCGACTAAAACACAAACAATCACTTATCGACTGCCAAATGATGGATGGACGAATAATTGCTTGGTAGTTGCTAAGCGATCAATGCACAAATAATCACTTATGGATTACCATGCAATTGATGCACAGATAGTCATTTAACGATTGCTAGGTGATCAACACATAATATATGTCCAAATAGCTATTAGGCGATCAATGCACAAACACATGCTTGAAGGCCTCAAGGTGATAGTCAAATTAAATGCACTAAAAAGAATGTAAACATAGTTATCATGGAATAAAATTAGACATTTCAATATAATTGTACTACAAGTTTATAAAATGATAAAAAAATTAATGGAATGTACAACACATCAAAATGAGTAGAAGTCATTGAGTTTAATCAGTCACCCATTTTCTCTATTGGATCCTATACTTGACATACAAAACTATACGAACTCAAAGGATCTACGAGGAGTTCAACATGTCACAATTCCTCACCAATTTTTTGACAATCTTCCCCATCTAAAGTTGCCACATTCGACCCAATTGAAGAAGCTATTGATGTATTAACGATGGATGTGTTGATCGATGCCAACACATCTTCATCCTTTGGAAGATCCTCTTGCCATGGTCAGTGAGTTCTTCATTGGCCTCTTGCTCTTTCAGATCTTGAACATCAACGCTTTCTAGATTTTTCCCCCGAGAATGACCTTTCCTTTTCAAAACTTGAGTCTTACTACTGGAAGCCTTTTTATTATTATTTCCCTTGTGACATAACCAACTTTCTTTTTGTCCACCTTTGGTGGGCTTGGGTTGTCCAATTTCTGGGATAGATTAGCTCCACCTTCTTCAGTAGGGACTTCTTGTTCTTTTTCCTCCTTCGCATCATAAGTTTATGCTCTTTGGGTAAGCATTAGAATAGGCTCAAGTGGTTGCGTTCCCATGTTCCTAATCGCAACACCCGTTAACATGCAAAGACATACCGAAACCATTATCTCACATCAATTTCCTTCTAGGTCATGAGGAATGAGTTCTAACACTTTACTTTTATTCTTTTGAAGAAAAACCGGCTTATCAAAAAAAAAGTCCTACTAATGAAACAAATTTTGCAAACAAAATATTCAAAGAATAAAGTCAAAATCCATGTGTTGGACTTACTAAACAAACATACATGAAAACTCCTTCACTGAAGATATTCAGACAAACCATCACTAAAAGAAATCTTATCCATTTCAACCATCATTTTGTAACTATAATGTGACTATTGTCCAAACCTACTACATTTGTAATTGTGATCTTTGTAATCTTATAAGTCCATGTAATTGCAAGTATATACGACTACATGTGTCACTAAATGATGGGTCTAACCAACTATTAATCGAATATGTAGTTACATGATACAACTACAAAACTTTTAGGTCAAAATGTAGATGAAATTTTGACATATTTTGTTCATTTTCTCTTGTCTATCCATTTATGGATGATAATTGAATTGCATGGTTGACAACAACTATAATTTTTTTATAACTATGGACAATATAACTTACCAACTATATGAAATTAGCCTACATTACGCACATGGCATTTCCATAAATTTTCAACATAAATATAATTATATTTCAATGCATTAATCTAATTAACCATTTTAATTTTGGCTATATATCATCATAACATTTTTTTTCCACCAATTTGGTTAAAACATTTGTTTTTTTCTTTTGCTTTTTGTTTTTTTTGGTGGTAGCTAGATTTTTAACAAAAATTAGATTAGGTATTTAATTATCAATTAATTAAATAAACTAAGTAGTATGTAATAAGTAGGATAGGTACTAATAGGTAGTAGGTAGGTAGGTAAGCTAAACAAGAGGTATTTTATGTTGTGGATATGTCATAATGTTTTTGTATTAATTGATTAATTAATTAGCTATGTTAAACAATTACTATATGTAGACTAGGTAATTAATTTATTAGGTAGGCTAGGTAGTAAATAGTAGGTATGTAACCTAGGTAGGTTATAAGTTAAGCAACAGGTATTTTATTTTGTGGATATGTCATAGTGTTTTTGTGTTAATTGATTAATTAATTAGCTATGTTAAATAATTAATTTATTACATGTAGGCTAGGTAATTAATTTATTAGGTAGGATAAGTAAATAGTAGGTATGTAACCTAAGTAGTATGTAATAAAGGATAGGCATTAATAGGTAGGTAGGTTACAATTTAAGCAAGAGGTATTTTATGCTCTAGATATGTCATAATTTTTTGTATTAATTGATTAATTAATTAGCTACATTAAATAATTTATTTATTACATGTAGGCTAGGTAATTAATTGATTAGGTAGGCTAGGTAGTAGGTATATAACCTAAGTAATAAGTAGGATAGGCATTAGTAAATAGTAGGTAGGTAGGTAGGTTATAAATTAAGTAAGAGGTATTTTATTTTGTGGATATGTCATAGTGTTTTTGCATGAATTGTTTAATTAATTAGCTATGTTAAACAAGTAATTTATTAAATGTACTCGAAGTAATTAAATTATTAGATAGGCTAGGTAGTAGATAATAAATATGTAGTTGAAATAGTATGTGCTAAGTAGGATAGGTAGTAAGTATTAAGTAACTAAGTTCAGTAGTAGTTATTTTATTGTGTAGATATGTCATAATGTTTTTATATTAATTAATTAATAATATGGTAGATTAGTTTGTAAGTAGTAGTTAGTAAGTAGGGTAGGTAGTAAATAGTTAGGGAAAATAATAAACATTTTATTGTGTTGAAATATGATAATGTTTTTGTATGGGAAAAAGAATGTGATAATGTTGTAATGTTGTTGTGTTTTTCTTTCATTGTAATTTATCCCATATCCTTTGTCTACAACTTCAAACTTGTAAAGTATATAAGTAGGTGAAAGAATGGATTAGATTCATGGCATGTGCCATATGGGATGAGTCAATCAAAAGGCTTGTCCCCAACAAAAATATCTTATGGCACTTGTTTTAGGCGACTAGGTTATTTTCAGTCGCATGTGTCCATTACAACTACAAATGAATCGCAAATCTAGTCATTAATTTTCAAATTTCTTCTAATGCATCCCACTTGAGATTATCAGTTGTAGGAATTGTAAAACAACTTTTAGAGAAACTTCCTATCGATATAGTTGCCAATCTTCCAAAAAATAAGAATTTGGGCATTCCACTAATGTTAACAATTTCTTGTTTACCAAAATTTTGCCACACACATTTGTTCCAATTTTACAAGGAAACAAATAAGTAAACATGAACATGGGAACATTCAGTAATGTAGTTGATGAACCTGGAACCTATGCTTGTCTTGCCATGTACTACCCAAACTCAAATCAAATTTTGGTAACAAAACTTGATTTACAAATGGTAGTCAATAGGCTTTTGAAGGATTCATGGTTGCAAATGCAAGCAACAATTTTGAACATGGCCCTTGTGTTCAGGAGCCCTAGAAGAAAAGACTCCCAACTAAGGCCCTTCCAAATTATCGGAACATTTTTCATGTTGTGAGTTGTACAGATGACGATGATGATCCTTGTTGCGTTGTCCATCAAAAATGATGTGCAAGATTCCTTGTTGATAACATCCAACAAACTCGCCATGTTTTCAACTTTGTCATACTTGTAATGAATGTCCAATAGAATTGCCTCTGTTGCATTATCTTTCGAAGTTCCACTTTGGATCCATTTCTCCAAAGCCTATTTAAATCCTACAAGTGGGGCTCATCTCAAGGGTTGAACCTCAGTTTTTTCGAGTAGAAATCATCATTTAGCTTTGAATCCAAAATTGAAAATAGCATCTAGCTTGTGCTTGTCCTTCAATGTGTGCCATTTGTTGTGTGAGTAAGGCTTTTGATTATTAGCAATTGGTTTTGGATGTCCAAAATAAATCATAATTTTGTTTTCAATCATAGCCTTTCGCTTAAGCAACCTTGTGAACCCGTACATGGATTTTAGGTTAGGCCTCCCTCTTTTCGTTGCATGCTCTTTAACTGCTATTATTTTTGAAAGGAACCCCTTTGCCAACTTTTCGAGTTGTTTTTCCTTGAGGTTTGCCAAGCAACCGAAACCAAATTTTTTAATCGGTTCTGGTGGGCGTGATGGCACATCTCCAAATCCATCAAGGATGTTGCACCTCTCCCATTCAAGGAGGACACTTTACCATAGCTAAAAGATTCCATCTATCAGTAGAAGGATATTCATGCACTATTTTGTTGATTCTACACTCAAAATAGGCTTAAATGTTTCTTCAATTCTTTGCAAAACACTTCATAACCATGACAAAGCTTAGAAATAGGATTGAAAAACATAGAATAACACAACTTTGTATGGAAATTACTCTTTTGGTATTGTTACTTTATATTCCTCAGTATGTCGAAAAATTGCATCCCAATTCAAATGAAGCGTCTAATATGCGTCTCATATCCTTCACACATGTGCAAGATTTTCCCTATATGAAGGCTTTGTGTTCAAGTCACAATACTTTTTGTTTAATATTTTTTGAAAAGCTTGCAAATCTTCATGAAGTCTATGTCCCATACTACAATAATTTGGAACTTGTTATAAATCTCTCAAACCCAAGGCCTCATATTTAGGTCATCTACAAGTTCCTATTAAATCAAAAAATGAGATTCTACTTTCAAGCTATTATTTTGGAATTTTCATTGCATACCACAAAACAAAAAATACAAGGAATTAGGGATCGAACTAAACGCACCTTCACAACAACAATTGTGGGTTGCCCACCAACAATAAAAAACTAATTGTCTTGAATATCCTCCCCACTTCTTTGGTTTGCAAGGAGTGATATGGTCGACATTATGTGAGTCCTTAGGGATTACAAAAGTGGGCATTTTGGTGTCAAACTTATTATATTGTGTGATTTTTAAAAAAAACTCATCCTTGTGCATATTTGAAAATGGACAATATACATGTCAGGAGGTGCTCTCTTGAAACGATGAACATCAATGGAAACACCTCAAAGCGGGTCATTTATAAAAGGAAAGAAAACCAAAAACTCATTGCCCAATGTGTTGTTGATGAGTTGACACTCTACTACATCAAATCCTTTAAATTTTTTCTTGACAATTCGTTTTGTCAAAGTCTTCTCTTTCTTTTCAACTTCTATTTTCTCCTTTTTTTTGTTTTTTTATTGGGCGAGGGCCACTAAACCCCTCAAAGTTTATGAATGTGTGGTCGGAACCCCTTTGAGAGTCTTTTTGCGATTCATCTTTTTAAATCTTAAGGAGCTTGACAAACTCATTCCAGCGAATGACCATGTCGTGCAATGTTTTATCCTTCATGGTACTAATAAAAAAACCTTTCTCAATCGACGTTGGGGTAAGTTCATCATCGATTCAGTTTATTGAGCTAACAAGGCCCACCAATTACTTTTTCCTTGGGTCCTCTAGCATGAAGACGACCATGTCTAAGTCACGAGCTCATACCTTCATATCATGGATAGGCATCTTCTTCATTGAGTCTTGATTCCCATTCTTGATAAAATGGAATTTAATGAATGTATCAAGTTGGTTTAGCAACCTCACCACTCAAGAGGTTCCTTTTAAAGCGAAGGACCATATTCCAAGCTCTGCTTTTGGATACAAATTAAGCATGCCAACATACTTGTCAACAACCTTTTTCATAAATGGTGGAGTGTATTTAGAGAGTTTATATAATTCATAATCAGCCTTTTACATGAATGAATGTTTCTCAATGCTACATGCTGAAAAATGCCTTGTGGCCACCATGTGTCTCTCATTGTTACATGTTGAGAAACATTTGGTGGCCGCTAAGCATCTTTCAGTCCTACATGCTAAGAAATGCCTAGCAATCGCCATGCGTTTTTCATCCCAATATGCTAAGAGATGCATGTTAGTTGCTAGGTGTCTCTCAATGCTTCATGTTGAAAAACATCTAGGGGTTGCAAAGTGTCTTTCTGTCTAACATGTTGAGAAACGCCTAGTGGTTACCAGGTGTCTCTCAGTGCTACATGTTGAGAAAGGCCTGCTAACTGCCAAACATCTTTTAGTGTTACATGTTGAAAAATACCTTATGGCCGCTAAGCGTCTCTCAGTGCTACATGTTGAAAAACACCTAGCGACCTCTAGGTGTCTTTCAATTCAACATGTTGAGAAATGCCTATTTTTTAGTGCTGCATGTTGGGAAATACCTAGCGGCTACTAGGTGTTTCCTACTATTGCATGTTGAGAAACACCTAGCATTTTTCAGTATTGCATGTTGAAAAACACCTGGCAACCTCCATGCTAAGAACCACTTGGCAACTGCCAAGTGTCTTTTTTTGTTACATGCTGATAAACATTTTGTGATTGTTAAACGTTTATCTTTACTTGATGCTAAGAAATGTTTGGCAACTACCATGCATTTTTCTTTGTTACATGCTGAGAAACGCCTAGTGACCGCTAGGCGTCTCTTAATCCTCAATGTTGAAAACCACATGGTGGCCACCAGGCATCCCTCTTTGCTACATGTTAAGAAACATTTGGTGACCACCAAACATTTCTTTTTGTTACATGGTAAGAAACATTTGACAGTCGCCAAATGTCTTTCAATGCAACATGATGAAAAACACTTGGCAATTACCAAGCGTCTTTTAGTGCTACATGTTGAAAAATGCCTAGCAGCCACTAAGCGTCGCATGGTGACCGCCAGATGTTTCTTTTTGCTACATGCTAAAAAATGTTTGGCAGTTGCCAGACGTTTATCTTTGCTTCATGCTAAAAAATGCCTAATAGTCGCCAAACATCTTTCTTTCATACATGTTGAAAAATGCCGAGCAGCCGCGTCTCTCTTTCCTTAATGCTCACTACTATGACTAAACGATGGAATATGGTAGTGCAATTACATTACTCTTATCGCCATTTTTTTGAAGTTCTTATGCTCGTTCCTTCTCTCTTCTTTTCACAACACACAATGGATCTATTGCACGACAATGTAAATTGTAGTAATATGCAATTTTTAGATTTAAATAGAAATGATGAAGAAAAAGTGAATATACTATGCAAATCGATATTTAATCATGTGTAGAGGAATCTAAATAATGGAAGCCAAACACTCAACCTATGAGCTACACTATTTGATGATACTAAACAAATTAATACACACAAGAAGACGTAGACTATTTGATTGAGACTTTGACTGACAAACACTACTAGAAATTTTGGGTTTTGCAACTATTGCATGCAACTAAAATTCACTTGCATGCGACACATGCAATTGCAAATCTGTGTACTTGCATAAGACAAGTTGCATAGGACATGCAATTGCATGCGACATTACGTATGCAACATGTATATACAGTGTTAGTATCCATGTTCATACATACATACCAATCCAATGTAGTTGCACCTTATGTGCAACTTTCCTTGCAACTACATACAACTAATCAAAATATGACACATGTTTAAAAATTAGACAACTAGTTTGTGGACACGTGTCATTATTTAATTTTTTTGTGTTTTCAAAATCAAAAATTCATTGGACTAATTTTAATCATTAAAGTTTTTGCCACTATGATGATGACATGTGGCACACCATGGAATGTTCATTGACCATTTGACACGTGTTCAATATTTTAACACCAATTATATGGAGACACATGGCAATCAAGGCCCACCTATTTTTAAAATTTTAAATATTAATTAATGAAATCTAAATCATTTAATTTATGGCTAATAAGATGTTGACACATGGTGCCTAGGTAGGTAGATATTAATTAAACCTTATTAAGTAAATAGGTTTATTTAAGTATGTAAGTAGATTGAAAAATAGCTAGGTTTAGGTTATATAAGTAGGTTTAGAATAATCCGATTTTATTTTCAAGTTTGACCATTTCATATAGGTCAAACTTTTTTCATTCACCCATCCCCAATGGCACATGGTATTTGGTTTCAACATAACTATTGTTCCTAGTTATATACTGAGCCAAATAGAATTGGAAGCCAAAGAATATGGGTTAAAACATTCCTTGCAAACCTCATGGACCAACCTAGTTGCACATTAGATGCAACTACTGTATTAAAGTATAACAGCCAAGGGAGGGCTCTGTTACTTTTGGTGTCCAAACAAATCTTGAAGATCTCCTCTTGGCGCATCTAACACATTAAAAATCATTGAAAAAAAATTAGAAATGAGAAAGTTATGGCCCCCCAAAGTAAAGGGGGTCAAAAAAACTCAAATTTTTATTTATTAAGGCCGGTTCTTAAACACCTAGAAAGTTCATTTTATGTTGTTTTTTTGCTATTAGAATTCAAATGTGATTTTTAGGAATTCAGATGGCGCTCCTACAGCACTTTAAATCGTTTAAAATGAATAAGAAATAAGAAAGTTATGAGCTTTGAAAGTAGGAGGGGTCCTAAGAAAAAAAACAAAAAACAAAACGTTTTATAACTT
>Ga0116231_10011102_pt1 | contig 14063 bp, 13 predicted proteins | sample S1TSphgellanicum_2_FD_89695 | JGI IMG/M metagenome (GOLD analysis project Ga0116231, IMG submission 89695) | Host-associated microbial communities from peat moss isolated from Minnesota, USA - S1T2_Fd - Sphagnum magellanicum MG | ecosystem: Host-associated > Plants > Peat moss > Unclassified... | reverse complement strand
TTTGCCCCCACTATAATGATTGGTCAATGTGGTTTTTTTTTGTTTTTACAGTTTAATGTTTAGGGTTTTAAAAAAAAAAAAAAAAAAAAAAAAAAAACTTGGATATGAAAAAATATTTTTGCAGAGTCAGTAGGTACTGAGCACCGCTGGAGATGCTCTTACACAATCAAATAAGACATCAATTCGACTTTTGCAATCCTTACAGGAACTTGGAAGTGATAATGCATAATGACCATCATCACACAACAGGCAGCAGGTGGCTGGCTGGTTCTACTTCTCTTGTAAAACATGTGCTACAGAAAACATAATAAATAATACATCCTAAATTCGTTTCCTATTTTTCTGATTTTTTAATTTGCTATGTAAGGGCAATTTTTTGCTGGAAAAAACCACATGTGGTGGTGTTAGTAGTGTTTTTTTTCGGAATCTTTTTTCTATTGTGAATCCAAATAATTTTGCTAATTTTTGTGGCAATGTTCAACAAATTTTTGATATCATAAAAATGGAAAAGAAAAAACCCACTAGAGTGTGAAAAAAACTCGATTTCCAAGTTTTTCTCAAAAACGTTGGTGAAAGAGCGAAATTCACCCCCAATAAATAATAATATGTGTCCTCAAATTCATCTCCTCAAAATTTAAACAATTTACAAGGGGAAAAAAGTATACTTAAAATAAGAAAACCTTTTGTCCAAGTTTGCTTATTTCTCTAAAAAAATAAAAATAAAAATCCCTAATGATTTTATTTTTTAAAAAGGAAGAAATCGCAGATTTCAATTTATAAATCGAAACATCTCTTTCTCCTCAAATTCCTAGCTGCTTTTTTTCCCCAATTTTTTTCCAAAAAAATAAATTGGCTAATGTTTCCCAAAATGATCAAAATTAGTCGAATTTACACTAGAAAAAACCCCCAAAAATCCAAAAAATTCCCTCATTTTGTTTTCCCAAAAAAAGGACAAAGAAAATGAAAATCCATGGAACTTGCAAGTTACAACAACTTGCTTGGTTGCCTGAAGGAATTCCAACGAACAGAAAATAAACGTATGATGATGATACAGATCTCATCAAACATTCATCCGCATCATCTTCTTCATCTTTACCATCATCGTCGCCAGCGTCGTCGTCGTCCTCCTCGTCGTTGCCGCAATCGTCGTCTTCCTCGCCGCCGCCGTCGTCCTTTGTGTTCGTGCTTCCCTCGCTTGCGCTTGTTGCTCGTCAAGTTCCCTCCATTCTCTCTGCTATCTCTTTTCTGTGATTTCCTTTTCTCTTGACAATCAGAGATTTGTAACTGCATTATGCTGTCTCATTTTCTTCTTCTTGCCGGAAAGTTTAAGCCGAATTCTTGACGGAATTGTGTTGTTGTGTGTCTTGACAGTTTGTAGAGAGAAAGACATCTGAGTGAGTGTATGTGAGAGACAGAAACTGTGTGTGTATGTGTGTGTGTGTGTGTGTGTGACCATGCATTTTTAAGGTGGCTTTATTGTGCTTTGATATAAGGTTTTTGGTTTGGGGGATGTGAAGATGTTGCAGCGATTTCAAGGTTTTTCTTAAGAAGTTGTTTTTGTTTTGGAAACGGGGTTTCAGAAGTCTTCCGAGTGAGTGGCAAACATGGGTAGCGACGCACCGTTAGTGGATGCACCGGAGCTGCTGAGCGAGCTTCGTCGCACGTTCCAAAGCGGGCGCACCAAGAGCCGGGAATGGAGGTTGGAGCAGTTGCGTGCGCTTCTCAAGATGGTGATGGAGCAAGAGGACGAGATTAGCAAGGCTTTGTCTCTCGACCTCGGCAAGTCTGCTTACGAAACCTATTCTTGCGAGGTAATAAAAAAGTTTGAGGGAAAGGGGAGGAGGACGAGTTATTTCCCTTTTTTTCCCACTTCTGCAAAGCAAAGCTTTGACATGAATTGAACTACGTTTTGAAGGTCAGTACGTGGATTCCGCCTTTTCTTTCATCCCCTGGAAACAAAAGTTTGGACATTCATGAATGAATGCATGATCTCCCTCTGAAACTTTGTGAGGTCAGTAAGAGGGTTTCTCTTTCTGTCAGCTTTGTAGCAAGCCTGGAGGTGAGCAAGCTCTGAGGTTTCTTTTTGTGTCGAGATCAGCTTCCCAAGTTCACGGGGAGTTATTGGCAAGCATTATGAGGAAAGATTTGGCTACTTAGGTTTCAATGTATGAGGGAGAATGTGAGTTTCTGGGAGAATTGGTAATTCAGCCACCAGTTTTGATATGAATATGATGATGATGTTGCAGTTGGCGCTGTTGATCGATTCATGTAAGCTGGCAATCAAGAGCCTGAAGAAATGGATGACACCAGAACAGGTTTTTTTTCCTGCAACTAGAGTCTGTTCTTGTTGTTGAATTTGGAGTATTTTGGAGTTTGTGTTGTTTTCAACTTGGGCTTGATGTTACAAGATAGGTATTTGATGTGGAATCATTTACAATAATGCTTCTCCAGGTTTATAGGGTGGTGGATGCAGTTTTGAGAAGAGTTTTGTGATGCAGGTGTCAATTGCACTAGCCACTATTCCAAGCACTGCTATGATACGTCCAGAGCCATTTGGGGTTGCACTGATTATATCTGCATGGAATTTCCCTATCAGTATGTCATACAACATTTGGTCTTTTCTCTTAACATCTTTGAACCATTGAGTTGAATTCATTCGGACTCTCAACTAGTACTTGCTGCCACAGTAATGGCTAAAGGGAGTTTGGCAGGTGAAAGACCTGAATGCACCCTGATATTTTCGTACACATTTTGCAGTATTGGCACTTGATCCTCTTGTAGGAGCTATAGCTGCAGGATGTGCTGTTGTAATCAAACCATCAGAGATTGCACCCGCAACTTCAGCTTTTCTTGCTAAGATGATCCCTGTATATATGGACAAGGAGGCTATCCGTGTTGTAGAAGGAGGTGTTCAGCAAATCACTGCTTTACTTGACCAGAAATGGGACAAGATATTTTTCACAGGTATTTCTAATATACTCTTTGTGGATGTCCTTAGTCAGAGCTTGCATCTAGCAGATAGCCAAGTGATTAACTGCCATTTGTTAGCTACCAAACTTATGGCTATGTTCATTTCTACATGCTTCGCCACAGGAAATGCCAAGGTTGGAAGAATAATCATGGCTGCTGCCGCCAAGCACCTCACACCAGTGACACTGGAACTTGGTGGGAAGTGTCCCCTTTACATTGATTCCACAGTGGATTTGAAGGTATGACAGGCTGCACTGTATGCCAGTTTACTGCCACAAATTTTGTTTTCACCATAGCGTCCAAGGATGCTACTTATGGACCCTATCTTTCTGTGCTATTACTTCAAACAATTTACATTAAGTTTTAGTGTTTGTAGCATCTCCATGCTTCAGGGTAAATGTGGAGTTAATGTGCTTTTTCCTGTGGACATGTCAAAGGTGGCAGCAAAGAGAATTGTTATAGGGAAGTGGGGCAGCAGCTGTGGACAAGCTTGTATTTCACCAAATCATTTACTGGTTGAAGAGTCCTGTGTGCCCAAACTGGTAATTCTTCTCCACGCAAGCTTTTGCTTCAAACCAGTACATGGCCAGAAACTCTTTGAATCCTTTTGTGACTTGCTAATGATGCATTGTACTGAGCATTTTTGCACTTGAGCTCCTAGATTTCAACCTTGAAGAAGACCATCGTGGACTTCTATGGAGAGGATCCTCACACTTCTAAGGATTTAGCTCATGTTGTTAACAAGAACCACTTCAAGCGACTCACAGCACTCCTGGATCACCCAGAAACGGCTGATAAAATCATTCATGGGGGTGAACGAGATGAGGAATCACTGTGAGTTCCACTGCTTTGAACACATTGCCCTTGAGTTGCACCATTTATGTTTTTTCCATGGTTAGAGGTTTTGTACCACTCTGTACAGGAATGTTGTCATCTCCGTAATGTTCCAGTTTTTGATAACACATGAAGAAAATGTTCCTGAGGTGCAGCAATGAAACTACGAATGACTTACTTTTTGAATTTTAGAGCTGTCATCCCAAGGTCACAGACTATGTCCTGAACTCCTAGGGGGTGGTTCTGGTGTGTCTTTGTGTACCATCATTCTAGAGGAACAATCTTATCAAACAAGAAATTTTCAGGCTGCGAAACAGTTACCAAAGTTCAGCTTTTTGGGCCAACTCATATTTTGCACATGGACTTACTTTGGCTTTCATTCTACTCTCTGCAGATACATTGCTCCAACCTTACTGCTTGATGTTCCTCTGGATGCCCCTATCATGAATGAAGAGATCTTTGGGCCCATACTTCCCATCATCACAGTAGGTTTTTACGCCCTACTGACTGCTTCCATCTCTATGCTAACAAGATGGAAGAAGTGGCAGAACAACTTCCCGCTGCCCACTTTGGAATCCACAAGCATCATTCGTCATCAGTCGTCATGATCAATGAGTAACTGTGGATGTTTGAACAAGAAAATTTTGACAATCTGCTGATTTGATTGGCTCTTACTTGGTTGACTGGTTGGAGTAGGTGAAGGGACCAGAAGAAGCCATTGATATGATTGCTGACCAGCCAAAGCCACTGGCCATCTATGTTTTTACCAATGATAAGGTAGTTCAGGACCAAATGGTGTCCAAAACATCATCTGGTGGCATGGTGATAAATGATGCAGTACTACATGTATGGTTAAGCTCCTAACTTATGTCTTACATTCACATTATGATCCAATTCACTGCTGCTGAGATACAGAAAAGAGGAGAGATTTCAGGGACACCTAGCATGTCTTTATTTCCTGCGCATGATGTGGGGTGGTGTATTTTGCAGTTTGTTTGCACAAGTCTGCCATTTGGAGGAGTGGGAGAAAGTGGAATGGGTGCATACCATGGCAAGGCTTCATTTGATGCATTCAGCCACAGGAAGTCAATCCTGTACAGGGGAATGTCAGTAGAGGTATATGCAAGATATCCTCCTTACACAACGAAGAAACAGCAAATCATTAGGGCTTTGCTTTCAAGAGATTTTGTGGGCCTTCTCCTTGTCCTTTTAGGCTTGAGAAAGTGAGGATGTTGGCATGAGCTCCCTTCAATGAGGCTCATACCTCATAGGACTCATCTTGTAGTTCAACCAGTGTGAGTGGAGTGATCAGAGTCCAAATTTGATCATAATGCAAGCAATTTGCAAGTGCATTCTTAGCTATTTGTTGTCTGCATCTTCATGGATAGTAATCCATTCCATGGGCTCTGAAGAGGATCATAATGCAAGCAACTTGCAAGAGCATCCTTAGCCGTTGTGTTGTCTACGACTTCATGGAAAACTTGTCAGTTTATGTTCTAAAGATTAAATGATTCTGTCCTTAAAATTTCAGAATTACCTGAATAAAATCCTTGTACTTTTGCTCATGAAATGCACGTGAAAAAGGGTTTTACATGAGTGGGTTTTATACGAGCAATGGTTGATATGATTTTGATATTGTTGAATCATATGATTAATCCTCTCTTAATTCATCTTGTTGAAATGAGCTTTCAAGCTCATCTAACTCTTGCTCTAAGTCTAATTCAGAATTGATCAAATCTACCTAATTCTTGTTTAAAATCTAATTTACAAATCTATCAAATCTATCAAATTAGTAGCAGCTTTGCAACCCAGCCTAGCATTGTTTGGTCAATTCTTCTTCATAAAGATTAATTTTTTAAAGTTGTTTAATTGTCAATGGCAGCATATTTTTTCAAATTGATGAAATTTTATCAAAGGGTTTTTTTAATAAAAAATTTCAATTTGAGAACCTATAATCTCTCATATTTGTCTAACTAAAAAGTCAATTATTGAATCAAGAACACACTTTCAGATTTCTTCCACCACTCCAAAGGGCATTTGATATTTTTTCTATCTGCTTGATATTTATGAAATATCAACAATTCTTCATTAATAGACTTTCTTGTAAGTTCATTGTGTGTCACTATCTCAAAATTGTTCAAGTTCTTATCTTCATCAATTTTCTAAGCAATGAAACTTTTAATTTTGAACAATGGATACAAATGTTGATAAGACTTCAAAAGCATGACACGATGATTTCTTATCACTCTCTTTACCTATGGCCTCCCCTTTTTCACAAACAATTAAAAAAATTCAATATTTAACTATTGAATTTAGGATCCAACATTAAGGCTAGCATATTATGAGCTTTTCTCTCATCATATTTTGTCAAAAAATAAAGGAAAAAATCCATCACCCCAACTCAATAGTAAAGTTATAATCATCATCATTAATGAAAACGTCCCATAAAAGGAGATGGTTCATTTCTTGCTTTAGCTTTAAGCTTATGGATATGGTTGCATTCAAAGCATCAATCAACAACCAATGATCTTTAGACTCATTCAAGATGCAAGTATGACAATAGGAAACAAAATGTTTATTATAATTTGTGATATATGTCATGTGAGTGAAGGGGGCACATGGTTAATAACCTTAGGTGTAATCGACTTGTTGTAATAGAGGGCAATGGCTTTTCAAAATTGAAGGGCTTCTTTAAACATGATCACTTCACTTGCAAACTTACACAATTCACATTATTAATTAAAAGACAACAATTTAAAATATAAATATTCAAAAAGAAGAGAAAAAAAATTAAAACTAAATAACTTGCACTTTACTTTGTTTGATTAGTGTGTTCAATTCTTTGGGCTTGAAGCTTGTAGTAATGCAAGCCTTCATCCATTCTTGTCTTCCTTTCCCTAACTTTTTAGGCCATGTAATACACTTTTGCAAATATGCCTAAGCAAATTTAATGGAAACATATTAAAACTCTTTCTTCAATGGTTGCATATTGATAAGCCTTAGAGGAGTAATGTTCAAAGTACAAGTCCAATGAAAGCTTTCCATCACACCAAAAGTTTCACAACTTACTATTGACTTCAAAGTAATTGTTATGGTATTCAAATTTGCACCTTCTTAATTAACATAAACAAGAATATTTTGGTCAAGCCATATTGCTTTAAAAGGTTTTGCAAACTTTTTGCTAATATTTCAAATAAGTCAATTGTAATTTGTTTAAACATTCAATCTTTTCCCAAGAAATTCACAACCAATGTAAAAACATCATTTGCTTCTTTCAACATCCATAAATCAAAACTTGTAATGGTAAAAACACATTTTCTTAAGACATGTTTGTTTTTTCTTTTCAATTAAGTTTAGTAACACTTCCTAATTGAAGGATTTTCTACAAGGGAAAATAACACGAAGGCATAACTGCTTTACCAAACATTTTAGCCAAATATTTTCAAAAATTAAATGAGCAAATGGTTTTTGATGATTAATAAACCCAAATTTTTGACAAAATATTTTTGCTGCACATTATCTTTTTTGTAAGGATCCATGGCCCCAAAAAAATTGGAGATTGCATTTGTATTCATCATAGGCCTTTTCTTTGCAAGTTGTTTTTTCTAATGGACTGTTCAAATTATTGTTCATTTCTTTTTTAATTTTTTTCACAATTAGTCCATGGTTTGCATCCACATGCTTTTTTAATGCAAATATTCCATTATTTTTGAAATATGAAATACAACCTTTCCTCAACTTTGTTTTTGGTTCCAATATTGTATGACCCATTAGTTTACTATAATAAAACATACAATGCATGGCATGTGGCACCTTAACATCAACTTGTTATTCATCGTTGACACAAAAAATGATGAAGTGGAAAATTTCTACCATGGGGTTTCCACTTTACCCTTTGTTCATGTAATGGTTTCATAACTAATTACATTCTATCATTATATTTTTATTAAAAATTTGGAAAAATTTCAAAACTCTATCCTTCAATTTTTTTCATCCAATTTTATTGCATTCTCAATCATGAACACATCACATCCTTCATCTAGAAAAATTAGTTCCATTTTTAGATGTGTTAATAAACCAAGGTTGAAAAAACTAAACAATTAAATTATTTTGAGTTTTGCAAAAAGTGAAAATGCACACAAACTATTCACATGTTGACCCATTTTTCATGAAAAAATTATGCAAATAAAGTGTTGTCATGTGTAAAATTGCTTCAAAATGTCCTTTAACAGTAGAAGGTAAAAGTTAAAATTGTAAACAATGTTTTCAATTTGGAAGTTATCCATGCAAAAAAAAACATAAACATATTATTAGCACATTATCTTCAATGCAACTGAAAAAATGAACACAACCCACACAAGTTTGGGAAAAAAACGAACATATTTGAAATGCAAATTTTTTACCAAAACCTTGCAACCACTAAGCTTCCATCTCCAATGAAACTCCAACTTGTAAGACAATGCAGGGGTATAGGTAGTACCAACCATAATGAGGAAACCTAAAAAACAACATCATGAACTCTAACAATAACACAATGAACTTCAATAAAAAACATGATGAACACCAACAACCAACAACAACACATGAAGACCAATAATAGTGCTAATACCTTATCAATTCATTAACAAACAAGATGAAAACCAACAATAACACGATGAACTTTATGAACAACAACATAATGAGCACCAACAACCAACAACACAATTAGCGCCTTACAAAACATGATAGCACTAGAAACAATGTACTTTGGCTATAATCTCACTTCCCATGTGGCAAAAGTGCCAAACCTACACCCTAAACCTAAATGCAATCTCCTCCTTAAACCTTAACTAAGCTTAGACTCCCTACTCTTAGACCCATAAGAACCAAACCATGAGGTTATTCATATAACCTACTTGGGTATCAAAATTTGAATAAAAAATAAAATCAATTATTTGTGAATTGAGTATCTCCACTTACATTCCGTAAAATCCAAGTATCATCTTGGGTATCACCTTGAGTGATACCCAACAATTTCTTTGCATGAAAATTGGCTGAAAATTGGGTCAGTTTTGGACCACAGTTTGGTACCCTCCAAACACTGGCTTTTTATATTCTGATTTTAAAGAAATTCTAGAGGTCTTTGATTTCCAATTCTTTTTAAAGGTGGAGATTGGAGACCTATTAAAAAAATAAATTAAGTAATTGGTTTTTTCTATGGCAGTAGGCATTGACACTCGGATATGGGAACTTCACAAATTACATGATCATCAGATTATGGTAAATGTCGCAAATGTTTGACATAAAAGTAGATGAAACTATAAACTACCACATACATTTGACATAAAAATGGATGAATCCACAAAAATGTACGTAACCTATCTAGGAAAAGAAAAGGTTTTAGGAGGACCATTTTGTTGGACACAAATTTATCTTATGATGGTTATTGACTTATGATGGTTATTGAGAGGGCACATTTTAAAATCATAGAAACCTCCAACAAGATTTGTAGGGTATTTGTTGGAACATTTACTAAGCGGAAGAACCTAAAGGGCATTTTGGAAATCAAAACGCTTGCATTGGTGGGCATTCCATTTTTCAAAAATTCCCTACGTCTTTTTTTTCCCCTATGATACTTGTTGGGTATCACATAATTTTTTAAAATTCTTTTTAAAATAATTGATTTTATTACTAGGATTAGGTGGCACATCTTGGCTCCACCTCATGCAAGCAAGGGTTCTAGGCATTCCATGGTTGAAAGCATGTAGTGACTTGGCTGTTTGGGACACTTGTGGAAACCCATTTGAAATCATTCATCATCTTAAGTAAGATGTAGTGACAAATGGCCACTCATCCTACATCAATATCTTCCTACATCTTTCTTGTTTGATCTTTGCCCACTCATCTCTTTTTTTTAATGCCCAACAAGGCCTTTGGACGAGGGCATTCCTAGAATTGGGTCTGGATTAGTGTTGGTAGGTTCTTGAATTTGAGCAAGTTCAGGTTAAGTTTTAGGGTCTCCGGATCAAAGATTTCAAGTTTTGTTGGAATTGCCATTGAAATCTAATTGGGGAATTTGTTTATTTTTGAAATTAAATTAGAACTTGAACTGGGGGTGCTTTCTTATTTAAAAAAGGTTCAAGTTCTCTACAATTTTATTGTAAAAATATAAACTTGGTTTTACATTTTCAACAAGTTATTACATTTGATTGATTATACACAATCTTTATTTTAGAATATGTTTACTAATTGAACAAACTAATTACATACTTGTTTTTTTTAGTTTAGTTATGCGTAACGAAAATGTATCCAAACTTTGGTTAAATATCAGCTTAAATTTTTTTGTGGAAAGGACAAGAATTAAAGATTTTTAAAATCCAAAGATTGATCTCAAGACTAAACCAAAGGTTTCATCTAGGCTCGACCAATCGATGATCAAATATTTAAGCGCTCAGGGCAGGCTAGATTCAATGGGAGGGCTTTGTTGTTTCTGTGTTTAAACAAAACTTGAACCCCTCCTCTTGGTGCATCTTACACATTAACAATCCTAAAAAATGGATTAAAAATGAGAAAGTTACAACCCCCCAAAGTAAAGGGAGTTAAAAACTCAAAAAAACAAATCACATAACACTACAAAGATCAATTTTTGAACACCTAATTTTTGTTGTTGTATATTGCTCTATTGCTATTAGAGTTTGAAGATGATTTGTAGAACTTCAGGTGACACTCCTGAAGCACTTTAAATTGTTTAAAATGAATACAAAATAAGAAAATTATGAGATTTCAAAGTAGGAGGGGTCCAAAAAGAAAGGGAAAAAAAAACCTCATCATATAAGTTGGAAAGCTTATTTTTTTTGTTATTTTTTTTCATTATTCTTTTTCCTTTGCACTTCAAAAATGATTTCTAGAGCTTGAGGTAGCACTCCCTAACATTTTAAATCACTCAAAATGAAACACATATGATGAATATATAAATAAATGTTTGGTTATGCGCAGACGATCAATGATGGGCTGGTCTAATTTAGGGGGAAAAAAAAAAAAAATTAAAATTGGGATCAAAGGTTCTTTTTGTTTTTCCTGAATTCCTGTCCCAAAACTAATTAGGTATGTATTAACTACTAACCATCCAGGTGCATCTACTCTCTAGTAGCAACCAAGTGACTTACCTTGCTACCTAATAAGTACCAGGCAACCCACTTACTTGCATACATACACAATAACCACTTTAAATCCCTAGTACCTACTATATAGGTATGATACATAGGTAGTTAACCAGGTAATGTTAGGACTTGGTAGTGTAAGAGGGAAGTACGGGGTTTAAATGACAGTTTTGGGGGCAGGGGAGGGTGAGGATATTTTTCATTTGTTCCCTTGTTCGCAATGTGTTCTCACAATGTTCCATTTAAGTTTCCAATGGGTTCGCATCAGGTTCCAAGTGTTTTCCCCAACATGTTCTCCATAGCACCTCACTTTTATCTCATATGCTTCAACAAATGTTGTCCTCCACCTATACAGGTAGGCCAAAGGGGAGGAACTCTGTACTGCAAAATAAAACCTTCTATTTGGGGGAGCCTCCATAGTTTCATTTTTTTGAGCGATAGACAAATCAAATTGGCTTGTTACCAAAAAAATATTGAACTTGAGATGCACCTCATCATAGGAGAGGTGAATAGGGGATAGAAGAGCCTGTAACTTATTTAGGTGGGTCATTAACTGATCTCCAGAAGTGCATTGGTCATATTGTGGAACTTGCCAAGTGATTCATATTAATTAGATCATAGGTGCACTCTTAGTTTTAATTTACTATTTTTAAAGGAGCCATATTGATTGGCCCATCAATAATTTTTCAGGAACATTGGGCATGCCCCCCAATAGAAGCACCTCTTTGGACCCCACTTGCAAAATAGAAACAAATGTGCTCCCTTAGATTTCACGGTTTCAGTTTATAAACATGAGAGTTAAAACTTTGGGCAAAACCATATGGGATAAGGCCCAGGTGCTATTTGGAACATCTTGCCGAACAAATTTGGGAACACATTGGGAACCCTTTGAGAACTTGATGGGAACACATTGGGAACAAGGGGGGGATTTTGGGGACACAGTTAGGCTATCAAGAAATAATCCTGGTTGACATCATTAAGAACTTTCTTCACTATCTGCTCGATCTAATGATGTTCTGTGTGTCAATCCTATGCATTTGAAAGAGCAGTTGTCCCTAATCATTGTTTAGAGCAAGGTTTTTTCTCATGATTTTTTTTTTGAGGTAGGGAAGAACTGCCCATCATCGATCACTGCCCTATCGCTGAACACTTTTTTAGATGCTCATCATCTTTGCTTCATTTTGAGTGATTTAAAATCTTATGGGAGCCCTACTTCAAGCTTGAGAAATCATCTTTGAGGTACAAAGGAAAAGAGTGATTTAAAATCTTATGGGAGCGCTACTTCAAGCTTGAGAAATCATCTTTTAGGTGCAAAGGAAAAGGAGTAATGAAAAAGTAGTAAGGAAAAAAAAAAGCTTTTCAACTCACAAAATGTGTTTTTTTTTTTCCTCTTTGGACCCCTCCTACTTTCAAAGCTTCTAACTTTCTCATTTCTTGTTCATTTTAAACGATTTAAAGTGCTATAGAAGTGTCACCTTCAGTTTTACAAATCATCTTCGAACTTTAATAACAACAGAACAACATACAAAAATGTTTTGCGTGTTCATGAACTGGCTTTGTAATGTTATGTGGTTTGTTTTTTTGAATTCTTGATCCCTTATACTTTGGGGGGCCGTAACTTTCTCATTTATAATTTGTCTTTGATGAATTTTAGTGCATTAGATGAGCCAAAGAAGGTGTTCAAATTTTGTTGGGACACCAAAAATAATGAAGCCTTCCCCTTGGATTTGGCCTGCCCTAAGCGTTTAAATGTTCGTTCATTGGCCGTTCTAATCAAAGTGGTGATCATCCAAAAAAATGATTTACCCAAATTTGGCTACAAACGTACTAGATATGAAAGTAGAGAAAAAACAAAATCTTCCTATATTTTTAACTATATGTGGGAATTTGTCATTAATATTTGACAATTTGGAAAAAAATTTCATGAAAAATCCTTTGCATAGATCAAACTCATATTTTTCAAGTCAAAATTTGACAAAAATTCATCAATAGACAAAACTATGTTTGAGGGTGAAAGGCCAAATCTCTCCAACTAACAATCAACTAGTTCATGGTTCCATTTTGGGAAATGTCCCCAACTTATGAACTAGTAACATTGAGGTTCCTTGTTTGAGTTGAATGCATCTAACCTTATTAATGTTTATGTCACAATGGAGCACGCACCTTACATAGAATATGTAAGGTACCTCCTCTCCCTTTCAAATAGAATAGGAATTATTAAAATTCTCTTAGATTTTTAAACATCATAAGGACCAATGTTGGGCAAATCTTTAGGTTTTTATGAGAACTATAAGGTTTGGGCTTTAGAATAGAGTGCAAGACTTACCATGGTCCTTTAATTAATTAAATTTTCATTTTCAAAAGACCCAGGCATGCTTTCAAATTTTTGGTACAAAATAATTTCATTTGGTTTTCAAAGTGCTGGTTCTCACATGTTTCATATCAATCAATTTTCAAAAATGGTTTTCACATTCTCATTATCAAAAGTTCTATTATTTTCAACAAGAAAATATTATGTAAAAAAAAATAATTGATAAAATATCAAAATAACAAAGAGTGAAAAAATATAATTTTTTTTCTTCCAACATTTTAAATGTTCACAACTTCATCTTATTCAAATAAAATTTCAAACTCCTTTAACTCTTTTAAATCTAGATTCTTGTGAATTATCTTCATCAGATTTGAAATGTTATTTATAATAAATTCTAAGATCACTTGGCCAATTTTTGTTCACACAAGTCAATTTCTTTAGATTGTTTGATTGTAAACAACATCTCTTTAAATTTACAAGGATGCTTGCTAAAGATTTTTTTTTCAATCTCAATTTGTGATCTTATGATGTTTAAGATTTGGTGCGCCAAAAAACCAACAATAACAAACAAGTTTTCCTCACCATTTGATTTTGCAAACTTGTGACCAAAATTATAAATGAAATGTTAGTATTTTCAATTAGTGTAATTCAAAGAAAATTCAAGAACAAAAAAATCAGATAAAAAAAAAAAAAAAAATTACATTGTTTTCATTGGAATATTTAGTTTTCTAGCATAAATTTTGGAATTTTCAGAAACCTTTTTCCATTCATTGTTAACTTTCCTAAATTTTAAAAAAAAATTTATACAT
>Ga0116231_10011101_pt1 | contig 14063 bp, 14 predicted proteins | sample S1TSphgellanicum_2_FD_89695 | JGI IMG/M metagenome (GOLD analysis project Ga0116231, IMG submission 89695) | Host-associated microbial communities from peat moss isolated from Minnesota, USA - S1T2_Fd - Sphagnum magellanicum MG | ecosystem: Host-associated > Plants > Peat moss > Unclassified... | reverse complement strand
GCCGGTGACAGGCGGGCGCGGAGGCCTGCCCCACTGCTTATTCCTCCACCGGCTCTCGGATCGTTCGGAACAGCCGGTCGAGGAACAGCGTCCGCCATTCCGCCCGCTCCGCCTCAGCCTCGGCGCTGGGCGCATAGGTTTCCAGTTTCGCGCGGTCCACCAGCTTGCCGTCCTCCAGCACCCGCTCCAGCGTATCGAGGCGGGAATAGACCACCGACAATTCGGTCGACAGCTCCAGCACCATCGTCATCAGATGGTCGACCGCCGGGTCGTCGAAGAAGGTCGGGCGCTTGCCCTTGGACTTTCTGGGAAGATTGACCTTGTCAGCCATTGGCGCGGCCTCTCGATGGACGATTTGTCCGTACGATAGTATCGTCCCACCTCGCTCCGCCAGTCGAAATCGCGCAAATTATGCACGGTCAACACCTCGCCATTGACCGTACCGGTGACGTTCCGCGCAACATCGGGCATCCAGTCCCGATCATTTGACGGAGCGATCGTCGACCACCAGAGACAAATACCTGCGAAGACCGACGCAAAAATCGCAATCGCCGGCCAGCGCCGGCGGCTTGGCAACGAGATGGCGGCCGCGATGGTCAAAACGATCATCAAGCCGGCCGCGATATCGCGCAACGTTGCGCTGCCGGGCAGCCGGTACCACAGCGCCAGCGCGCCCCACAGCCCGGTCAACAGCACCGCCAGCCCGGCCACGGACAGGCCGCACCAACGGATAATGCGCTTGAAATTCATTGCGCTAACGCTGCGGCCGGAGTCATTCCGCCAAGCCATAGCATGCCGCAGCGCGGTTGCCAGCAGATTGACTTGATTGCAGTGCCGGTTTAAATAAATCGGATATTTTCTGTCGAATCAGAAACCAATAATCTGAAACAAGCGGCCCAAACGGCAACTGCCAACAGGAAAAGCTACGGCGGCGTCACTGCCGATAGGAGAAAACCTAATGAACATCAGCCGCCGCAACCTGACAATCAGCGGCGTTTCCGCCGCCACGCTTTCACTCGCCGGCGCCACCGCGGCGCGCGCCGCTTCCGCCGATCAATTGATCACCGCTTCCAACGCGGCGCTGGCATCGCTCTACGCGCAGCAGCCAAAGGCCAAACTCCTGGCCAACAAAGCCACGGCAATCCTGGTCTTCCCGCGCATCTACAAGGCAGGCTTCATCGTCGGCGCCACCACGGGCGACGGTGTCCTGTTCGAAGGCGGCCTGCCGACCAACTACTACAACACCTCCTCGGCCTCCTTCGGCCTGCAGGCCGGCGTTCAGGCCTTCAGCCTGGCGATGTTCTTCATGAACCCCGCCGCCGTCGGCTATCTTTCGAAAAGCGACGGCTGGTCCATCGGCGTCGGCCCCAGCGTCGTGGTGATCGACCAGGGGATGGCCAAAAGCATGACCTCCACCACCTTGACCCAGGATGTCTACGCCATGCCCTTCGGCCAGCAAGGCCTGATGGCCGGCCTCGGGCTTGAGGGCGCTAAAATCACCCAAATCTACCCCGGTCCATAGGTTGGTAAAGCAGCCGCTTTTTTGAAAAAAAGCGGCGCAAAAAACTTCTGTTACGCCAGAGCCGGGATCTTTCACTGCCTCTGGCCCAAGCAGGTCTTGCTTCACCTAATCCCGCACAACGCAGCGAAACCCGACATGGCTGGTCGAGGTATCCACCGGCTCGGCATGCCGTGCGGCCGGCCGGTAGCGGCGGCAATAATTCGGCGCGCACAGATGCGACCCGCCCTTCAGCACTTTGCGCGCAATCCGTATCTCCGGCATGCCGGCATCATAGCTATCCGCCTCGGCCGCGCCGCGCGGGTTCCGCGGAATGCAGCAGGCCTTGGCCGCATCCGCCTGGTGCTTCGGCGCCCACCAATCGGCCGTCCACTCCCACACATTGCCGATCATATCCACCAGCCCATAGGCATTCGGCGGAAACGCCCCCACCGGCGAGGTCCGGGCAAACCCGTCGGCGCAGAGATTCTCATTCGGAAACTCGCCCTGCCAGGTATTGGCCATGTGCCTGCCCTCCGGCGTGAACGCATCGCCCCACGCAAACTCCGCGCCCTCCAGCCCGGCCCGCGCGGCAAACTCCCACTCCGCCTCGGTCGGCAAATCCTTGCCCGCCCATTTGGCGTAGGCGGCCGCGTCGGCATAGGCCACATGCACCACCGGATGGTCCCAAAGCCCATTCATGTTGCTCTTCGGCCCGTAAGGCCGCCGCCAGTTGGCGCCGCGCAAAAACGCCCACCACTGGCTCCAATCCCTGGTGTCCACCTTGCGGGCAGGGGGCGTGAACACCAGCGACCCCGCATACAGCATATGCGGCAGCGCGCCCGGATAATCCTCCGCCTTCGGCACCGTCTCGGCCACGGTCACATGCCCCGTCGCCTTCACGAATTCCCGGAACTGCCGGTTGGTCACCGGCGCCCGATCAATCCAGAACCCATCCACCTCGGCCCGATGGCTCGGCGCCTCCTCCGGATAATGGCTGTCGGACCCCATGACAAAACAGCCGCCAGAAATGCGCCGCATATCTGCAAACCGCTGCTCAAGCACCGCCGAATCCATAAGGGAGCCTCCAAAGAAGCCGCTTTTTGAAAAAAGCGGCGCAAAAACTTTTGTTACTCTGGGCCTGGGGCGTTGTCAGGGCCAACGCCCCAGGCCCAGAGTAAAAAGTCTTTTTGCTTCTTTTTCTTCAGAAAAAGAAGTGCTTTCCTACGCTGCCTAACTCCCCCGCTTACGCCACGCGATATACGGCGCCGATACGATCGCGCCGACCAGCAGGTGCCACAGGATAACCGCGAACACCGCGGCTTTCAGATGCGGAAAATTCAGCCCGACGATTGCGAGTGCGATGCCCGGGTGCCGCACCGAGGTTGCCAGCCCCAGCACCGTCCGGTCGGCCGGGTCCGGTCCGCCGAGCAGGTGCCCCACGGCCAGGCCCAGCACGGTGAAGGCGGCCAGCACCAGGATCACGCCGTCGCCGAGCACGTCCCACATCTGGCCGGCCTTGAAGACCAGCACCACCAGAAACACCAGCAGCAGCAAGATCCACGCCCCTTTCCCCAGCGGCCCGGCGATGCGGGCGGCGATGCCGGGCGCGAACCTGCCCAGCAGGATGCCCGCAACCATCGGCAGCAGCGCCGACAGCAGGACGATCGGCAGGATCTTATCCAGCGGCATATGCGCCTGCACGCCGAAATACCGCCCGAGCAGGTCGATCGACACCGGCACGATGAACAGCGAGGCCAGCACCGCGACGAACAGCAGCCCGACGGCATAGGCGCCATCGCCCCCGGCCTTGCGGTTTTTCCTCGGCAGCACCGGCGGCACCGGCGAGATGGCCAGCGCCAGGATGGCGACCTTCACCTCCGGATCGAGGTTGAAGCTTTCCGCGACCACAACCGCGAAGCCCACCATAACCACGTTCATTGCGAACAGCGAGCGCAGCAGCAGCCCCGGCTGGCGCAGCAGCGCAATTGTATCGCCCGGCTTGGCTTCCAGCCCCAGCGAGAACACCACGCAAAAGACACTGATCAGCAGTGCCAGCTGGATCAGCTGCGCGGCCAAATTATTTCTCCTTCACGGCGCTTCGCCGGTTCCGGCCGCGCCGCGCATCGGCTGCCAAGGCCAGCGCCCCTCGATTTCCAGGACCAGCGTCCAGTTCAGAAACGTCCGGATGGCGACCAGCCCGGCCAGCACTCCGAGGCTCCTGAAGGTCAGCTCCAGCGCGACGGTCTTGACGATATCGGCGGCCACCAGAACTTCCAGCCCCAGCATCAGGCTGCGGCCGATCTGAATGCGGTAGGCATCGTAACCGGCGCCGCCTTGCTTCGGAAACCGCTGGAAAAACCCTCTTGTCGCCCAGGCGATGCCGGCGACGATGATGAACACCCCGAACACGTCGATCCCGACACCCAGGATCCGTATCCAGTGATTGATCACCTCTTCCACTGTCACCAGTTCGTCAGCGGTGGTTTCCATGGCCCCTTCTATTCATCGGCGTGGCGGTTGTTTCAAAAGTCGCTCTGGCGGGCCGTCCAGCGGTGATTTTTGCGCACCGGCTTAAGACAAATCGCCGCGGGACGGCCACCAGAGTCGACTTATGAAAGCCGCTTAGTGATTGGCGCCGCCGCTGGCATCCTGCAGCGTCGCCAGCACCGCGTCCAAATTGAACGAAGCCGGTTTCTGCCGCGGCGGATATTTGACGAAATTGTCGATCTGACCGGCGACGATCGCCTGCATCGCGTAGACCACATAGGCGTGGGAGAGCAGCCAGTCCCAATAGGTATTGGAATTCTCGTCCGCCCGCTCGAACGGATCGCGCCGCAGGTTGAACAATTTCGGCGCCCGCAGCTTAACAAAGGGCTCGAACCAGCACAGCAACTGCTTGGCCCGCTGCTCCATCAGCACGACCTTCCAGTCACCCATCCGGATCCCCAGTATGTCGCCGTCATCGCTGATATAGAAAAAGAACTTTCTGGGGCTCTCCGCCACTTCGCCGCTCAGATAGGGCAGCATGTTCTCGCCATCGATATGCACCTTGAAGGTTTTTTTGCCGGCGGTATGGCCCTTCAGCAGCTTTTCCTTGATGTTCGGCTCGCCGGCCGCGGCCAGCAGCGTCGGCAGCCAGTCCTGATGCGTCACGATATCGTTCAGCACCTGGCCGGGCTTGATCACGCCGGGCCAGCGCACGAAGGCCGGCACCCGCCAGCCGCCCTCCCAATTGGTGTTCTTCTCCGCCCGGAACGGCGTAATCCCGGCATCCGGCCAGGTATTGTAATGCGGCCCGTTATCGGTCGAGTACATCACGATCGTATCCTCGGCGATCCCCAGCGCGTCGAGCTTGTCCAGCATGCGGCCGATCTTCTCGTCATGCGCCACCATCACGTCGTTATATTCGCCCTGGCCGCTCTTGCCGACATGTTCCGGCGCCGAATGGGTACGGAAATGCATTGCCGTGGTATTGTACCAGATGAAGAACGGCTTGCCCGCCTGGTGGCTCTTATCGATGAACCCCAGCGCCGCCTCGGTGGTCTCGTCATCGATGGTTTCCATCCGCTTCTTGGTCAGCGGCCCGGTATCGACGATCTTTTGCCCGCCTTTGCCGTCGGCATGGCAATGCAGAACCCCGCGCGGCCCAAAATTTTTCCTGAATTCCGGGTTTTTCGGATAATCCGGATCTTCCGGCTCCTCCTCGGCGTTCAGATGGTAGAGATTGCCGAAGAACTCATCGAAACCATGCAAGGTCGGCAGGAATTTGTCCTTGTCGCCAAGATGGTTCTTGCCGAATTGCCCGGTCGCGTAGCCCAGCGGCTTCAGCAATTCGGCGATGGTCGGATCCTCCGCCGACAGGCCGACATCGGCGCCCGGCATGCCGACCTTGGTCAGCCCGGTGCGGATCGGGTTCTGCCCGGTGATGAAAGCCGCGCGCCCGGCGGTGCAGCTTTGTTGCCCATAGTAATCGGTGAAGGCGGTGCCTTCATTGGCCACCCGGTCGATATTCGGCGTCCGGTATCCCATCTGGCCGCGGCTGTTATAGCTGATATTCCACCAGCCGATATCGTCGCCCCACAGGATCAGGATATTCGGCTTGCGCCCGGGTTGTTTCCCCGCGGCCTTTTTTGCCGCCGGCTGTTTCGCGCCGGCTTTTTTTACGACGTCGTTTTTCGCCATTTTTCCGCTCCTGTTGAGATTTCGGTCAGATCATGCCGGCAAGTCAATCGCCCGCGGGGCGATCCGGTAGCGCGTCGGGTCAGATCGGCGGACCAGACGATCGTCTCGGGCTGATGCGTAGCTAGGCTTACCTCACGTTAGCCGGAACAGAAAGGTGAAAAACGCCAACCATCCTCATCTTCATCCGTCATCATCACCCCTGCCATGCCGAAGATAGATCAAACTTAACGTTTCGGGTCAATCATGTTTCCGCCGGCGCTCTTGCCGCATTGCATGCGGCAACGCAACATAACTTGCACGGACATTTCGTTATTTTTGGCCAACAAAACACTGTTGCAAATTCGGGTTGTGCGATAAGAAGCCAATCGCAAGATTAAGCCATAGAATTCGCACGTGCCGGCAGGGAAATAATATGCAGCATCCACCACGGGCTTTTATCCAATCCGGCGGGAATTGGCGCAGGGCGGCATGCCGCCTCGGCCGCCGCTGCATCGAAGCCGCCATTTGCGCGCTGCTGTTGCTGGGCGCGCCCACGCTCTCCGCCGTCGCGCAGACTGCCCCGGCCGCCGCGCCGGATGCCAGCGCCCCGGCCGACTACACCAACGAACAGCTCGATGCCCTGCTGGCGCCCATCGCCCTCTATCCGGACCAGTTATTGACGCAAATCCTGATGGCCTCGGCCTATCCGCTGCAAATCGTCGAAGCCTATCGCTGGCAGCAGGAACCCGCCCATAGCCAGCTCACCGGCGACGCGCTGGCCACCGCGCTGGAAGCCGAAAGCTGGGATCCCTCGGTCAAATCGCTGGTGCCGTTTCCGCAGGTGCTGAGCACGATGAATGACAAGCTGGATTGGGTGCAGCAGCTCGGCTACGCGGTCGAAAACCAGGAGAGCGACGTGCTGGCTTCGGTCCAGCGGCTGCGCAAACAGGCGCAGGAAGCCGGCCAATTGCAATCGAACGCGCAACAGGTCGTCAGCAATGAAGGCCAGACCATCATCATCGCGCCGGCGCAGCCGAACGTCGTCTATGTTCCGGCCTATAATCCCACGGTCGTCTACGGCGTCTGGCCCTATCCGGCCTATCCGCCGGTCTACTGGCCGCCGCCGCCCGGCTACGCGCTGGCCTCCGGCATCGCTTTCGGCGTCGGCGTCGCGGTCACCGCCAGCCTGTGGGGCTGGGCCCGCCCGGCCTGGGGCTATGGCGGCTACCACGGCAACATCAACGTGAATGTGAATCGCTATAACAACATCAACGTCAACCGCGCCCAGATCAACAATTCCAACTGGCGCCCCAACCGGCCGCCAGGTGCGGCCAACCGGCCCACGCGTCCGCCGGGCGGCCCGGTCGGCAAGCCGGGACGTCCAGGCGGCGGCTTGCCGCCAAACGCCATTGGCCGGGACAAGGTGAACGTCCCGGGTAACATCACCAAGCCGCCCGGCGGCATCGGCGGCAACAGGCCCGGCGGTGGCAACGGCATCGGCGGCAACAAACCCGGCGGCGGCAACGGGCTCGGCGGCAACAAGCCGGGCGGCGGCAATGGCCTCGGCGGCAACGGCAGCAGCGGCATCAACAAGCCCAGCGGCGGCAACAAACCCTCCTTCGGCGGCGGCAACAAACCGGCTTTCGGCGGCGGCAATCCCGGCGGTAGCAAGCCCTCCTTCGGCGGCGGCAGCCGCCAGCCGGGCGCGTTCTCGGGCATGAATCAAGGCAGTTCCGCGTCGCAGTTCGGCAATCGCGGCGCGCAGAGCCGGAGCAGCATGCGCGGCGGCGGCTTCGGCGGTGGCGGCGGCTTCGGCGGCGGTGGCGGGAGGAGACGCTAATGAACAGGTTTTTTATGCACGCGCGATTCCGGCGCATCAGCCTCCCGGCAGCCATGCTCCTCGCCGCCTGCTGCGGCCTTGCCGGTCCGCGCATCGCGGCCTTCGCCTCGGCGCCGGCCATGGCCCCCGCCATGGCGCAGGAGAGCTTCGCCACGCCGCAGGCGGCGGTGGACGCCCTGATCAGCGCCATCAAGGTCGACGACAAAGACAAGCTTTTGGCCATCTTCGGCCCGGGCGGTGAGCGCCTGGTCGTCTCCGGCGATCACGTCGCCGATCTCGCGACAGGCGCAAGATTCGTCGGCGCCTACGAACAAAACCACGCATTGGCCACACAGCCCGACGGCAGCGTGATCCTCTCGGTCGGCGACAATGGCTGGCCGCTGCCGATCCCGCTCGTGCAGTCGCATGGCAGATGGACCTTCAACGCCACCATCGGCGCCCAGCAGATCATCGACCGGCGGATCGGCAGCAATGAACTGCTGACCCTGCAGACGCTCTATTCCTGCGTCGCCGCCGAGCAGGACTATTTTGAGCGCGAGCTGCAAAGCACCGGCACCGGCGTCTATGCCAGCCACATCTTCAGCACGCCGGGCACCGAGGATGGCCTGTACTGGGACGTCGCGGACGGCCAGACCCCAAGCCCGCTGGCGCCGCTCGTCGCCGAGGCGCAGAGCGAGGGCTACCTGCCGGCCGACACCGCAATCCCGGATGCCGCCAGACCCGCGCCCTATCAGGGCTATTTCTTCCGCATCCTGAAGAGCCAGGGCGCGGACTCCGCCGAGGGCGCCAAGGACTATATCGTCGACGGCAAAATGACCGGCGGCTTCGCCTTCGTCGCCTGGCCCGCGGTCTATGGCAGCACCGGCATCATGACCTTCATCATCAACCAGGACGGCATCGCCTTCCAGCAGGATCTGGGGCCGGACACCGCCGCCGAAGTCGCCAAAATGACCAGCTTCAACCCGGACCTCAGCTGGTCCGAAATCGTCCCGACCAATTAGAGCGCGATGACATTAAGCTGAACCGCGCGCGGTTCATCTTAATGTCTGAATCGCCCTCTAGGGATATTTTAGAGGCGAATTCAGAAATCTGATGGCATCGCTGACCCGCATCCGCGGATCAGCCGCGTATCAGGAAGCGATCTTCCAGCCATCCGTCGTCTTGCAGACGTCGAACACCAGAACATTCGGCGCCGAGCCCTTCTTGCCGAACACGATTTTCGAATCCAGCTTCCGGCACGGCATGCTGTTGCGGGTAAAGATGCTGGCAATCGTCAGCCGCCCGCTATTGCCGCTGGCCGGATTGCTCCAATCCTCGTAGCGCCCCACCGAAGGCGTGTCGCTCAGCAGTTTCGTCACCGCCGCGCGCCCCAGCGTATAATCGTCCTTGGTCAGGCTGTTGTTGTTATTGACCCCGAACGGATTGATGATCTGCGCCCGCGCGGCGCCCGCATGGGAAAAAACCAGGGTCGCCGCAACAATCAAAGCGGGCCAGGCTCGGCGCATTTTAGACATGGTGTTAAGTCCTTGATGTTAGATAAATCATTGTCAAACGACTCGCCCGAATTGGCAAGTGCCACCGGCCACCATCGCCGCAACCCACTCACAAATTCGGGTCGGCCAGCAGATAGAACAGTGCGCCCGCAATCAGCATCGTCGCCGGCAGGGTAAACACCCAGGCCGCCACAATCCGGCGCACCATCCCGCCTTGCACCCCCTGGCCGCCGCTCACCATCGTCCCGGCAATCCCCGAGGTGATGATATGCGTGGTGCTGACCGGCAGGCCGGTGAACCCCGCCACCCCAATCAGCACCGCCCCCACCAGCTCCGCACTCGCCCCCTGTCCCGGCGTCATATGCTCCTTGCCCAGCCGCTCGCCCAGCGTCCGCACCACCCGCTTATAGCCCACCATCGTGCCAATCCCGAGGCAAAGCGCGCTCAACACCCGCACCCAGATCGGCGCATAATGCACCGGCGGCCCGATCTTCTTGATCAGCGCCTTGGCCTTCGCCTTCGAAGCGGCATCCTGGCCGGCCGTCTCGCTCGCATGCTTCAGCTCCGACAGCACCATGTACACATCGCCCCGCAACTGCGAGCGCGTGGCCCGCTCCTGGCCGGACTTCGCCGGCGTCACCGGCGCCTGCGCTTCGCCCGCAATGCCGCCCCCCGCGGCCACCAGCGCCTGCGCCGCCTGCAGCCCGGCCGGCTTCTGGTCATCGCCGTAATGCTGGATCAACGGCATCGCCTGCTGCGCATTCGCCCCCAGCTGCGCCAGTTGCTGTTGCGCATCCGGATTAAGCGCAAAATTCGCCGGCATCAGCCCGATAATGGTCAGCATGATCAGCCCGATGCTCTTCTGCCCGTCATTCGTGCCATGCGAAAAACTCACCCCGGTACAGGTCAGAAACAGCAACCCGCGCAGCCACCAAACCGGCGGCTTGCCGCCCTGCGGCGGCTCCAGAAGCTCGCCCCGCCGGACCACCACCCGCAAAATCGCATAAAGCCCGCCGGCCAGCAAAAACCCCAGCACTGGCGAGAAGGCAAGCCCCTCAAGCACGGTCGAAATCTGCCGCCAATCCACGCCGGCCGAAACGGTGCGGGAATGCAACAATGCATCGCTCAAAGCCACCCCGACCAGCGCGCCGATAATGCAATGCGAACTGCTGTTCGGAATCCCGAAAGCCCAGGTCAGCACATTCCAGAACAAGGCCGAGACGAACAGCGAAACCAGCATCGGCACCGCCGGGCTCCCGTCCGGCGGCGTCAGTACATCCGGCGGCAATATCCCGACCAGCGCATACGCAACCGCAATCCCGCCGGCCAGCACGCCGATGAAATTCATGATGCCCGACCACACCACCGCCGGCACCGGCTTCAACGTGTTCGTGTAAATCACCGTGGCAACCGCGTTCGACGTATCATGGAAACCATTGGTCGCCTCGAACGCCAGCACCAGAATGAAACACACAACCAGCATGCCAATCACGACATCCGACGAAGCGACAAAATGAGCCAGCATCCGCAATCCCCTTGGTTCAAGACAAACCAGGAGGTGAGCCCGCCCGCACAGAATCAAACGCCGCACCGATGACGATTGAATGACAATGCCAAGCCTGAAAACTTATTAAGCTACCGGCATGTTCCGGTTCATAAAGTAAGGTTAAGCAAGCGCTTCTTTTTCCGAAGAAAAAGAACCGGGCCGCCGGTGCGGCAAAAAGACTTTTTTGATCTGGGCCTGGGGCGCTCGAAACTCCCGGCTCCCAAAGCCATAGGCAAAACTGCAGTCGTTCGCTGGAAACTTCGCCTGTTGGGAAGCCGGCTTTTGCCGGCGCTGCCAAGCGCCGCTCAAAGATTGAAGCCAAACCTGAGCGCGATCCACGTTACGGCACTGTAGAGGATGACCGTCAAAACGCATCCGATCCCGAGCGCCGCGTAGAATTGGAAGCCAGACCGCATGAGAGCTGGAATCACCAGAAACATCGGCAGAGACGGCACCACATACCAGAACGTCGCGTAAACATGCGCCTCCATATTTCTGGCGTTATGCGTCTCTTCCCAGAGCCATATCATGCCCATAACCGAGATTAGCGGCAAAGAAGCGATCAACGCGCCAAGGGCGGGTTGTCGCTTCGCGATGGTGGCCACCAGGGCGATCATGATGCCCGAGATCGCGGCTTTCAAGATGAATAGCATTGGTCCTTTTTAGGCGCTTCCTTCGGCTTGTGTGTAAAAATCGCCTTCTGCTTATGCCTAATCCGCAACCGGCGGCCGCGTCAGGATTGCGTTTATTGCCCGCAATGCCGGCCAGCGCAGTCTCCAGTATCGCCCAAGCTCCAAATCCGCTGCGTCCGGGTTGAAGGGCACCAGGCCGCTCCAGGAATAGACGGTCAGTTCGCCGGCCCAAACCCGGTCGCCGCAATCGAACAGATCGACCCGGACGTGATCGATCCCGGCGCCCAACCGCTCGGCGATTGCGATCATTTCCGCAAGCCGCGCCGGCCGGGCGAAATCACGTTCCACGAAGCGGGTGAAGTGCCAGTCCAGCCGCACCCAGTCCGGCGTATGGAACGCCCCGTTGCGCACCCTGCCATCCTCGACGAACACGGTGTTGATCACCGCCACCTTGCCGTCGAAGACGAACAGCCGGCGTTCCTCCGGCGGCCCGCCATCGGCGGCCAGCAATGGCTGTTCGGCCAGCAGCCGCCGCGGCACATTCCTATAGCCGGGCTCGCCCTGCGCCGTCGCGAAGCAGGTCTCCAGCCAGGAAGCCGCGCGCGCCTTTATCGTCTCCGGGTCGCGCGCCAGCGCCGCCGTCACCAGCATCACCTGGCCGCTGGCATGCGTGGATTTCAGGAAATATGGCGGCGCCAGGCGATCCAGCGGAATCGTCTCGCCGCTCCAGTAAAGCGGCGCCAGGTATTGCGGGCCGATCTGCGCTGCGATCAGCTCGCGGGTGGCAAGCTTGTCGCAAAAAACCTCGAATTGCGGATTGCGATCGAATAATTTCCGCCATTGGATCTTTTCGGTAAAGCGGCGCGGCCGCAGCAGCCGCGGCGATCTTCCATGCGCCTTGGCATAATCTGCCCGCAGCCTGCGGATGCGCTCGCGCCAAAGCATGATCCGATGCATGGGCAAAATCTTAAGGCCGCGCTCCCGTCAACCGCAACTTTCGTTGCGCGCTTTGGCTGCCGCGCCAGGCGGCCCGGGTCAAAGCGTTTTCAAAAAATCGACGATCAGTTGCGTCACTTCCTGCGCCCGCTCCATCTGCACCATATGCCCGGCATGCGGCACCATGGCGACGCCGCGCAGATCGCTGTACTGGTCCTTCAATTTGCCGAGCGGGTCGAACCCGTGAAACGCCTCCAGATCGGTATCGTGCTCGCTGCCGATGAAATAAAACGGCACCGGGTTCGGAACATTTTCGAATTTCTTCCGCTGCGCCCAGCGCAGATCCATCGCCCGGTACCAGTTGAGCCCGCCGGTAAAGCCCGAGCGCGCATATTCGGAGACAAAAAACTCCATCTCCAATTCGCTCAGCCATTTCCAGGGGAAGGGGGGTGCTTGCGGCAGCGCGTCCAGATAGGCGGTCCCGGGCGGCGACTTCCAGACATCGATGTAATGGTAATCGCCGGAGAGCGCGTAAAATACCCGGGTCAAAAACGCCCGCGGCTCGGCATCCAGCGCCGCATCCGCGACGCCCGGAGTCTCGACGAAATAATGCATGTGATAGAAATGCTTCTTCGCCATCTCCGCCGCCTCGGTCAGCGGCGAGATCGCCGGGTCATGTGGCCAGGCCGGATTATTGATGCCGATGATCGCGCGCATCCGTTCCGGATGGTGGTAGGCCATGTCGTAGATCGCAAACAGCCCGAAATCCAGGCCGACAAACACCGCCCGTTCCTCGCCAAGATGATCGAGCAGCCCGACCAGATCGCCGACGGTATGCGGCACGTCATAGGCGGCGGGATCGGCCGGCGCATCGGTCTGCCCCATGCCGCGAATATCCGGCGCCACCACCCGAAACCCGGCCGCGGCGATCGCCGGAATCTGATGCCGCCAGCTGAACCAGGTATGCGGAAACCCATGCGCGAGGACGACCAGCGGACCGCTTCCCTGCTCGACATAATGCACGCGAAGGTTATTGATGTCCGCGTAATGGTGCGACCAGTCCGCCATGCTATTTCCCCGCCCGCCGGAATTGAAGCATGGGCCGCCACCGAAAACAAGATCATCGCCAGGCAAGCGCCACCCGTCACGCCGGCTCATCCGGCGCTAATCGCCGAGCTTCGCCTCCGCATTCATATGCTGCGCCGTCACCTGGCCGACGGTGAAATCCTGCACCACGTCCGGCAGCTCATGCGCATCGAAATGCGACCAGTCCACCTTGTCATACGCGGCCCGGGACATCGAGAACGTATAGGCAACCGCCACCTTGCCGTCGAAGCCTCTGATTGCCAGACCGAAATGACATGTCTCAACCTCCGGACTGTTCCTGAAAACCGTCACCACGAAAAGCGGTTCAACCTTCAGCCCGAACGCCGCCGCCGTCGTCCAGGCATGCGCCTTCACATGCGCCGCATCGACATCCGGCCGGATAATGCCCTTGGCCTGCAAATCCGCCGTCTTGGCGACCATGTCGGTGAGGTCGATCCCCGAGACTACCAGGCATTCCTGCGCCGTCACGGTCGCGGTCACCTGGTAGCCGTCTTCATCAAACGGTGTGGCCACCGCCTGCGGCTCGGCGCCGGCCGCAGCGGCCGACCGCGCCGCGCCGCCCGGCATCGCGAAAGCCATCGCCAAAGCCATCGCCAAACCCAAAACCGCGCCGCGCAACCGCCCGCCCCACAACCCCATTGCCCGCCCCCTGATAACATTCCGCGCCATACGACGCCGCAATCTTCAAAACCGTCAAGAGCGAAGCTTTTATGTTGCAAGTCACCCCGATATTGCCAGCACCGCCAAACCAATGCGACGCTCGCCACCAACGGCCCCGCTCCCGAGGCGCCGTGCAAGGGGACCCAGATGCCGGACATCACCATCCACCACCTCGAAACCTCGCAAT
>Ga0116231_10011100_pt1 | contig 14064 bp, 8 predicted proteins | sample S1TSphgellanicum_2_FD_89695 | JGI IMG/M metagenome (GOLD analysis project Ga0116231, IMG submission 89695) | Host-associated microbial communities from peat moss isolated from Minnesota, USA - S1T2_Fd - Sphagnum magellanicum MG | ecosystem: Host-associated > Plants > Peat moss > Unclassified... | reverse complement strand
TATGTTTTGAGGTGGTGAGTGAGAAAGATAAATTTTTTGTTGTTTGTGGGGGGGGGGAGGGGAGGAGGGTGATTGCATAATTTTTTGGTGATAGGCCAATCAAATGACCTATTGCAACAAAAAAAAATCATCAAACATGTACCCATAACTAATTTATATGGATATGCAAGAATGTATAGTCATAAAAGGTATATAGTCAAATTATCAATAAAATAATGAAAACACAACATTAAAACCCTCAGTTTGGTCATAAACAGGGTGAGATTCCAAAAAAATAAACAAGCACTAAAGGACGAGAGGAGTGAAACTCAGAAAACCATTGATTTTGGTGGTACATTGAGCTTCACCCTATCTTTTCTTTTTCATTAGCACCTCCACTGCTGCTACATATATTTTCACTACTCCTAAATGTACAGCTACTATAATTATTCTCAAACCTTGTGCATTAAATGTTGAGTTTAACATTTTATACCCAAATTTAATAAAATTTTCTTATTTTATTCTTACCACTGAAAGAAGGGTTTGGGGGTGAAAGGAGGCACAAAGACAGGGTGACTTTATGGATAATTATAGTATATACAATTACACAACTCAAAGCATGGTCGTGTAAGTAAATGTAAGTATATATATACACAGCAATAATACAAGTGTAAGTGTAAAAAGTTCAAAGGATATAAATGATTTATGCTTACACAAGATTTACATGCCTTACATACAACTATTGACATTTACATGCACAACACTGACTCACACCTACCATGGTGATTTTTCCCTAAAGGCACTATGAATACATTGCTTAATGCTTAAAGCATTTTGGAAAACATCCATTTCTGTCCTTAGGGGCTTTAATCCAATGTTGGTCTAGCATGTAGGGTTTTGATAGGTATGTAAGATGTACTCAAATACACACTACACACTTGGGTATATAGAAGTGGAACTGATTAATTTCACTTTATGAAAATTCTAGGATAGACTTTGGTTCACCATTTGCCTTCACCAACACCACCATTGCACTTGTTCATAGTTACAACCCATAATCTTTGACCCCCATTTGATTAACATTGAGCACAAGGTATCACCTTGGGCTTTCATTGGCTGAATGATTTGGTAACCCTTGATTACTTGGATGAACATTTCATAACCATTCTATGCGATTGAAAAGAGGACATCTCAATTCTCACAAAGGATGGTTATGTTTCGTAACCAACAAAAAGGTGTTGAATTTTGTTGGTTACTAGGAGTAGTTGAGGTGCAAATGCTTCAAGACTAATTGCAATAACTAAAGCATCTATTTATGATCTCATTGATTCTCATAAATAGTTTCACATACAAATTCTAATCTCCTTTCTTTCCTCCTCAATTGGTAATGTTTAATGTCGCAACGCCACTTTGAGGGAGTGTGAGGATGAAACTCACACTCCCAAAATTGGGACTTGGGAGTCCTATAGACTCCCAAAACTTCAGAGTTCGATTGCAGGGGTCAAAACACCTCGTATTGGGGTGTTTTTTATATCATTAAAAAGTTATCGAAGTGTAGATGTCGAAAATGGGCTCACATGTGCCATTTGGACATCTTCAGCACAAGTTATGGCAAAAAGAAGGGCCGGGAATCAAACTAGCAATTTGACTCCCGACCACTAAAAGTCAATAATCGACCCGACCTCGGTGTGTGCAGGTAGATTGCAACACAATATTGGAAAGCTCTCAAGGAGAACTACAAGTTTGCTTCAGACCTCATCCCGATCAGAGGTCTGAGCAAAGAGTTATGCATTCACAAAGTCCTAGGAGTCCAAACCAGGACAATTTCGGGACTCCTCCTTGAGAGTCCCGAGACAAAAAGCCATTCGGATGTAGGTGCTGCGGAGAGGCACAGAGTATATTATATGGGGGAAGGTGGTGGCTTCCCCCGAGTCTGGGCCGTGGTGAGTCTTGTAAGTCCAAAATTGCCCGTGGCTTGTCCTCTCACCAAAGGTGCTCCAGAATGTGAACTAACCAACTTGTTGGTTGGTTTGATGCAGGATCGAGTAAGTAACTAAAGCTTGTCACTCTTCCTAGTCCCATCCCGGAGCTTCAACACGCCCCTCTACCCCTTTTAGTGCTGAGAGCTAGGAGCGTGCCCCGAGTTCCTCACAATTCCGCTGTGTGAGTAACATGAACCCACGTTGGGTCTAATTAGGAACTTGGGAGCGCGTCATTTAATAACTATAAATATTCAATGTGAATGTGCTTCAACTATTCCCAATAATCGATGCCCCAAGACTAATTACCTGAATGGTATAATTGAACGAGCCCTCGTGATTGCACTAATTAAGGATGTATGTAGTTGAACCACCACTAATTTTTTGTTAGTTCTTATCCATGTGTTAACCACACAATGTAACACAATTTGATTTTTTATTTTGTTTTTTGGTTTAACCTTACCCTTCTTTAAAAACTTTTTTATGTGCACACCCATCGTCTTAGGAAGTTGAACCGCACTTGTCACAAAGGCCTCCTTCATTGTGCCTCAAATATTGGTTTAACAAAAAGACAAATTAATGTCATGATATATTTGAAAAATGAAAAAAACAACAAATTAAATGTTTCCTAACCATGGATTATTTTCAACTCATGTTACTTGCATTTTCCTCCCGTAAATTGATATTGGTAGATTTTAATCACTAATTCCAAGCATCCCATGCAACCTTGAAGGGTTTTATATAAACAACTTTGCTTATTCAAATTGTTCAATTGCAAGGTTGTTGTTTTTTTTAAAAAAGGCATTATGTGGGATGAACCTCACACCCCATGCAAGAATGTCAATGAGTTTTAACAACTTATTAAAGGCTAACCATACCAATAAAGGTTGTTAAATCTCTTACAAATGTTGCATCTCAACCTCAAATTAATCCCATTAAGTTTTGGTTTTCTTCTTCAATCAATCAATTACCTTCTTCTCAATGTGTGTTTACCTTGTTTAAGGGTTGTTCAAAATACAAATATTCATGCGTCACAAACTTAGTATCTCACGACTTAGTAATGGAAATCATGCAAAATTTATTCATTCACAATTTGTATTTCATCCATCCACACATTTATTTATGTATCAAATGTGTTTTCAATGCATGATATTCATGTGCAAAATGTATGAACCTATGAATGAACAAACTTCACATGATTTTCGTTATTCATTTATTGAATGTTAAATTTGTGATGTGGACTAATGATTTTGTTTCATCTAACCCCCTTGGATGAATAGGATGCCCAAATTTGTCCATTTCCATGCAAGACCATGTGTTTTGTCTAAATGTCAATGAAACAACATTTAGTTGCAAAGGAATTAATGTATGCATTGACCTTGCACATGCCCCTTGACCCTTCATGAACCCACACAACATCTTCCATCATGTCTCCAAGCAAAACTACTCCACTTTCAACTTCATGAAAACCCTCCTCAAATGGATGTTCAAACCCCACAACTAGGTATATAAATAATCATAACATCACAATAAAATACATGAAAATATTACACATGGAACCAAGCCCATGCACCCCTTCTCATTGAGAGCTTTCCAAAGACACCAAAAACATGATTTGAAACATTTTGGTTTGGTGGATTTCATAATTACAAAACAAAACAAAACAAATTACCTTCCTTCATAAATTATACATTCATGTTTTCTATCACATAAACATGAACAACTTTTGTTAAGGCCACATTTTCAAAATCCATAATTTTTAAGGTTAAAAACATGTTTGAAACAAATGTGCTTAAATCAATGACAAAAACAATTTTCATTAGTTCAAGTCCTTTTGCCTTTCTAAGCATCAATGTTAGAATCCTCTTTAATTTTCATAAGGAATGGTGTACATTTGATATAAAAAAAGGGTACTTGAAAAAAAAATCAATTTCAAATCCAACCACTCAAGGGTAGTTTTTTATGGAAAATGGAAAAAGTATAAGTAAGTTGTGGTTTATAAATAGTAAGATGAAATGATAAGGGTCGATTTATTTTCATGTTTTTAGTTGACTTTGATTTTGATTCAAGGTGATAGGATTTGAACTTATGGCCCTTTGTACCCCAAACATATGCGCTACCAAACTGCACTACACCTTGGCTTATGTTCGCCAATAAATATTCTATGAATGTTCAAGATGTTATTATTAATGGACATGAAAAAAAACCATGGTTAAGAAAAAAAATTTCTTCCCCGCCACTTGGTTAGTAGAAAAATTCATTATTGTCTTGTTCACTTTCTTCTTTGATTAAAATGGGAATTTTTTTTTAAAAAAATTGTACGTTTATGATTGCTTTAGGTTTCCTATGCTCACTTGAGGCCAAAAGGGATGAATTTGTCATTGTTTACCTCATTTATTTATAAAGTTGTATAATGATTATTCTATAATGCAATTACAATGTACTTGCATTATAGAATTAATCATTCATTATAATATATTATTAATTTTCCGGTTATGCTACTCAATAAATAATTTTATGAAAAATAGCCTTGAATAATCATAGAAGTAAATATGGCTTCAATTTCAAATTTTAATTTATCTTGCAATCTTTAAAAGCTACGACCCAAAAGTATCATTCTTATCAAAGCTAGAAGGGAAGAAAGCCATACAAAATGAGGCCTTTCTCAAACCAAAATCTACAATGATTTATTGTTTTGCCCTATTATGAACAATTAAACTAGATTTATTAGAATGTTGGAAGAATTACAAAGTGGAGTGCAACAAATTTTTAAAAATGAGGAACTCAAATCAAAAGCAATAAGACAAAAAAAATCTTGTTTTTTCTTATAATTATCTACCCTATATTTCAAGGTAGAAGGAGGTAGAGTTTTTTTTAAAAATAAATCAATGAAATAGAAGCGTAATAAAAAATCTTTTTTTAAGACCATATTCTTTTTTAATTACAAATGGGGCTACCTAAAGTGAAAGGCATGGCATTTCATATAACACACTTACAATCTATAATTACGTAATGCAAAAATATAACTCGTTAAATAGACCAAGAGTTATATATAGTAAATTTAAATCATCTATGGGTATTCAATTTTATTATGATGATGATTTGTTTAGTGGTATGTAAAGGTTTTATATTATAAGTTTGGTAGGTCTAGAAGTTACTTCTGTGTAAAAAATCATACTAGAGAAAAAAAGTTTGATCTTGGCTCAGAATGAACACTAGTAATATGCTTAACACATGCAAGTCAAATGTTGTCTTCAAATTAGAATAAAAGCAAAGTGACGAATACATGTGTAACACGTAAAAATCTACTAAATAGTTTAGGCAAAATCCTAAATAAAAAAGCTAAAAAACGTTGTTTAATGAGACCACATAATATTAAATAGTTGGTTAGGTAAAGGTTGACCAAGCCTACAATGCTTAGTTGGTCTTTTTCGACGATTAGCCACATTAGGATTAAGACATGGCCTATATTCCTACAAGAGAGAGCAATGCGGAATCTTGGACAATGAGTGAAAGCCTATTCTGGCATATGGTGTGAACAAAGAAGGGCAATGCAGCTTGTAAAGTTTTTTCATCAAATGTGCGATTATGACAAGCCCTAGCTAACTTTGTGTTAGCAACCACGATAAGACCGGGGGGGGGCTAATGTTATTTGGAATGACTAGGCATAAAGGGCACATAGGTGGTAAATTTGGTCGAAAGTGAAAGTTGTCAGCTCAACTAATAGAATGCTTTCAAAACTAATTTAGTTGAGTAAGATAAAGGATAGTGGAATTTGTGTGTGAAGATAAAATTCACATTTATACAAAAGCACACCAAAAGCAAAAGCAAATTTCTAGGTCTTTACTGACCTTGAGGTGCAAAAGGATGGAGAACAAACATGATTAGATATATCCGATTAGGCTCTGAATAAAAGATAGCCAAAGGTGTCTTCTTCGATTGCAAGGTCAAATTGTGTATTCAGCTATTTCAAAGAAACTTTGATGCAGATGTACCATTCAATATTAGACAATCCCGAAGGAAGTGCATTGATGATATTCTATCAATAGCAACCCGTAAAGACTATACAAATAAGAAAATAAAAGATATTTTTTAAAAAAGGCAGAAGCCAACTAAGCTAACAGAACATCAAAGACAAAAAAACAAGGTTTTTTTTCTTATGCAAAGGTCGAATTCCTAACATGCACTTAAAAAGACTTAAGCAAATATTTTTGTCAAATTCAATGAAATTAATTATCTCAAGATTACGAGAGATGGCTCATTGCAAATAGCTAAAAGCTACAAAAATGCAAGCTCTGTTCATCATAACCAAATAGAGGAGGATTCCTTTCGATGGAAGGCAGGATCATTACATGAAACCTCGGCACCAAATTTCGTGCAAAAGCAAGCCACCAATGGCACCAAAACAAGAAGCTTTTAGTCTAAAATTGAACCTTCAAGGCACTTAGAAGTATTTATGCCATCACACATAAAGACAATTGCTTATTCATTTGATAGTGATAGTTAAACTATTTCATATCACTAAGGATAATTCTTTGGTAGTGTGAAGATGGTTTGATTATTTTTAATGGCCATGGGATTATGTTATGCATTGATGGCTTTGACAAAAATTATGTTTAGCTTTTAGTTCAATACTTAGACACTTTTTGGAAAGTTTATGCTCATGTATAACCTCTGGAAATAAATTGCAAATGCGGTAATCATAGTAAAAATGTTACTATTGCCTTTTTTTGGTATTGAAATTTTTAAAAAAGTACAATATTTTTATCGCACCTTAATTAACAAGAAGGCCTTATTGGTTTACAAAGATTCCAAAATTCAACAATGCTAGATTTTTAAAATGAAAAAAGTTCTACCTTTTTTTTTTTGAGTGCGTCGACTAAAAGTTGTTAGGCAATAAAAAAAGAGCAATTGTAAAAGGTTCATTTTTAAAAAGGATATAGTCCATTTTTGGAGATAGTTATCATGAAATGATTGGATTTTTTATTTTCCATTATGACCTCGAAAAGCAGTTAAGCCATTGAAAAAAAGGTGCAATGTTGGCAAAAAAAACATCTTCAATATGACCCCAATAGTCCATGTCGTAAATGATGAATGTTTGTCCTTGGTTTGCATTGTATGCAAAACAATTGATCAGGAGCCCACTAACGTGTTAAGCACTCCAATTGGGGAGTATGGCTATAAGGCTAAAACTTAAAGGGATTGACGAGGGCTTGCACAAGCGATGGAGCCTATGGTTTAATTTGATATAACATGCAAAACCTTATCAACCCTTGACATATAAATAAATTTGTTTGTATTTAACGAAATGGTACAAAAATTTATATAAGTGTTGCATGGAGTTCATCAATTCGTGTCATGAGATGTTGGGTTAAGTCTTATAACGAGTGCAACCCTCGTTTTGTGTTGCTAAGACATGTGCTTTGAATTAAAACGTTAATTATTAACCATTTAAGACTGACGAAGACCATGCCATTGAAAAAATACCATAATGTCATGTGATTACAATCATACATAATTGTTCAAGGGTATTTCAATGAGCACAATTCTCATAGCACATCACACATAACAATGTAGTACTCGATCTTTGTAAAAGTGATTGACAATCTATACCATGTGTTGCACTCATAAAAAACTGCCAGTGATACATTGAAGGAAGGTGAGGATGACATTAAGTTTGCATGGCCCCTAGGGGCTGGGCTACACACGTGCTACAATGCCAATTACAATAAGAAGCAAGCCTTTAAGGCAGAGCGAATCTAGAAAGATGGCCTTAGTTTGGATTGTTCTGCAACTCAAGAACATGAAGTTGGATTCACGATAACACCATCCAAGTGGTGCGTTCTCCCTGAAATAGGCCTGCCCAGGCTTTGGCCAGTGTGGGTTCTTTGGGGGTAAGACCTTGCTACGAGGGCGTTCTGATAGACAGCACTGGTAGACAATTATTTAAAATTTCTTTTCTGGTGATACTCAGCATGTATTGCAGGATACCCACTAGGTATCAAGGGGAAAAAAATGAAATGCTCATTTGCCAACAAAAAATTCTGCTAGATAATGTGTACTCCAGATACACAAGAAATTTTCTACTGGTACTTTATGTGTAGGGAAAAACCCTGGAGCAGGGCAATACTGAAATATGGACCCTCCTGATATGGAGCCGAGGGGGTCCTTATTTCAGTAATGCCGCTTCTCCTTGGGTGTTGCCCAAGATAAAGCACAGAAAATGAAATGAATCGCCCACCATACTGTTATATGGTGAGTGTTCCATTTTACTAAATGCTCATCCCGTTATAATGTACCCTCCAAAACTGCATTGAACTTAATGTCCACATACTTGTTTCAACTTGCCCACAGAGTTGATATCGCCTCTTGATGCCCCTTGGAACTCTAAACCTCAATCATAAAAATTGCAGATCACAAGTCACAAATGGTGAATTCCAAGTACACAAGTTCAGCAATAGGACAGATTACACAAACGGTCTATCTAGGGTGGCAAAACCTGATTTGTACAGATTTAGAAGTTGTTGCAACGACCTTAGACACAGCTGCATTTTCCAGTGTCTAAGATTGTTGTCATCATAGCATTTAGTGCAAAATGCTTCAGGAAAATTAGATGAGCTAGGAGAAATTGATAATATCTACACTGCAATGACATACCTTTTCATAGTCCAATTTAGAAGATGACCATGGATTGCTTATCAAATAGAAAAAAAACTTGATTTTTCTCACAGAAGAAGAAGCTCTCATAAAACCTGCTAGAAATCCTCTGCCATCCCAATAGCATACACAGGATATATTCATCATATCCCATCACAGATTCCCACCAGCTGATCTCTCCACTGGAGCTCTCCAAAAAAAAACATTAACCCCTTTCCTGGAATTCACGATCTCCATGGAATTCCCACTCTCTTCTCTTACTCCTTTTTTAGACTTTTCTTACAGATGTTTCTTCTTCTTCATTTTCTTCTCCCCCAGAAACTTCTAGAAGGGTTTTGCCATGACTCTTCAGACTGTAGCATAAGCGCTTTACCGATTTCTGGCCACTGAACAATTCATTACTTTCTTTTCTGGAACACATGTCTCTATTTTCTACTCATGATTGAGGATGGAATATGCAATGTCACCTTGAGACTTGTCATTTGGCTACAAGCTAAATATGGCATTAGAAAAATTTTAACATCTTTCTCTTATTTTTGGCTACCTACTTGAAAACCATGTATGGAAATCTGACGACTTTTCTTTGAATTTTGTTAAATTTTGGCTATTGAGAATCTCAAAAAGCATTTGATTTTAGCACTTTTAAATTTATGACTTCGGTTTTTTCAGCTATAGTTTTTTGGTAAAAGAACGGTCGGTGTGTGGATGTGAACAAAAGTCATGATGATGATAATGGAGGAGGCTAGAGAGAAAAAGTAAAGCGTGTCGGACTAAATCTTTCTACCGATGATAGCCACTTGGGCTATATCTCAAAACTGACCCAAAAAATTATTGATCCACATGTTTCCTGCTGTTCGCTAATTTCACCCACTGCATTATTGAATCGCTCTGTCAGAGCTCATATTGCAGGCAATGCATGGTTAATTGGGCCTTGGGTGCACCGGCCAGGGTGAATTGACCCCCACATTTGGGATCAACGTAAAAATCCCCAAAACCCATTCAAATGGCCATATTAGGCCCCGAAAATTATAGATTTGGAATTTGGGACCCTGAATTCGGCTAGGGAAATGATAATTATAAATATTTAGAATATTTATGAGCAATTTAAATGGGCTTTGCGGGTTCAATTTGCCTTGGTCCAGTGAACCTGGCCTATATTAGAACGATGGTGAAAATCCCAAAGTTTTTGCGGGCAGCTTCAAAACATTATAGATACATGTAGCGTCCTTAGACAAAATCCGGTCTCTGAAATCTATAACCTGAAACCCTAAACCTAAACCCAAGAGGCCTCACTCAAGAAGGTGAGTTTACCAGAATAGGTGTTCGTTCGCCCTGGCTAGTGGCTGTGATTGGAGGAGCCTGGGGGGGGAAAGGAAAAATTACATTGACAGTCATAGCAAATAAATCTGGAGTGGAAAAACAAAAGAAATTATTTGCAGAGCAGTGAATTTTCGCTCTGTGGCTACAATTTTTTGTTGAAGAAATTGGGAAAATTCGTTTTAACAGTGTGAATTCAAGAAAAAAAAGCTCAAAAAATGGAATTTTTTTGACAAAGTTTACAAACCACAAAATTGGAAAAAAAAGGAAAAAAAAAAAACACCAATACAGAAGTATATGTGTGTGCACTCTAAATAAATTATGAAAAAACATGTTGTGAAACTAAGGGCGACTTTAGATGAGGGTCCAAGGTCCAGGGACCAATGAATTCAAGCAATCTTATTGGTCAAAAGCTTTAAATTGGTCCCAAGGCCTTTAAACAAGGGTCCAAGACCAAAAAGTGGCAAATCGAGGCTAATATGGCATCTGTTTTGGAGGGAAAATCAATTGGTTCGGACCAAAAGACACAGCTAAAGGGAGAGTTCCTGAATTGGAGAACCAAGAATCAGGCTAGGGACAAAGGTATACTCCAACTCAATGATTCAATTTGTGTCACATGAGTCCAAATTGGTTCCTAGGAAATTGGACCCTGGACCCTCGTCTAGGGTGGGCCTAATGGTGTTTTATTGCAAGACCCTTTTGATTCCTTATGTGGAGAACCACAACCAGCAAGATTGACATCTGGTGCAAAGTGCAAACATGTTGGATCCGAGATCTGAGACCTTAGCCTAGTGAAAGCCAGTAACTTTTTGCTGATTTTCGGTCTTCTGACTGGCTTTGTGTTATGGTGCCCATAACCGAGTCTGTTGTTTGTGAAGGAATTGGGGAAACCTGTAATTAATGGCCAGGTTGAACCTGCACCTACATTAACACATCCATGGTCTTGAATGAGGCCTTTCCCCCCATAAACTCCAAGACGCATCAAAGAAATGTTAAATTTGACCTCAGACACCCTGATTTAGTCTAAGGCCCGCTTCACACTGGGAGTCAGGACTGAAAAAACTTGGGGCCAACTTTGAGCATTGTTGGCTTTTTGTCTGGCCCCAAGTTACTAATAAATGCTACCACGAGGGTTGCAAATTGGCTTGCCAAATTTGATAGTATTCTTTTCTTCAGCCTTGGGGCCAATACAAGGTCATAAAGTTCAGCATTTATTAGTAACTTGGGGCAGATTGAAAAGATTTTTTCTACTTCAGCCTTGACTAATGTAGCCCCCGAGGCTGATATCAACTTTTGAACCAATAGGAATGCTAGGAATGCGTGATTTGAGTTGAACATGGGTCTCAACTCCTAGTGTAAAGTGGGCCTAAGAGCAGCTCCACAGTTCCTGGGTATATGGCCCTGGACAGTAAAATTTGGCTCACCCAATGGCTTTGTCCTGGACATTTTCCCTTAGAATACCAAGGCAGGCAAAAGGCTCAGCAAAGGACAATACCTGTTGTTGATTGTCAGATAGATCGTTAGACAGGTGGTTGGTCCCAGTGGGTTGCTAATACCTATTATTGGTTACCGATTGTTTGCAATGTCAGTTTCAGTGTGGGGTTGGGGAAAAAAAAAGAAACTAATCGTGGTTTTGGGAAATATTGTGTTCCATTGCCATATCCCCAGAGCAGCTGTGGTGCTGCTCTAAAAGGATGATTTTAGCTACAACAAAAGATGTCTTTGTATGCCAATTGATTTCACTAAATTTAGAATGAAGAACTAATGTTAATCACATATGGAAGTTACTGTAAGAGAATCAATAATTTGTTCACAAAACAAAAAGAGAAAGTCTCTACAAATGTCCTAAATTTGTTCTAAATGTAACATGCATACTAAAAGTCCTAACATAATCTATCCAAGGGATGAATGACATTAAGTTGAGAGTCTATCTATTCCAACACCCCTTCATATGCTCAACATACACAAACACCTTTGATCGGCAAGATATGGTGGATGAGGGAGATCAAACAATAAGGCAACATAAATCTACTAACTTTATAATATCTCCTAGCAAGATGTCAACATTGTTTTTTCATCAAAAGTGTCTTCATCAGCAGGACTTTAACATTTTTTTCATCAGTTGACAACATCTTTTTCATCATTCGTATGTTGTCACCAGCATTGTTGTTCACACTTTACTAGAAGAAAGAATTCCATTTGCAATGTAATCACACCTGCACACACTTTAACTTTGTTTATCCTAATCAAATTTTTAAGAAATTATTTAAGAATAGACTCATTAGATCATTATCTAATTTTTAGACTTAACATTATTCAGATTGAATCTACTTCTACATGTTTCAAATTTAATTCGACTTAAAACCTTCATGAGCATATCAACATGTTATTTTGTTGTACTGATAAAATCAACCTCAACTATTTTCTTCTACTTTCTTTCATATAAAATGCCAATTTATTTCAAAATGTTTTGTTTTATCATGAAAAATTGGGTTTTTAAAGAGTTTAATGGCGCTTTGATTGTCACACATGATTGTTGTGGGGGCATTCATGTCTAGTCGTAGTTCATACAATAGTCAACGAATCCATACAACCTCACAACAATAGTTTGCTAATGATCAATACTCAAATTCACATGACGACCGTGAAACTGAATTTTGCTTCCAACAACACCATGAAATGGGTGTAGAGTCAAGGAGGAAAATGTAAGATGTTACGTAGGTTCGATCATCTAAATCAAATGTGTAATCTACATTAGAAAATCCCTAGAGTTGCATATCCTCCCCATCACCCAAGAAGAGGTTAAATGATGAGTATTTTTGGATGGAATGAAAAATCTATCAAACGACATGAAGATGTTCAATTTGAGGTGCTTGTATGTGTTGATTAACAATGTTGACAACATATTGAAGGTTAGGTCAGGTCTTGGTCAAATAATGAAGTTTACCTATCATCCACTAATAAAGAGTAGCATTGACTAGTTCGATGCCAATATCACATCAAAGATAGATGCTCTCATGCATGGGGACATGAGTTGGTGTGGAATCAGCCATGTGGAGTTCATCAAAGAGATTGCAGGCATAGGGTGTCTAGTGAAATAATAAATTATGCATGGTGCGCTTGAATTCAACACCAAAATACTTTTACACAGGGTCCAAGTTAGTAATATGAAATTGTGCCATCGATTGAGACTTGAGTTGGGCTACTCCCTGTTCATCATTCCCTGTGATAAACAAATCATCAACATACAAGATCAAAATGATGATCATATTTGTAATTTGATGGTAATAGAGATTGGAATCAGTTTGACTTTTGATCAAGCCGACTTGGAGCAGGGCAAAATCCATTCTAGATTACCAAGCACGAGGGCTTTATTTGAGACCATAAAACATGTGATGAAGTTGACAAACGAGGTGTTCAATGCAAGGAATTGCTAAGCCATTAGGTCGAACCATGTACACTTCTTCATCAAGAACCCCATTCAAGAACGCAGTTTGGACATTGAGGTGGTGGATGGGTCACCCATAATGTCCGACAAGGCCATTCACAATTCAAATAGTTCCCACTTTACTACAAGAACAAAGGCTTCAAAATAATCAAACCCTACTTGTTGTTAGAACCCCCTAGCAACTATATGAACCTTATAACGATCTTCTTGTCCACTAATTTCGAGTTCAATTTTAAAAAACCATTAGCATGTGATGGCCCATTTACTAGAAGGAAGAGGAACAAATGACCATGTGTTGTTCTAGAGGATGGAATTGTATTCATCATGTATCATGTGACGCCATTTTTTATGAGAAATAGCTTCATAGAACTTGAGGTCCTTTACACCTTCCTCAACCAAAAAAACTAAATATTCTATAGTAACCACAAAGTCCTCAAGATATTTGGGTGGTTCCTTGATGTGCTCCAATCAACAAAAAACAAGAATTAATTAAAAATTTGATGTTGAAACTAGTGCAAGATTAAAATAGGTGATGAGTGGTTCACCTATCAAACTATGTGATGGTGGGTTGTTGCATTCATTATGGGGCTCGGCGCCTTGCTTTTCAATTGGCTTGACGTTCTTCTATTCAATCTACACGATTTGGGGGGGGGGGGGGGGGGGGGAGGAACCGGGGGGGGGGAG
>Ga0116231_10011099_pt1 | contig 14065 bp, 9 predicted proteins | sample S1TSphgellanicum_2_FD_89695 | JGI IMG/M metagenome (GOLD analysis project Ga0116231, IMG submission 89695) | Host-associated microbial communities from peat moss isolated from Minnesota, USA - S1T2_Fd - Sphagnum magellanicum MG | ecosystem: Host-associated > Plants > Peat moss > Unclassified... | reverse complement strand
GGTAGATAATCAATCTAGTTAGGCCCACTTATAATCTAATCATATTAAAAATGCATCATCTATTTATATGGGAAAAAAGCCCATACAAAGCTGTAGACCAAGGTGAACTAATGCTTTTGTTTCGGCAATTTTCAGGTGTAGTCAAACTGGTGATAACTCACAAGAAGATTTTAGACAAATTTGGTCACAGAACACGTATTTAGTTAATTCTAGATTAAATTATTGTTTTTAAACTTGGTGGTTAATCAAGATTTTTCATTGAATTTGAAGTAAAATATTGAAAATATTTATTTTCTTAATCAACTCAAATGAACCAAAACATTATTAATCTATCTGTTGTTACATCATATGACAACCCCCAAATCAAAACTTCTCTTGAAAATTTCAACCTTCAAATTTTCATTTTTCAATTTTGAATTTTTCAAAAGTTTACAATTGACAAAATACATGATACAACTAAATATGAAAATAAAGTTTTTAATACATGCTGCTATTATTTTTGGCTACTTACTTGAACTAGACATATAAATCTGACAAATGTTTAATTTTTTTGTTGAATTCTGACTATTGAGACTTTCAAAAAGCACATATTTTTAGCACTTTCAATTTTTAATCTAACATTTTGGCTATATATATAGCCAGCAAAACAAAAAAGGCTGCCAAGGTCTGGGCTGCACTAAATGCCACATTGCCAAATACTCTTGATTCCACAACATGAGCAAGTTTTTTCAAATCCTTGAAGAAAGCACATCCCTTGTCACTTGACCTTTCACCTTTGACACATGCGATTATCATAAACAACCAAAACCTCAATGGAAACCAAAAGTAGTGGGCTTTTTATTTTATTTTTTGATGCTGTAAAAGTGACAATCCTCCATAGAAAGGTTTAGTCAATCTAATTATATGAAGTAAAATTTTGTAAATCATCATTCTATATTTTTTGCTACTTATTGAAACCATATATCAATATTTATTTATTTTTCATTTTGATTTTATAAACTACGGCAATTGAAAAAATATTTCATATTCCAGTTTTAAAACCTTGCTACCAACACTTACCATACACATTGTCCCAACTTACATGGGACCCATGGGACAGTCATGATTTGCCCCCATATGCAAGGGTTGCCCATACAATGGGCCCTTGGGTAGACTTGCCAGTACCATGGGGCATGGACCCAATGGCCCATCGTATGGGCAACCCTTGCATATGGGGGCATTTCATGACTTAAATGTAAGCATGTCTTTTTTGTACTGCAAATTGGTGGCAAATTGTAATGCATGCCATAATACCATAATTACCTTGGTAGTTTTGGCATTTCATTGTTGAATATTAATTTATTCTGAAATTTTTATTACAGAAATAATTTTAATTTTAAAAAAATTAATTAATAAATCTCAATGTAACACATTCAATGGGCCATTGACAACTTGAAACCACCAGAAAAATGGGCATGACAATTTAGGGTTTCAGATATTTCAAGATTATTGGCTAATAATTACTACAATTTTCCACAAATTGTACTGTTAGTTATTTAGGGCCCAAGTTGCCAAGATATTATGGTAGAGAGAAAAGTTGAAAAACTTAAAAGCACATGCCTTTGGCCCAAACCAATACATTTGGGTCAAAGGCACAAGAAGTGCTATTCATACCAACTTCCGTTTATTAATGACCATAAGAGGGGTCAACTATTCTGGAGTGTTTGTTGTGTGATCCAATTTTTATGAGCTGTTGAGAAAGAAAAACCCTGTATATAAAAATTAAGGATGGGAATCCATTCATCCATGAGAACACAAGTAAACACAACCCAAAGATAAAACAAACGCAAACAATCGCCAAAATATAAAGAAAAAACCCTTGAGAAAGGGGTAAGAGCAGCTCCACCCATACTCAATATGTGATTTGATAGTTCTCAACACAACAAAAACAAAACAAACTACCTTCCTTAACAATAGGAAATCTTTCTTTGGGAGGGACTAGGGTAAAGATGCCCATCATCGAACAGCAGTTTGTAATTGAACAAGACAAGAAAACAACCACAGGCCCATTATGGATCATAGAATAATCTAATCCACATTCATTGTGTAGCCTATGATCAAACAGGCAATGTAAAAGAAATGTGTTGTGTTGTGTTTATTTTTGACCCATACAAGGATGATGCATTTTTCTATTCAAGAATGGGGGAAAATTACCCCCAAGTGCACCCATTGGGCCCCATTTGAAAAACCAAAAAAATTTGGTGATGGGGGAGAAAATTGTGTAACTTGGGCACCCAATGGGCCCCACTTGGGATATAATCTCTTTGGTGATGGGGGAAATAATGTGTTTAAAACCACCCATTGGGCCTCATTTGGACAAAAATTGTTAAGTGATTGAGTGAAATTTCGCCACTTGGTCACCCAATGCCCCTCCCCTCCCCAAGGGAATAACAAAGAGTTTGGTTTCAGGTGTAAATTACCCCAAACAATCCAAAATTCACCCCATTAACATTAGAGACGGTTTGGTAATGGGAGTGATTTAAATCAATTATAAGGGATTTAGGGTTCAAGGTTCCAAATAAGGAGTTCTCAAACTTTGAATCTCAAAAGAAAGTAGATTTATGATTGTCCTACAAAGCACTCAAAATGTTGTTTACATTAGATTCCCATCAAAAACATGTATGTCAAGCATAAGTAAACTAACAAAGCACAATACAATTCGATGAACATTCAAACTATTTAAATGTGACAAAACTTTTTCAAGTGTGTCATCATTACCAAAATCTATATTAGAGAACCTTCAATGTTTCCAAGAGTTTCTAGTTCTTAGTATTAAAATTTTGAGATTTAGGGTAAATGAAAACCAAGTAAATTTGATAAACAAAGGGAAAGATATGTGAAAGTCGATCTAGGTAAAAAAGTGAGAAGTACTTTATAAGATCACAAAGTACAAACAAAAGTTGGAAAGAAAGGAACATGTTATATAAAGCAAGTTTACAAGGAAACTTATAACAAGTTTTTATACTATTGCTAGATCCAAGAATTTATAGTCCCTAGACTAGCAAGGAAGTTCAATTGTTATCGATCTCACAAATTTTAACAAGTTGCATCCCATTGTAACATGATGTTCACACTTACTATCTACACATCAATTGTTAATATTGATTTAGTTTACGAAGATTTATGAGTCTTAACAAGATTTAATGTGTTTACTTGGCATTAAAGATTATTGTCTTTTTGTGATCCTTTTGTAGAAAAAAAACATTGTTTTCATATAAAGGAATTTTCAAATGAAATCTTTTGCAATTTGTTGTTTATAGTATTTACAATTGCTCAATATGTCAAAAAAATTTGTTAATTTTTTTGAATAAATATGAATTTTTTAAATGCATAAATTTGTCAAATTTTGCATTTTGTTCTACGAGATGATCATAATTTCAAATCACATCCAAACATTTTGACAATTAAAGTTTTAGTTTTTTGTATTATAAGCTATAACTTTGTTTCAAACACCATATACATTGCACCACATTTGCATGTAAAAAATCCATGAATTTTAAATAGACCCTAAATTTCAAAAAACACAAAATTGAATTTTTTTGAAGTCTTGAGTATTTTTAGATTTTAATAGTCCCCATTACTAGATTTCTTTTTAAATTGAATTGTTTGTATCATGAAAATTAAAGGGCCCTATATGAAAATAATGTTGTTGAATGAAATTGTTAAATATCCTTTGCTCAAACCAAAATTCACAATTGGAACATGCAATGATTAAATTTATATTTCATAAAATATATATTAATGATGAAGCATAACTTTCCATGATTAACATGCAATTAAAGTGACATCACATAGACTTACGTAAAAATAAATTGCAAAAAGTTGACCTTTTAACATAGATCTTGGTTCATTTGAACTCAATTTTGGGTTGAAATGAATTCATAGATTTCAACCTTTCTCAAATTTTTATGATTTTATTTCTCTTATGCCATTTTTAGAAAATCATGAATTTTTGAACTATCTAGACCTAATGCATTTTTTGCAATCTTGGACTATTATGTATAGGCAATTGAAATGCATACCTTTTGTAGGTCTAGAGCATATTCCACTAACTTGTTGAAGATTGGGGCTAAGAAGCAAAGTGCAAACATGATACCTAATGTATTCATAGGCAACAAAGTAAAACATTACTAACCAACCAACAATACATTAGGAGAATATCTGGACTACACTTGCAACACCAAAAAAAAAAGGCAACGAGATTAAATAAATTTTCAACCTTGCAACAACAAGGCCAATGGACAACCAAATTCTTGGAAGAAACAATGGAAAATAAAAAAATTCTTTGAGGAAAATATGTAAGCATTAACACATACCTTTAACCTTTTTAAAAATCATTTGAATAGTACAACAAGATCAAGGAAATAAAGGCTCAAAGGAATGTTCACAAATGATAAAGGTGCAATAATGTTGACTTGGACATTGGTTATGTAGGATTGTGGATTCTCCATTACTATGTAGCAACTCAAAATGAAAGTGGCAAAACTTACTCAAACCATACCAACCCTCTTCAAAATTGAAATTCATGGGAATAGTTGGTGGTACCGGTTTAAGCATTGACATCCAAAGTTAAATATTTGACTTGTGTAAGGATTAAACATCTTGTTTTCAAGGCACATGGTTTGACAAGTTAATCATGGAATTGTCATAGGCATGAAAACTATAAAAATAGATGACAAAAGGGTAGGTCTGAATCTAAATTCAAAACACAAAACAAGGGAACCAAAACAAGAACACAAAGGTTCAAACCAAGAAAACAAGGTATGCACAACCAAAGTACAAACAAAATTTTTATTGCAATAACATTAAAAATTGTAAACATGAAAATAACAAAATAAGGTTATGGAACAATATCATACTTAAACTAAAGGTAATGGGGGGTTTTACTTTTATTTATACCCCTTTGGGGGCTTAGCTCAAAGAAGCTTCCATGAAAGTTTCCATGTGCCAATCCACTAGGGAAGCTTTTTTAAAAAATTCTTGATTATAATTGAATTATGAGTTGACTAAGACTTCAGTAAGAGTTTAATTATGAATCAACAAAAAGTGGACTAAAAGAACGTGAGAATGAATTAGGAGTGAACTAAAAGTTAACTATAAATGAACTAAGAGTTAATTAAAAATGGATTAAAAATTAATTAGGAGTGAACTAGAAATTAATTAGGAATCATGAATGAACTTCATTCATCATGTGAAAGTGATGTTCATGACAATAACTTGTTCTACCAAAAGCAACAAAAACTATACATTTAACATAAGTATAATGAAATCACCTATAAAAGTTAGATGAAATGAATAGATGCAAGTTAGGGTGGCTCGAAATTGACAAGAATCCAAGTCCCAAATGTCCATGTAAGGTTCAAGTCAAGATCAGGGTATCCTTTTAAGAACCAGGATTCATGAAAATTGTAATCCTAAAGCTATTAACGCCAAAAAAGCCATTAAAAAATGGAGGCATCCTATTGATCAAAAATTTGCGTGATTGCTTTGCGTGCACATTTCACGTGCTTAAGGCACTTTGTTTCTTGATTTGAACATACACATCTTTGCCATTATAATTTTTTGCCATAATAATTTTTATTATTTTTGTCAAATTATGACACATTACTTACACATGCTTGAGTAATTTTGATGCGTGTGTTTGGTGGAGAACTAAAAATACACTTGGTTTTATGTTGTCCATGTATGATATTGTCTTAGACTCTAAGTGTAAGTATATTCATGTATTGAGATGCTAGAGGTTTTTGCAAGATTAATTTCTTGTAGTTTCATTGTAATGATGATTAATCATAATCATTATTTTTAATTTTGTGATGGGATCAATATGGGTTGCAACAATGGTTACAGTTAAAGTTCCATGGCCACCTATGATGAAGAGTGGTTTGCCACGAATAGAGGTTTGCCAAACTCAAGGTTGGATGTGACATAGATTACAAACAAGGAGATGATTGTCGAAGAAATCAATGATTTTTTTGGTCTGAGACAGTGGAAGAATGGGTGGAAATATAATGAACATTTAAGTGCAGACGTAATGCAACATGTTGAAAACTTGTATCAACTCATCAATGACAAGCTGAAGACCTTGAACAACCAAATCAATTTGGGGTTTGCAAGAGCAATTGTCAATGAATCTAAATGCTTTCAAATCAACTAGGCAGTTATGCAGTACACACATTTAATTTTCCATGTGTTGTGAAAAAATCGAAGGAACTTGGGTTTGAAAGAAGATTAAAGGAAGAAAATTTGAACAACCTCAAAGCACCTACCCCATGACCATTGAAAACTCCTATATCACTGCCCTTGCCCATTCATTAGCTTGAAAACAATTGTTTTCTTGTAAAGTGTAGCGAGAAGCTTGAATTAAGGTGTTTGGTTGATTTGAATCTAAATATAGGGAAGATGGAGGGTATGTCTTCTGCTAATAGTCATTTTCCAAAAGCTAAAACCTTGTTTTAGTTGTCTCTTTTCCCTGTTGGACCATTTCAGAAATAGAAAAAACAAAATTACATTTGCAAACGAAAATGAAGAGTATTTACATATGTCCACAAAACTCATAACCTTGAATTTAGAGAAAGATGAATTTTTAGAGGAATCTAAAAGGTTACAAATTTTGTTGTCTGCTAGGGTTATTGACCATGATCAAATAGTGGAAGACCTTAGGAGGTGTGAAGCAACCCTTCACATCTTTGAAGATGTCACAAAAAAGAACTTTGAAAGGCTAAAAATTCTTGTGTTACAAGTAAAAAAAATTTTACAAGTAGTTTCAAATTCTACTGATTTTGATGCCTCTGCCTTAGCTAGTGATGTTTGTGCCAACAACAATTTTTTGATTCGACAAGCTATAACATAATTGATAGCATCAAAAACTTTTGACACCATGAAACTACAAGAATGTGAAGTCGAAATCATGTTGGCAAAGAACGAGGAAAAACGAACTGCAAAGAAGTCTAAAAGCTTAAGGGCTAACTATAAGGCAACAAATGATAAATTTGCCTTGTGTTACTAAGGCAAATGCAAGAAAGTTAGTTGTTTTGGACATGTAAATTGTGGGATTGAACTAATTAATCTCACAAATGGAAAGAGGGGGTGGTCTAAGTTTGTATCCCTTGCCTATCTTATGCAACCCTAAGAGATTGAAAGAAACTTCAACTATGCTAAATCCTTATCCATTTTGTGACTTATGTTATATTTGCCACAATTATGTTTTTTTATCATGTGGTCACAGTTATCACCCATGGTGCCTTCTTGAGCATTCAAAGGTTTCTTCTAAATGTTTGGTGAAAGACTATGAGGCAAAATCCAAAGATGATTAGCATGTTGTGATGGGTTATCGCCTTAATAAAATATTTTAATTATTAAAAGTTAGGATGTGTGGCAACACATAACTTGTTCCCATTGTTCACCAAAAAAGTTGCATCTTAGTTACAAGCAACAATACGTATATAACCAATCAAAGGATGAAGGTGTATTTCATTGATTTTTCTTTCATCCAATATTCATTGTCGTTTATAACTAGTGTCAATGCGACGTGTCCAACGTGATTATTAAGATTTTAGTTACAAATGTTGCTTGCAACTAAAAATTAGTTGCATGGACTAGTTGCAAAATGGCAATTTTCTACTTGTGAATTCCATCCCAAATTTGTCTAATAAGTCCATTGGCTCTAAAGGAGGTTGTTTCTTTTTAGAATCTAGGGTAAATCTTATTTCCACATGTTGCTTAAATGGTGATTCCACCTCATGGCATACATTTTTTTTCATAGCTGGACTTTGGGGTGGTGTCAATTGAATAGCTCCGTTATTTGAACCCAACCCAAATGGAATATTGGTTGTCATTTGTACACTATCCCTTTTCATCAAAGGGTTTTTAGAACATGTTGAACCCAACCCTATTTGTTGTAATGGGGAAATGGTATTTGCATAAAAAATAAATGCATATGATAAGTAAACAAATTTGGTAAACAATGCAATAGTAAACAAATGATTGTTTTTACACATGATGAATCAAATATTTTTTAGGAGCTAATTACTGGAATAAAATTAGGAGAACCATTTTGATCAAATCAAAAGCATTGTACACCACTTTTTCAACATCCAAGTCTTTACACCATAAGGAAAACAACTTTGAATGTAACCAAAAGCAATGTATATTTTTTTTCAACAATGCAGGCCTTATAGCATAAAGAGAACCATTTTGAATGTAACTAAAAGTAGTGTATATTATTTTTTCAGCAATGAGGTCCTTACACCATAAGGAGAACCGCTATTAATGTAACCAAAAGCAATGTATTGATTTTTCAATGACATAGTCCTGCATAAGAAGAACCATTTTAATGTAACCAAAAGCAATGTATATTACTTTTCAGCAACTGGTTCTTATAACATCAAGATAACCACTATGATGTAACCAAAGGCAGTACATAATGCTTTTCCAGTGCAACCAAGTCCTTGTAACATTAGGAGAACCACTTTGATGCAACCAAAAGTATCGTTTATTACTTTTTTAACAACCAAGTCCTTATAACATCAAAAAAACCACATTAATGTAACCAAAAGTAGTATAAATTGTTTTTCCAGCAAATAGTTCTTTGTAACACTAGAAGAACCAAAAACAATAATTATTGCTTTTCCACCAACCTAATCTAAAAAGCATAAGGAGAACTATTATCTATTACTTTTCCATCAACATTGAATGTTTGGATAGGTAAACAAAAACCATTAATTGATGTAGCCACTGTTCAATATTATTCTATGCAATCCTGCTCAATAATTGTTGTCATTTAGACCCTAATTCATAGACAAAAAGTTTTGTTGTCCAACTTGTAACAAATCATCCATTTAGGGTTGTTTGTATTCATCCATCATCATTTTGGTTAAAGTCACAAGTTGATTAGAATATTTTGTTAGATATCAACACAAATGACTACATTCTTTATGATATTTCATGCAACATGCATCCATCCTTTTTAGAACATAAGAATAAATAACCTTTGTTAAATTGACATTCTTAAGCTTCCACTATTGTAAATGCATTATAACCAAATGCACACAAATGAACCATAAACCATTGTGAACACCAATTTCAAGTCCTATTATTCTTTTAATAATGAACATGAACTCCCTCAAAAAGTTGGGCATAAATAGTTCATGTTTGATAAGGCAAAAAGATTTTTGAAAAAACAAAGGACTTGTCCACATGTTTATTTGGACTATTTTAAATATTAAAAAGGAGTTTTAAAAAATAATGAATTTTTTTGAAAATTTGGTGAGTGAAAAATTTCAAATTTTGATTTTTTTTTTAAAATTGCATTTTTTGAATTTGTGGTATTTCCATGGTGATTTTTCAAAGTTTCATAAAAATAGTTTTTAACGATTGTCCACACACTACTTGGCTTTTTTTCCCCTACTTTCACCCCTATTTATTTACCTACATACCTATATATACCTACATACCTACCTACTATCTACTTACATACCTACTTATATTTTACATAAATAGGTATGTACATCTAAACATAGGTAGGTAGGCATGTGTACCTACCTATCTATTTTGTTAAATACCTACATATGAAAAACATTGAAGTTCAAATAAACATGTTAAATCCATTTGGTATCATACTGTTTTACAAAGTGGTGTGGTGGTTTGAAGGTTAACACATTAGCGTGGAGCCAGAAAGGCCAAAATTCAATCCCCCTTACCAACATTTATTATGTGGAGTATGTATATTCATATTCATATATATATATATATTATATGTGTGTAAATGTATAATATCTAAGTGGGTTGTGGATAGGTAGGTAGGAGGCCATGGTGGGTGGGTGGGTAGGTATTTATTATTTATTCATTTATTACATTTTTTTGGTGAAAATTGAGCTATTTTTTAATTAATTTTTTTTGGTTGTCTAACTTTTTGTCCAATTTTATTAGTAAAACATACCATCTTATGGTCAGTCAAAAAAACCATTAGTCAAGTGTGACATGTTCAAATCGACTTGTCCACTATGATTGAATGATCAATTGACCAAATGTCAAAATGATTGATTTTTGGTTTAGTTTTCCAATCAAATAAACCATGATTTATAATAGTGGTCAATTGAATGACTATATTAGAATTGTTGGCCAAGGTGGACAATTTTAGCAATGGATTTTCAAGTCTAAATTAGGTGATGCATGAATTTATCAATTGTATTTTCCTTCCTTGCTTAGTCTTGTGAGATCCCAACCCTTGCATTGCTAATTGGTTTGATAGGTAGTTGGAATAAGAGCTTGTATTGGAATTTTTGTGCTAATGGACTAGTTGGACAATGCAGCAAATATTTTCAGCACACATTTCAAACTCAGTAGTCCCCCATGACAAAAAAGCTAGACATTGACTTTGAACCTAAACATTTGGGAAAGAGATTGTTCCGCAATTTCTTTGCAAACTATCATGGAATTGATGTTAAAAACCAACATTTGGAGCAAATTGTGGCATGGGCAAGTTCAGCCATGCAGGGACCAAGATGTGTTTAGGCAAGGATATGTTGCTAGGACTGTCAAACAACATATTGTTAACCACCAATGCAAGGACTTGCTTGAAGAATAAGCATTTGAAATTGACAACATGTTTACAGACCCGAGCCAAGGAGCAAAAGTTGAGTTCATCATGCACGCTTGAATGAACATGCAAAGTATGTGGTGGTAGGTAGTGACAAAGGAATTGATGAAAAAATTCTACAAATTGGTGTTTTGAAAATGATATATTTTCACAAACAATACTTGTATTTTTTCTTCTTGTCTTTCATGTACAAAGTCCTCCAGTAACAAATGCAAACTCTAAATATAATTAGCCCTTTGTCTCATTGTGTAGTCCTTGGTGGCTAGAGTGAAAAAACACCCACCATCAAGCCATTCTGAATGGATGGTGGGAGCACAACAAATGATTTAGAGGTGTGCAAAAGTTTCATCCCATTTCTTTTTGCTCCCTCAAGGTCACTCATTCTTCTGCTCTCTCCATTGGAGTTTGAGCAACATGCTTAAAGGGGCTGAAAGCTCACACAAGAAGTGGTTTAGAGATAAGCCCCACCTCAGCCCCAATTCTGCATTACGACCTTTTTGATGCACCCACAGAACATTCCTAAAATTTGTATAGTGGTATAAGAGAATAACATTAATTTGTTAATGAGAATGGACCTTTATGTTTTTCATAAGTACATTGTATCTTGAATAAGCTGACAAATCTTACAACTGATATTTCTAAGCAAAGACCAATTCCATGAAGTGCTTTGTTAAGGTGTGGCTTAATGTACATCATCTAATGTCAATTTGAAAGTTAACCATTATCATGGTGATGTCTCCTCAAAATGGTCATAAACTAATACAACTCTGCACTGGAAAACAAAATAAATTTACTAAGACATGGGATGTTAGTTACAAAAACTAATTCTCCAGAGTCTATTATGAAGCATTGAAACAATCTTTAATGGAATCAATCGAAATGTCTTTCACCTGATGAATTCCCTTGGGCATCTATTGGGTATCTATCATGCCAGCACATATGTATAAAATTTGTCTGTAGCAGAAATGACAATGTTGAATCTTTCTTGTAATTTGTTTATGTACCCCTGGAAAGGGTACCCTAATTCTAGCTACTGCATACATGCAAGCTTGCTTTGCATCATGCAAAATACTACCCAGCTTTATAAGTTAGCAAAAGCATGGTAGTATGTAGAATCAAAGATGATGTTCCAAACTGTAGTTACACATGTGACTATGGTGAGTACTCCTGAAATAACTATAATGAACTAGTGCCATATTAGCCTCTGCTTGTGAAACCCTTCCCCTTCACCTACAATTTCACATAGCCATAAAAAACTACATTTGGTCTCTTTGCAGAAGAGCTGGAATTTTTTGAAGTTGGAAAGTGGGCTGGTTTGGGCCTTGGTTAGGACGTTAATTTGTATGAAGAGAGACAATAGCTTGCTAGAAGGCAACAGCATTGGCAATGGTGACCAAGGACTTTGGGCCATCTAAGGAGAACAACATGTAAGGGGTTGGCCACATTCCCATAAACCCAGTAACCAACAAACAGGAGCACTAAGAAAAGAAATGTCCCCATAGTGAATTGCATTCCAAGAGCCCTATAGATGTTTATAGTTGTTGGCTACCAGAACGTTGCCACTACAATGCCAAAATGTGTTGACCTAGCAGGATCCTGACTTACATTCAACCTTAAAAGGCATTCCCACATTGACAAATACTCTTCACTGTGTTCTTCTACACAATAAAAACAATTTCATAATTAAGACAGTGGAGTACCTGCATCTCAAGGAGGGTGCCAATGTTATATGCAAATGCAATTGTAGTTAATCTAGCTCTAATTGCATTGAATGTTGTATCAGCTTTTGTGCCTTTCAATGAGTACTCCCTGGGTGCACTTCCTAGACCTAAATTGTTGGGTAAGCACTAATTATTTTTTCTTTGGTTAAGGTTGTATACTCTTAAGGGGAAATTCTTAGGTTTCTTCAATATCACGTGAATTAATTTCACATTCAGGTTTAGCTCAGGAATGTAACAAAACTTGAACAAAAACTTTCATAAAGATAGTACATAAAAGAGAGAGTGGGTAAGGATATACCATTTGAAAAGGCAAACCCTATGGCTATGCGGGTGTAGATTAGAGACAGAAGCAATGAGTAAGTGGAGAAGAATCGCAGTGCATGTAATTTGGGAACCACAAGCCAAAATAGACACCTGCAATTACAATCCAACCAACCAGTTTGACGTTCGTGTCATTAGTGAATGCTCCCCAGATTGCCTGTAGATTCAACCCACCCACCCAGTAGCAGCTTACTGCATAGCTGCAACAATATACGGGTAATGTCTCCTCATGTAATCTGAACTCATGGTCTATCCGTAATCCTCACAGCACTACAATAGGCTTCAACATATTGTTGCAAAAAATGTTGGTCCTAACCATCTGCTTGCATTTTAGCAATCACAAGAAATCACTCCATGCAACAGAGGATCTATATGAATTTTCCATGGAGGTTCGAATAATTTCCATGGAGGTTCCAATAATGATGTTTCTTTCTGTAGAATCAAGGGTCCTCCTCCAATTACAACAGTACAACACACTACCATTTATTGTTTCAGAACTACAGTCTGTTTTAACCTGGCCATCTATTTGGGAACATAACAGTATCACTCCATTAATGTACTACACGAGGACTGTTTGGGGTTTTCTACGAAATTATATAATATGGTGACAGAAGTGACATATATCCAAACAAATGCATGTGACAGAGTTGTTCAGAGTTCAAGAAGTAATTATTTTGAGAGCTTCACCAGCGAAAATGATAGTTCCAATATTTGCAATATTCAAATTCAAGTAGTGCTCAAACCATATTGTTCTGTACATGCTGCAACCTAAAGAAAACACGAGCCAAAACATGTCAAATAACACTAATTCGAATTTGTTGCTAAAAATCATGTACCCAAAACTAGCAGTTCTTTGAAATTTTAAAGAACCGCCCGACAACATTGGTCAAGATTCGAAACACTCCCCAAACACAAGCCTTGTTACAACATCACAATGCGTAGAAGAAATCAATAACAAAAACCATCATTGAAGATGTTCAAGGCATATCATTTTTCTGCAATTCAGATTCCCACCCAAGTACCCAAAGCCATTTCATACATGCAAATTATCCGAGGCGCAACAAAGTGGCCAATTCTGTGTAAGACCTCAAGGGTGCAAAGGCTTGACCTTGCCTAATGCAATGGACCATCTATCTGGACACCAATAGGGGCCCAAACTTGAAGCTTTGGTGCTAATGACCCCCGCCATCATGGCCTGCTTTTGGATCTCCACCCAATTGCCCATCATGCTGATCTCCAACCCCATTGGGTTATGGTACCAACTTTAGCCTCTCCCACATTCATGTTTTGGAACCTAGTGAATTCACATCCTGGGACAGACAACATCTTTTTAACTATATATATACTAGTGTGAACCCGGTGCATAATGCACCTGTGCCCCCGCCCC
>Ga0116231_10011097_pt1 | contig 14069 bp, 8 predicted proteins | sample S1TSphgellanicum_2_FD_89695 | JGI IMG/M metagenome (GOLD analysis project Ga0116231, IMG submission 89695) | Host-associated microbial communities from peat moss isolated from Minnesota, USA - S1T2_Fd - Sphagnum magellanicum MG | ecosystem: Host-associated > Plants > Peat moss > Unclassified... | reverse complement strand
GACCCCTAAGCCGGAGGCCGTGTTGTTCATGGCCACGGAGATCGAGGCGGAAAGCAGAGTGGCTTTGTCTGCAGGGTTGGCCGTTGCCACGGCGCTGAACGCACCGATCAAACCCGTGATGGTTCCGAGCAGGCCGATCAACAGCCCAATGTTGGCCAACGACGATAGGTAATGTGTGCGCTTCTCGATGCGTGGGATGACCTCGAGCAAGCTCTCGTCCATGGCCTTCTCGATGTCGTCGCGCCGGCGCGCGGTGCCGATTCGCGCCACGCCGTAGTGCAGGATCGCCGCGATCGACGCATTTGAATTCTGCGTGAGCGCAATCACCTGCTTCAAGTTGCCCGCACCCAACGCGGGCACCAGCGCTTCCCACAGACCGCGATTGCGAGCGGTTTCACGCGTCAGGTAGAAAAACCGCTCGATCGCGATCGCTACGCCGACCACGAATATCAAGGCCAACGGGTACAGGAAGAACCCGCCGTCCTTGAAGAAATTGATCACTGCATTCATGAAAATCTCCTGCGCTCCAAACCAAACAGAGACACCCTATTCGAACAGTATTCACAGATTCCGTAAAACGGCTAGGACTTACTTCTCAACCCGTTCCGCCGCTGGTGCACCATTCTGTGTCGTCCCGGACTCGACGGTCCGGTAATAACGCACCTCGCGCTTGAACTCGTCGCGGTCGACCGGGGACAGGATCTCGTCGACGAGACTGTTCATCGGTCTGCCCTGCGCATCGCCGATATCGGACCTCTTCCACGGCACGACGTACATGACCTTCGGCTGTTCGCGATCGCCGGTGACGGTGGCGGCCCCGAGTTGCAGTTTGTCCGCGGCGGCGGACCGCGGGTTGGCCGGCTTTTGGCCGGCAGCCGCGGCCGGCCTAGCGGGGGCCTGCCCAGCGGAGGCAGGCCCGCCTGGCTCAGTGCCGCCGGAACCCGGCGGGCGGGTGGATGGGGAATCTGGGGCGTCGGCTCGCGGGTCGCCCGCGCCGGCGGCCTGCCCACCGGCCCGTGGCTCGCCCGCTTCCGACTGAGCGGTGGCCTTCGCGGGCTTCGGCTGAGCGTCGGCCGGCGGCGCTTGTTGGGCCCAGGTCGCGCTCGTGCAGCACACCATTCCGATCCCGAGACCCTTGAGGATATCTTTCATCAAACGGGCTCCTTTTTGGCTGCAGGCGACCCGACGCGCTTGCGCAATTCCACCACCCAACCCGCCACTTGTTTGTTCTGACCGGCGAGTTCGAGGTAGCGCTCGAACTCGTCGAGCGCCTTCTGCGGCTCCGCCAGATACAAATCGTAAAGCACGCCCAAGTTCAAGTGCGCCGGTGCATAGCTCGGGTCCGCTGCGATCGTATGCTGATAGGCAGCCTCGGCAGCGGAAAATTTGCCCAACCTGCGTTCGACGATACCCAGTTCGTTGCCGGCTTGGAGGTTGACCGGGTTGACCTCAACGGCCGCTTTGAGGACTGACTCCGCCTCCGCATCGCGTCCGCTGCTGACCAAGTCGAGCGCCCGGCGGTATTGCTGCGCCGCGGACTCCGATATCGGCGCCGCCGCCGTCCCAGCGGCGACCGTCCCTCCCGGCGCTGTGCCGCCGGGAGCCGCGTCGAGCGGCGGCTGCTCACCGATCTCCACCTTGCCATAGCGGCCTGGATTGAGTTGCGCCAATGCCGCATAGCTCTTCTGCACCCATTCGTCGTAGTCGCCGGTCCTGGCGCGTGCGGCGTTTATCTCATGTAATTTGATGGCTTTCTCTTCGAAGGGGAACGCCTGTTCCTCCAGCAGCACGTTGTACTGGTCGAGCTCATCCTTCTTCAGATTCGAGGGCCGTTCCGAGCCCAAGAGATCCTTGCTGAGTTGCCCGTAAAGCTCGGCGCTTTCATAGGTGGCGGCCGTCGTGACCGCTGCGACTTGATAGTCGGCAGCTTGGGTGTAAGCCTTGAGCGCAGCCTCCATGGCCTTGCGCTTTTCTGCAAGCGATTTCTTGAGCGGAGCGACGAGCTTGATGCGCTTGAATTCCTCGCGCGCCGGGGCAGCCAGAGACAGCGTCGCCCTGGCCGCCAGCACACGGCTCCGATCGGTGCGCAGCGCGCCCGCCGCCCGGTCGGCTGCCACGATGTCCCGGAGCCAGGCGTCGCGCGCCGCGAAATCCCCTGAGTTCGCCGCGATCTGGCTGAGTCGGTTGCGTGCCTCCATCGCAGGATTCAGTGGCTGCGGAAAACGCTTCACGAAGGACTCGAGCATGGCGCGCGATTTTTCGCCATTGCCGGCCTTCTCGTACAAATCCACGGCCTGCATCGTAGCCTCGCGCTGAACGTCCGGCGACTCCTTAGGAGATGCCGCAATCTGCTCGAACTCGACCGCCGCCTGGGCCGGATGGTTCGATGCCGAATAAGCCACGGCGAGATCCCGGGTCACGTCGGCCTGCAATGGATTTCCTGGATAATCGCGCCGAAAGCCTTGCAGCACCACGATGGCCCGATCCCATTGCTTCTGCTGGATCAACAATGCGGCGGCATCGAAATCAGCGTTGACGCGAACCTTCGAATCGGGCGCCAGGGCCGAAACCCGCAAAAAATCGTCCACTGCTGCTGAGGAATCTCCCGACTTGGCTTTCTGCTCACCCTGCTTGTAGATGGAACTGGCCAGCCGCTCGACGATCGCCGGCCTCTCCGGATCGTTTGCCGGCATCAATTCCTGGGCGCGCGTGTAGGCCGCCTCGGCCTTGTCGAACGCCCCCTGATCGAAATTGGTGTTGCCGATCACGGTCCAGGCAATGCGCTGCTCGAGGGGGTCGGCTGCGGGCTGGCGCGCCAGCAACGCCTGGGCTGCCGCCACCGCGCGCGGATAGTCCTTCGCGGCGTACAACTCGGTGGCGGCCCGCGTCAACACCCGCGCGCTCTCCGGATGGGACGGAAAGCTGCGCGCGAACTTCAAAGCGCTGTCGGTACTCTGGGCATGCAGCGCCGACTTTGCTTCGCCCGTCAGCGTATCCTCTTGTTTGCCGTAGGCGACGAGTGCCGCGTATCCGGCGGCCCCGGCCTTGTCATGATCCCCGTAATCGTAGGCGGTCTTCTCGTATTCGCGGGCGGCATCCAGATACTGCCTGCTCTCGAACAAGGTATCGGCGAGCAGATAGTTGGTGGCCGCAGAATCAGGATCACCCGGGAATGATGCGAGATAGCTGCGGTAATATTTGACCGCCTCCTGGTAGTCGGCCGGGTCCTTGGTGCGCTGCGCCTGCGCGTGATAGTGCTGCGCCAGGTCCTTCAAATTCGTCTTCAGCACCGCCACGACCTTGGGTTGCTGCTGCGGATCGCGGCCACGCCAATACGGCGCGCCGAGATTGTAGTTTTCGACGAATTCCCTTTTTCCCTGCAATACGAGCTGTGGGAAACCGCCCTTCGAATACGCCTCGATGGCCTGCATGTCGAGGAGCGGCGCATGTTCGTTGCTGCGCTCCTGGGAGGCGAACGCACGGTAGCTGTCCGCAGCGTCGGTATACCGCTCCTTGTCCATGTACAAATCGCCGAGCCGCGCATACAGCAAATAGGAATACGGGCGTTGCTTGCGGCGCTTGACGAACTCATCGACGCTCTTCGGGCCATCGAGATAGGAAAACGTGATCGACATGACGCGGAACGTGTCTTCGACCAGCTCGCGATTGGCCCGGCTCAATGAATCGATGTCGATCATCTCATTTGGGTCGCGCTTCGACAGCAGCACCGAATCCAGCACTCCGGCAAACGAATCCAGGCTGCGCTCGTTCTCGCCCTGCTTGAACAAGGACCAGCCATGCTTGTAAAGGCTCTGATTGTAGAATGGAGACGCCGCACCGATGGTGATGACTGCCTCATAAGCGGCCTGCGACTTGACGTAGGACTTGTCGGCAAACAACAGCTCGCCGCGGCGAAACTGCACCTCGTCGAAATAGCGGCTGTTGGGAAATTGCGCCACCAGCTGATCGAGCGAGGCCAGTGCCTTGTCGGGCTGCGCGTTCAGTTCGTAGGCGCGCGCCAGTTGGTATAACACGGCATCATTGCGTTCGTATTTCGGATAGGTCTTGAGCAACGCCGAGTACAAATGAATGGCGTCGGTCGCGCGCAGCCCCTCGTTGGTCACCAACTCGCGCTCGATCCGCTCCGACTCCGAACTCTCCAGGTTGAGGTCGGCGAGGCGGCGCAGAGCCTCGGCACGCAACGAGGCATCGCCCGCATTGAGGTCTAAAAAGCGCTTGTAGCTCTCCATGGTCTTGGCCGCATCGATGTTCTGCGGGGGCCCGCTCTTGATGTCGACCGGCTGATCCTCGAGATCCTTGATGGTCGGAGCGGGATGCGTGTCGGCGCCGGTGGCAGCCGCGGGCGCCAGGGCCAGGAAAATACAGGGCAACACGGCGACCTTGAGGGACTCAGTGAACGGGCGTGGCGGCACGATCTTGTTCACGGCTTCGGTCTCGGCGCATTGGACGCCCGATCGTAGATCGCGGCGAGTTCGTAGCGCGCCTGCACCTGGTAGGTCTCGATGCGCACTTTTTGCGCTTCGAGCTCGCGGATCGCGAGCGACTGCAGATATAGATTCTGTTTGGCCGAGGTTTCCGCCAAGCGCTGCTGCAATTGGTCGATGCGTGCGCGCACTGCGCTGACCCGCTTGGCGAAGCCGCCGTCACTTGCAGGCTCGGTGGCCCGCGCCTGGCTCACCAAGGCGGCCTGTTTCTGCGTTTCCTCGATGTTGGCCCCGAGTTCCTTGACTGCGCGGCGTTCCTCCCAAAGCCGGGCTTTGAAGCTTTGCGACAGACGCCAATACATCACGCCCTTGAGCAAATGATGCCTCTCGCGCATCTCCGCCAGGTCGGGGTCGTCCGGATGCGCTGCAAGGAAATCCTCGATGCGTTTCAAACGCGCCCAGGTCTGCTGCTCCTCGGGGGTCCCGAGCGCAGCAACGTCGTTGGACTTTTCGATGTCATTGATTCGCGATTCGAATTCGACGCGCTTGCGGTTGAGGCCGTCCAGATCGGTGGCGGCGAGCGCCGCTTCGGCCTTGGGCAGGCGCTGGTTGTATTTCTCCTGCCGCGTATCCAGCATGTCATCGTAGGCGGAAACGCTCTCGCTCCATTCCGCGAGGTTGTGGCTCATGTAGTTGAGCTCGCGATAGTCGCGCAGGCCTTCCTGGAATTCATTGCTCGCGAGCAGCTGATACAAGTAGCGCGACTCGGGCGCTTCGGGCAGCTTCTGCAGCTGCCACAGCCAGGTGAGGGTGTCCTTCTTGTCGTCGGTCAACAGCCGGTCGAGAAGCTTGCCGGCACGGATTTCCTCGATCGAGCCGTCGATGCGCTTCATCTCATCGTCGAACGAGGAGATGGCAGAGTTGTAGTATTCGGCCGCCTGGCCCGTGGCCGACAGCTGCAGATAGGCGTAAGGGACGGTGAGGAACGATTCTTGCACCGCCGCATCGAGCAAATCGCGCTTGCGCAGCGCCAGCCACGGCACCAGCGCGCGCTTGAATTCACCGACCCCGGCGTCGGCCCAACCGACGCCGAGCAGGGCCTTGCTCGAGTACGGGCCTTCGAGTCGGACGCGCTCGAGCACCGGCCGGGCCTCGGCCGGGCGTTGCGCCTGCAGCAGCGCGAATCCTAGCGCGAGGTTCGCCTTGTCCTTGAGCGCTGCGAGCTCCTCGCCGCGCACGTTCATTTGACCCACCTGGTTCAAGTAGCCCACCGCCTCCGGCAGCCGCCCGGTGCGCACCAACGCGATGCCAAGATTGAACTTCGCGTAGGCCGTCCAGTCGGGAGCGCCGTGCCAGCCCTCGAGCGTCTGGATGGCATCGTCGTAGCGGCCTTGCTGCATCATCACCTGCGCGAGCAACATGCAGCGTTCGGCATCGAGGCGTGGAGCGACATTCTGCGACACCTCGCGCAGCGCGCGCTCGGACTCGGCCAGGTAGCCGCGCTGGTACCAAACCTTGCCCAGATAGAACCAGGCCCGGTTGCGCACCGTCTCCGTGGTGTTCTTGTCGAGCAGAGCCTGAAAAATCCTGCCGGCCTCCACGTGCTCGCCCAATGATAAGTAGAGCCCTCCGAGCAACAATTCCGCCTCGTCGCGGGAGTGCGGCAGGCGCTGCAACTGGCGCGCCGCCAACAGCCTCGTGATCGAAGCGAAGTAGTCATCCTGGAAAAAATAGAAAAGGACATCGCCGTACGCCAGATCCTCGACCGGACGGGGCGGCAGGCCGTCCGGATCCGGCGTGACGTTCTTGGCCGCGCACACCCACGACGATGCGAACAGCAAACCGCCGAGAACAGCCGGCCGAAGCCTATGAGTGACTCGTCTCACGCATCATTCCCAGTCTTTGATCAAAAACTCTGGCTGATGCTTGGGAACACGGTCGGTGATTTTCAGTTCCAGATACTTCGCGCCGACGCCCTTGTCGAAGGTGATGCTGGCGCCTCGCTTATAGTCGCGCTCGTTGGGGCCTTTGCCGTTGAAAAACGCCACCAGTTCGTGTTTTCCAGTCTTGAGATTGCCGAGATAAATCTGTTGCACGCCGCCCTTCAACAAGGCGTCCGCTTCGCGTGCGGTGTACAGGTAGTTCTTTACTTCCTTGTTGTCGAGCTTGAGCCGTACGGCGTCCAATGCGAAGAAGGTGCCCACGTCCATGGAGACGTAGACGGCGACCTGGGTATTGGCGGGAAACAGCAGTTCCTCCTGAAGCACGAACAAATCCTTGTTGAGATCGATGACGTCCTTCTTCAAACCTTGAACTTCCTGATCGAGGGTCGTCGCCTGTGCGGGCGCGGCATCGGACGCCGCAGGCGCGGCTGCGACGGCCGCAGGTGCAGCCGGCGCGGCGCTCGGGGCAGCGGTGGCGGCGGGCGGCGCCGCAGCGCCCTGGGGAGACGCGGGTAAACTCAAGGCGGTGGCCAAGGCGAAGCAAAGAACCCGCTCGAGGCCGATTCGTTGGATGAAATTCATGACGGATTACTCTCGAAGCAGTTCGCGAATCTGGTCGACGTACGCGCTCTCGTCGCCGCGCTTGAACCCCACGATCCAATAGCGCACCACCCCCGCCCGGTCCACCAGGATCGTCACGGGCATCTTTTGCAGCATGTAGTCCTTGCCCAGATTGGGCTCGTCGTCGAACAACATCGGATAGGAGACACCCATTCCTTTCGCAAATTCCCGGGCGCGACCCACGTCTTCATCGACCGATACGCCGAGCACCACGAGGCCAGCCCGCTCATACGTGGAGTTGATGCGGTCGAGCGTGTGCATCTGCTCCCGGGTATCGCCCCCCCATCGGGCCCAGAAATTGACGAGCACCACCTGGCCACGGAACTCGGACAATCTCAGGTTGCGGCCATCGAGCGCTCGCAGCACGAAATCAGGCGCAGCTTTGCCGACGAGAGTGGCGGGCGCCGCGGACGCGGGTGCCGGTGCGAATGTCACGGCGATCAGCATCGCGCTGCCCACGAGCAGCAGCCTCTGCACCAATCCAACACGCGGCGACTCCTCGATCACGCTGCAAAATCGCATACTGCAAGCCGCAGTGTCAACGCGGCGCAGGCTCTCATGGTCAGCCCACGATCCGGCCGTTCTGCAAGCCGGCCAACGGTTGATAGGCGATCCACGGCGTCAGTGCCGAACCTGCACCCAAGGTGTTGTTCCCCGCCGCGGCCGGATAAAGATTCGCGAATGCGGTCGGCGCATCCGCTTCGTGCAGCGCGATGTAATTGAGCACCACCATCTGCACCAGGTTGAAGACGTTGTTGCCGGCCGGGCTGCCCGTGGTGTTGATCGAACCATCCGGATTGAAGTTCCCGATCTGCAGGCTCAACTCGGGATTGCTCTGCGCCGAAACCGCCTTGCCGTTGGGGTTGTAGACCAGGAAATACGTGGCGGCCACGCTTTGGTTGTCCGCAGTCCACACGCACTTGCCGCGGCCCGCGGCGGAGGTGTCGATCATGCCGTTGCTGGCGAGCGATCCGTCGGAGAACACGTAGATCATGACGGGCTTGCTCACGCGCTTGGCATACTCGAGCACCGCGCCGATGCAATTGCCGAGATTGAAGTCGCGTGTCTCGCCGGTGGCGCGGTCGCCGGTGTGGTAGTCGAAGCCGTCCATCTCGATCGTGCCCGCCGCCGCATTGCCGTCGATGACGAGTTTCATCACCGCAGCCGTTTTCTGGTAGTCGGAATTCGACTGAAATTCCGCCGTCGAGAAGATACCGCTGCTGCCGACGATATTCGGGTCGAGGGCCGGGTTCACGGAACCGGGACTGTTATACTTGGTGACGATATACGTCGCCTTGGTATAGGCGCAGGGTGCGATCCCATATTGTCCCAGTGCGGCGGCGTTCGGCCCCGTGAGCGAGGTGTCCGCATACGCCTGGACGGTGGAGTACTTGGCATCGCTGATGACCTTCATCGACTCCATCACGTTGGTGACGTCCGAGGCATTCGGCAGCAGTGTGCTCAATTGTCCGGTGCTGACCAGACCCGCGGTATCGGCCGGACTCGAGATCTTGGAGGGCTGAGCCGCCGGGATCACCATGGAGGGGGGAGCCATGGAATTGCCGCCGGAGATCGAATTCTCGGAGCCGATGAGATTCAGCAACGCGCCCCGGGCGCCATACTGATAGATCGCATACATCGGATTGTGCGGATTGACGTTGGTGTCGTTTTGCGAAAGCGCCGGGATCACGGAGCCGGTCGTGCCCGCCATGGCTTGGGCGCTTGCTCGCATTTTCATGCCGCGCAAATGCGCGCTGTCCGAGTGATACCGTAGGCCGAAGCTTGCATCGACGAAACTGCCGCTGGCGCTCGCGCTGGGTACCATGGTGCCGGGCAACCCCAGCTTGTTGTAGCCCGCCACCGAGAGAAAGTCGAGCTGCCCGTTCGGTCCGCCCACCAGGACATTCGAGCCGGCGATGTTGCCGCCGCCGGCCAGATCGAAGCAGATGAACGGAATCGTGCCGGCACCCGTCGTGATTTTGCACCCCGTGATATCGGACGGCGGTTGCGCGCGCACGTCGCGGGGGGCCATGGCACCGAATAAAGTGGGACCGATGACGGTGGCGGCCCCGGTCATGAAGCTCTGGGCGAGAAACTCGCGCCGGGTGCGCGGCCGGGGGTGATCCTGGTGACGCAACGGCTCGTGCAAACCGACCGCCCGATTCTTCTTACGCATCTTGAACCTCTTCATGTTCGCTCAATGTCAGGCTCACTTGATCAACATGTCTGCGCTGCCGAAGGCGGCCGCGCAGGCCGCCGCGGTCACCGCTTGCGCGCGCGCCGTGTTGTTGCAAGCCGACGTGCTGCATAGGGTGTTGATGAGATTTCCCAGCTCGTTGGTGACGGTGGAGGCGGCGGGCGAACTCGCGAGCTGTCCATTGCCGAGCACTCTCGCCGCCAGCGCGCTGGTGATCGTGCCGGTCGAGGCAGGGTAGGTCGACGCGCCGATGGTCACACCCGGGAACAGCGCCGCGCTGTAGGTCGGGTTGCTGACGGCTTCGTTGCAATACTGGATCGCCAGCTGCGCAATGCCGACCTGGTTTGCCGACGAGAAACTCTCGAGCGTGCTCGACGCAGGCAACTGCTGCTGCACCGCCTGATACGTGGCGCTGACGGCAGCGTCCGTGGTCGGCACGCCCGTCAGCACCGACAACGTGGAGTTGATCTCGGCGAAGGTGCGCACACCGATGTCCGCGACCGTCGGGCCGGGCAGTATCGGCTGCGGTGCGAAGGCCGCGGGCACCGTCGCGTGGCTGGCGCTGCCCAACTGATTGAAGCTCAGGAAAAACTGGTCGGTCAGTGGACCGCTCTGCAGGGCGATCACCGTGCCTACCGAGGAGAGAACCTGGCCCTGCGAGGTGTAGCTCGTGGAATTGACCGTCGTGCTGAGCGGCAGGTAGGCCTGTCCCACCTGCGGAATCTGACCGTTGAGGCCGATGCTGATGCCGGCGATCGGAATCGGCGCGGTCGGCTTGTAGGCTGAATTCAAAGAGATGAAAGTCGGCTGATAGAAGAGGTAACTGTAGCTGTCGTACTGGCTGACGGTCATCATCACGTAGGTTTGCGGCACGTCGATGACGCTCGAGACGTCGAACAGCAGGAAGTAGCGCTCGCCCACGCCGGCATTGAAGTTCTGCAGTACCTGCGCCGCGGTCAGCGAACGGCTGTGGATCGCCGCGAACTTGATCAGACCCTGCCAGGACTTGTCGCCGGATGTTTCGTTGCCGAGCACCAGCGCGAATGTGCTGTCCCAATTGGAAATGGTGCCGCCCTTCTGAGGATCGGCAACGCCGGTATTGACGCCGTTGACGTAGATCTGCCGGCCGTTGACAGGATCGTAGGTCAATACCACGTGTTGCAAGGAGGCCTGCAGGACGTCCGCCGCCGTCGGCGTCGCCAGCTCAGGCGTGCCATCCAGGCTCGAACTCGACGTGCGCAGCATGAAATCATAGTTCTGGTTGGTCTGCGCCAGCGTGAAGTTGCGCGCGGTGTCGCCGCCGGAATAGCTGACCATGAACGATGAATTGTCGGGCACCGCGACGAGCGCGGGCGCAACCCAGGCTTCGATCGAGAATTCTCCCGTCGCCTGGATCAAGTTGTAGATCTTGCTGCTGCCGGCGACGGTGGCCTGCAGCTTGCCGCCCGCACCCACATTCACGCCCAAGCCGCCGGCCCACGTCACGTTGCCGGTGATGGTCATGTCGGCGGAAGGATCCACGCCGCTGGTGTCGTAGGCAACGAGGCCGGTGCCCGTCTGGAACTCGTATTTGGCGATCGTGTCCGCGTCATAGCGATTTGCGCCGCTCGCGATCGTTCCCGCATTCAAGGTCATGGCCTTGCTGATGACCAAGCTCGGGTCGATGTTGGTCGGGGTCAGCATCTGCGCGAACGCCTGGATCTGGACCAGCATATAGGCCGCATCGTTGGCGCAATTGTCCCAGCAGTTGTGCTTGTCCACGGCGAGACGCTGATAGAAGCGCGAGTTGGTGCCGCAGGTCGTGGCGCTGAACGGCACGCAGCCGGTGAAGTCGATCTTCGGAATGGCTGCCTGGTAGGCATTCGCGATTTGCGAGACCGGCGCCGCGAAATAAGGCGACTGCGGCGTCGCGGCGGCGGGCGAATGGCACCCATTGCAGTACTTGCTCGTGACGTTGTTGTAAATCGTGGTCTCGTAGTCCAGGTACGAGGCGGGGAAATTGAGGCTCTGGCCCACGGACACATCGGCCGGCGCCACCAACTGCACCTGCGTCGCCGATGCGGCGCCGGTGGCATTGGCCCAGTTGCTGATCCAGGTCGTCAGGATCTGCCCGCACGCGCTCGGATCGGCCAGCCAGCAGTTGTGACCACCGGACACCTTGACGACCATCTCCGAGGTGGAGGGTTGCGCCAGATTGACCACGGTGTTTGCCTGCGCGTACGCCAGGTTGACGTCGTCGCTGCGCGCGAAGTTCGGCATCTGCGCAGGCTGGGTCGCGTTGTGGCAGGCGCCGCATCGGTTCTGGCCGCGTATGTTCTGCCACAGGTTGAGCTCGAAGGCTTGCACGTCGGCAGTCGCCGGCGCCGGCCCGGTATAGGCCGCGCTGCTGGTGGCGGTCGTAATCGTTTCGTTGGCCGTGGTGGCGGCGCCGCCGCCGCCGCATGCGGCCAGAGCGAGGCTGCCTGCCAGCGCCAACCCGGTGGCGAGCCGCGGCCAGAAAATGCTCCATTTCACGATGGCTCCGCCGCTCATGGATACGTCTCTGATGGGTACACCTCTCATGGGTACGACGCTCATATGCCGTTCAATCCCGTCATGCAGTAGGCGGCGCTTTGCGCAAACACCTGACGCAGCACGTAGCCGTTTTGAAACGACGCGACCATCGTGTTCACCTGATTCACGTCGGACTGGCTCGCGGGCGCGCGCAGGCAGACCTGTTTGAAGACACGCGTCACCTGGCAGGTCGCAAAGGCGGTCGAGTTCTCGAGTTCCTGTCCGAGCGCTTTCGCGCCGTTGCCGCTGCCCGGCATGCTCGCACTCCACCCGAGCACCTGGTTCGGGCCGCTGCGCCAGCGATTTTCCCAGGCATCGTCCATGGTGGAGAATCCTTGCGGAAAATTCGTGTTGTTGATGTGGTACTTCGGCTGCACCTGGCCCGCCGTATAGACGATCTGGCCGGTGGTCGCCGCGCTCGTCGTATCGGTGTTGCTGAAGTTGTAGTACGCGAATGCCTGCGCCATCGGATCCATGCCGCTATGGCACCCGATGCAGTTGTTCAGGAACAGCGTGCTTACCCCGCCCGGACTGCGCGTGACGTCCTGGCGGATGCGGTCGGGCGGACGCGTCGTGTCCATGACCGTCTGCAGATCGCTGCAAAGATGATTCATCATCGTGAAGCGAAACATCGCGCGATTGGTGCCATTGATGAAGAACGCGCTGGCTGCGGCGCGCGTGGTGATCACGCCGGCGGTCGCCGCCGCCGGCACGCCGGTCAACGCCGACTGCGTGCTCGACACCAGGTGCGCCTTCAGATCGGTGCCATTGTCGTCCAGGGTCGTGTACATGTTGTTGTCGTTCGGCGAGTACGCCGGCGCGCCGGAGGCGCCGTCCGCGATGTAAAGCAGATCGGCGCTGAGCAGCGTGTTGAACGGCACATCGTCGCGCACCATGCCGACGACCGTGGCCACGTAGTCGTTGAGCGGCGCGAACACCGTCTGAGCTCGATTGGTCCAGGGCATCGCCAGATTGCGAATGGTGTTGTTGTAGAACGCCGGATCCTGGGTCGCGATGAGCGCGGCGGTCACGGGATCGCCGGCCGCCATCATTTGCTGCAGTTGCGCGGCGCTCGGCGGTATGCCGGCGATGCGCGCGTACATGCGTGTCGCCTGGTCCGCTGTCGGCCCCGCGGCCGCCGCAATCGAGGCTGCCAGCAACATGCCGGCCGCCCCCAAAGTTGCCATCCCGTACTTCATGATCAGTTTCGCTCTCGTGAGTTGCGGTTTCGACGCGCGACTATACGCGCGGCAAAACTTCGTCAGGAATGTCTCATCCGGCAGACGTCGTTTTTTCGCGACAGTACCGAAGTGCTGTTTTCGGCCCGTATTCTGCGTCGCGAATCGCGCCGCAGGACATGTTCGTTCGCACAGAGAAACTCATGCGACGAATATCTTCTGTGAGTGCGTTAACAGTATGCGTGCACGACATGGACCCAAGATGCGTTTATGCGATCATTAAGTTCACTGGACTCGATCGCGCTGCGCCTGGGTGGACACGCCTTGAGCGTGCGCAACTCTTGCACAACTCCAAGGCGATGCGGTCGATGAAAATTTTCTGCGAATGTGAACTGCGTCACGTAACGCGGGTGCTCGGCGCCGCGCTGCTCTATCCACTGTTGCTCCTCGGTTGCAGCTCGGCGCCGACCGGTCATGCGCCGGGAGTTGCCGGCGGCGAGTCTTTGACCCCCGGCGTGACGAATTATCCTCTCGCATACGTCAAGCGACCGGTGCCGAAGAGCGACATCGACGCGCGTGATTTGATCACCTCCACGACCGGAGGCGATCTATACGTGCGTGCGCAGGCAAGCGCCGGCGGATTGGAAACCAACGTGACGGCCGCCATCACCATGGGGAAAGGAGACGTGCGCGATCTCGACGTATCGCCGGACGGCACCAAGCTCGTGTTCTCGCTGCGGCTGCCCCTCGATCCAAATTTGCAGAACACCGACCCCAAGCAGCCCAACTGGCACATCTATCAATACGACGCCGCCACCAAGACTGTCACGCAGCTGACCAATGACGATGTCACCAGCGGTCACGATGTCGGCGCTCATTATCTCCAGGATGGCCGCATCGTGTTTTCGTCAACGCGTCAGTTGGCGACCCAGGCCATTTTGCTCGACGAGGGACGCCCTCAATACCAGGCTCAGACCGACAATCGTGAACAATCCATATTCCTGCTGCACGTCATGAACGCCGACGGCACCAACATGCAGCAGATCAGCTTCAATACCAATCACGACTTCGAGCCGTCGTTGATCATCGACAAGTCGAGCCCTGATAATCCGATCAGCAAGATCGTGTTTTC
>Ga0116231_10011096_pt1 | contig 14069 bp, 9 predicted proteins | sample S1TSphgellanicum_2_FD_89695 | JGI IMG/M metagenome (GOLD analysis project Ga0116231, IMG submission 89695) | Host-associated microbial communities from peat moss isolated from Minnesota, USA - S1T2_Fd - Sphagnum magellanicum MG | ecosystem: Host-associated > Plants > Peat moss > Unclassified... | reverse complement strand
CCCTAACACTGATAAAGCTGCCACCTGAATTGCCCAAGCAAGTTCCCACAATGCTCTCTGGCTCCATATTCCCTCACCAGGTAGGTTTCATCCTGCACATGCCCTTGATCCTGTTAACACTTTCGACATTCAATAGAGATTTTTGCATCGTAAACCCTAAAACCTTAATCATTTGGGCATAAATAAAGAGCATCATCATACAAGGGTTTTAAATCTCTCAGTGTTCTTTTTTGTTGCTCCTATGTGAAGCACTGAAACATCTATTGGAAGCTTGCTTCACAAGCACACACATCACCCCAAAAGCAAAGATAATTAATTTCACCAAATGTGCAAACAAGTCTAGGTCAACAAACAACATACCTCGCTACTATTATTCTGGGAGCTGAAATCCATTTGTTTTGCATTGTACTCTGGGAATACCTCGTCTGCTGCTGCTTTCACGAAGGCAAGATCATCACCCATCATCACAGCATTGCACATTCCTGGCAACACATGGAGCAATGGGTTTAGGCTTAGGGTTTAAGGGTTGTGAGAGCTCACCTGGTTCAGAATACAGCGCAGATGAATGTATTGATGCTGCACGATGCTCCCATACTCCCTCAGGAAACAGAATGTGGACACTTCATGCCAAACCAAAAGAAAAACATATCCAGACATTAGAGTTATCTGTAAAATTGGGAAAAATATCAGAAGCATTCTGTATCACAAGCAAAATATTGTTGCAGAATTACCATGCAGAAGCATTATTTCCTTGAGGCAACGATGGCAGGGAATGTAATGGAATTTAAACTTTGAGCACATCAGTTGCTGCCATCATCAAAGCACATCCAGTGCAAAAAGAGCAGACATACACACCATCCTGGAGAGTGAGAAACAGAAGTGCTCTCATGTGCATCACATGTCCATGATGTCACTCTGGGCTGCTGCTACCTGCTGCAGATTGCCAAATCAGCAGTGATAATCGCCATCTCAAGCAGCCTATTTTTTTTTTAACTGGCGAACTTTCGCCAAAAAGCGACTTTTTTTTTTTTTGTGGAAGTGAAGTGATTTTCTGGGTTTCAATCGCCAAAAGTGAGAAAAAAAGGAAAGTAAAAAATAGCCAGATTTCTCTAGTTTTCTTTCAATGCATCCCAATCTCATTAGAGAAAACAAAAGTATTTGCAATTGTTGTCTCATGTTGCAAACCATCATCAAGAAATTAAAACTTGTGAACAAGTGATGGAGAAGAGAGGGTGGGTGGAAATTGGAACTTATATTTGAGTTTTGATATATGTGGAAGTTTTGAATTTTTATTCTCAATAATGTTTGAGATACAATGAAAAAATCAACAACATATGTAGTATAATGTAAAAGCACATTACAATGGTCAAAAAATGTTATCACAAAATTATTTTTCAAAATTGTGCGACTTTCAACTTCCAGCAAGTCAATATTAAAAAATGTTTTCATAAATTATATTCAAAATAATATAGTTCAATTGTCAAATAATGTAATTGTCAAAAGAAACTATATTTTTTGATTGATTTTAATTGATTAAAGAATACATTTGTGAAAAATTGGGTACATGTATCAATATATTACAAAGTGCAAATATATTCTTAAAATGATTCAAATAATTGCAAAACTTGATGAAATATTTAATCAAATATTGAATATGAGTTGATTATACCATTTCAATTCCATATGAAAAGTTCCATTTTTGTGATTTCACAAAAAACATTTGGATGAGATTTTTCATTCAAACAAGCATAAGTGTGACATTGAAAAAAAAAAAAAGGTTGAAAAATTAGTGTCATTTGAACGATAATAAGAATTATGTTGAAGGCCTTTGTATCAAAATCCATTTTATATGTTTATCAAAACGCTAGATGAAATCAAATAAAAATTACCTTGAAAATAATATTAAATGTATTTTAAAAATACATTTTCTTGCTTGAAATGGCCTTTCCATAGTGTGCTTTTATCTTACATATATACATGCAAACCTTAGCTTGGATGACGATATCACCATTTTTTGATTTGATGTCAACATCAAAAATTAATTCTATGTTATTAATTTTATTATTTGAATGTATAGTTATCTATTGATGTCCTTTGATTTTTAACTAAACTTCAAGTGATTTTTGATTTAACTATGAGTAGCCTTTTGAATGTCTTCTTGTGTCATGAAACAGGCGTCATCCCTTTTCACTAAAGAACTTAGTTTGATCCCATTAATATGATCTAGCCAACTCCCTCCCTCACACTTGATGATCTAAAATTAAACACTAATGAAACTAACTATAATTAGAACTTAAAACAACAACTATAGGTTAATGAAGAAATTGCTAAGAATATTAAAATCACTATTACAAGCAATGAAAGTGAGTGCTAGTGCCCATGTTTGAGAATTGCAAATGTTTGAACACCCCCACTTGGTTTCTTAATGTTATATATTTATGATTTCCTAAAGACTTAATGAAAAGATTTATTTCTTATTTTGAAATAGGTATGTATGTTATTTTTATTTTTTTTCTTGAGCTTTTCCAAAATAACTTATGATGTTGTAACTCCTGTGCTTAGTTTTGGCATGTAGTACCTAATTTTTTTATTATTTTCAACGCGCTTTGATAGTCACATAACAACATTATCAAAAAAATCACAAAATTTGTTGTGCCCTTAATATATTTCAAGACTCTTTTGGCTATTGTCGTATGAATTTCCTAAGGTGTTATTACAAACCTACTTAAGCAACTTATCACAAAATAAAGGTTCAATTGCATAATCATGTAATAAATTAAGTTGTTAATAAGGCTTTGATATTCTATTTGTTCTACAAAATCAAATTTCAAATTAATAAACAACCGAACACCTTCCTCCATTGAAGTTGTGACATGATGGCAACATGCCATTTGAAATATGTCTAGGATTATCTATGCATACCTACATTGTATTAACATAATTCCCTAATTAAAATATAAGAGCTCTACTACACCTATGTAAAGTCTAACAATGCCCAATTGAGACATTTTGTAATGATATTCTAATTCTTATTCTCTTTTGAGTAGTTTGGAGGCATCATCTCCTCTTAACAATACATTGTCTATGTATAGTATTAAAATAATATAATGTTGTTCAACAAAGATGCTATAATAAAGATTATGGTCATAACTACTCTTTTATAAACCATGTTAAAAAAATGAATCAATGTTAAAGTACCAAGCTCAAAGGGTTTATCAAAGGCCGTAAATAACCTTCTTTAATTTGCACACTTGATGTTTTTTCCCTTGCTCTTTGAACCCTTTTAGTTGTACCATGGAAATTTCCTGTTTGAATTTCCCATTCAATAAAGTAGACCACACATCCAAATGTTTGATCCTCCAATTGTTTCATGATGCTAAGGTTATCACAACTCGTATGATGGCCCATTTGATGGTATGAATGAATGTTTTTTTAAAATCAATCCAAACCTTGAGCCACCAACCTGGTTTTTTGTTTTTTGACTTTTCCATCTATTGTTAGTTTTTGTTTTAAAGATTAACTTTTTGGTAATTGGTCTTTTGCTTGTAGGTAGGTCTTGAACTCCCAAGTTCCATTCTTTATTATTGTTCATCGTATTTTTGCTACATGGCATCCTTCCAACTTGGGGGTCAACTATAGTTTCTTCATATGTGATTGGATATTCGTTGACATGAAAAGAATAACATAATCCTTTTAATTGAAAGGTGCACTTTGAATCCGCTATGAAGGTTTCATTATGGTAGCAAGGATGATCCAATTGGTTCCATAGTTCTTATGGGTAGTGATTCAATTCCTTTATGTGTTGAGGAAATTGTGGGTCTTGTATTGTACTTAGTTTTGTAATTGGAGTATCAATTTTTTGAAGTTGTATTGTTCCTAACAATGGTTCATCCTATTGAAACTCCAAGGATAGAAGAACCAATCCCTTAATTATTAAAAAAAAATTCTCTCAAAGCAAAAGCTTATGGTGTGGATTCATTAAAAACATCCTACATGATCATTATTTTTTGATTTTGTGGGTTATAAATTATGTATGCCTTGGAAACATCATCATAACCCATAAAGTTTCCACATAATGTTTTTGGATCTAGCTTACCACCTTTCATTTTGGATGTGTATATAGGCAAAGCAACCAAACATTTTCATATGTCCTAGTTGAGGTGGCTTACTAGTGTAAACATGTTCTAAAATTAACTCACCATTTGGCTTAGATGGGTTACAATTAGTTAGGTAAGTTGTAGTGTTCACAACTTCTATCCAAAAAAGGTTTAGTAGTTGAATAGTTGTAACAATGTTTCTTGCCCTATCCAAAATGGTTCAATTTTTCCTTTATGTTACACCATTTTGATGTGGTGTATTTGTAGTGGTGAGTTGTTGTTGTATTCCATGCATCTCACAAAATATGTTGAACACCTCGGTAAAACTTCATTTCCACTATCACCCTAAATGACCTTAATTGGTTTTCCCTCACCAGTTCAATCAACATCTTAAAAGTTTTAAACTTCTCAAATGTTATTAACTTCAACAAAAGGAAAAATGTCCAAGTATTCCTTGAGTAATCATTTATAAAAAGATGAAATATTGAAACCCTCTCATTGATGGATATTGGAACATTATTACTACTGATATGTGTTTTTAAGTTAAATTTTTTGACTAAAATTAATCATATTTCTAATCATATCAGACAATGGATAAAATTGGTTACAGTCATAATAGACTAGTCATTTTTGACATAAATGTGACTAAAACTATATGATTAACATGATTAAATATGCTTGTTCAAAATGACTAAAATGATTAAAGCTATTAGTTGACGTGGCATTATTAATTTGAGTTTAAATCAAAAGTTATATTATTTTTATGAATATATAATGACATTATGGAACTTTAATATTTTTGAACTATAGGTGAATCCAAAACGCTAGCACCTTCAATTTGTGATTCAACATTGTAAAAAAAAAGTTTTTTTTTTTGGTCTTTTTTTAAAGCTAACATTATTGGTAGATTGTGTAGCCAATGTTGGACAAGCCTTTGAATCTCCAAACCTAGGATTTTTTAAAATGATGAATGTTCCAAATAAAGTTTGAACCCAGAACTTTCTTGGCCACATTCCAAGGCCTTAACCACTAAGCCATCACCTCATGTGATAACAAAAAATGACATCACAAAATATATAAACACATATTTCAAACAAAAAAATGAATTTTTTTTATCACTATTTAGTTTAATTGATTTGGTAGGTTTATTATTACATTGAACTTTGTAATTTTTTTAATTCAAAAATATGTGTAAATAATAATTATTCTAAATATTCATTAATTAACAAATTCAAATGCATTGTTTGAAACTTTGAATTGAGTTATATATTCAAATATTATTTAAGTACATTTAATTTATTAATTTTCATGAAACTTTGTCATTATTTTCCATTTCAAAATGTACACCAACTAAAATGGTTTTGATTTTTTTTAAAAATTCATCTGTAATGTTTGAAATATAATTATTTAAGTAAAACATTTACTTTCACAATTACATTGATTTTAAAATTTTCTTTAGTTTCAAACATGAACAAACAATAAAATCACTGAATTTAAAAATTCATATATAATGTATTAAATCTTTGATTGAGATATAATTTATAACTATTTAGGTCAAAATAATTTGTTATTAGAATCATATTGAACTTTCAATTTCAAAATGTAAACAAAAACTTCAATATTTGTTTCAAAAATTCAAGCAACATTTTTCTTTTGGCTTGGGTTAGAATTTTCACATAGATAGTTATAAGAGAGTTATTTATATATGTATCAATCCCACTTACCATGTTAAGATGTGTAGAAACAAAAAATTGAACCTAATGAATTGTAATTTATTACATATATTAATAATGTTTAAAATTTGTTTATTTGTATTGCATCCCACTTGTGATGTTTAGTAAAGTAAAAGCTAAATCTTATTAATTAATGCAAGCATTCAATATTACAAACATGATTTTTATGCTAGTCAAATTGTAAATAAGTTGATTACAAAATCAAGGATATTCAATTTGAAATGATTATTTGTGTCTATTCTAAATAATATTAGAACTAGTTATGTTTATCATGAGTTAAAAAAAAAATTTAATCAAATTGAACATTATATTATACACATCATGGATTTGGCACCCATGTGAAATTGTTCAAATTGATTATTATGAGTAATGTGATTGAAATCAATCATCCAAATATGACACATTGTAACTATAGTGCTATTTTTGATGATGTGATAACATTAAAATTGAAAATAATGAAATGAATGATTTAAAACTTATTTATTAAAAAAAATTAGTATACTTTTTAAGTTTTTAATTATTGTTTATAATGATCCTCCTATTGAGTAAAAAAATTCATTGCTATTTTATTTTGTCATGTTGAGATATCCCAAACCATGACACCTCCTATCACATTCTTGGTACAATTAATGAATACAATGCATTAAGTTCCTAGACTTATGGTGCAAAAATGATTGAATATTAATTTTATCATTGAAAATTCAATGTCAAAACTAAAAGATTAAAGGGTATTAGGATGCATTCTTGCTATTGTTGAAAAGGAGCAATGATTAGTAGGGTCCATATTAAATCTTGAGTAATTTTTGTCTTTGGAAATTTAGTAAAAAATGAAAATTCAATGTTTAGTGAAAATGAAAATTGGAGATTAGACTTAAGTTAAAAGAGTTTGAATGTGTTCTTGGTGTTGTTGGAAAGCCCTCAATGAGAAGGATTTAATAAAGGTGGTTTCATAATTTTAAATATGTTTTGAATGTTGAGATACAAAAAATTGTTGAATATTGAATAATGTTTGTCATTGGAAATTTAATAACAAATAAAATCTCAATTTTGAGTGAGAATGAAAATTGAACTTCAAACATAGGTTAAAGAAGTTGAAGCACACTTTTGATGTTGCTCAAAGAGCTCAATGAATATGATTTAACGAAAATGGTTTTGTAAGTTTTAAACCCGTGTTTTGCCCCCACCAGTCCCCGAGCGGAAATGAATCCACTTGAAGACCTTATGGAAAATCGGGATGAAAAGGCGTAGAACGTTAGTTTACCTCGTCCGCTTCACGAACGGGTTCCCTGAACGCATCAATGGGTACCCCGGGAGACTGGCATAGACGAGTGATGACTTATAACGCCCCTCGTCTGGTCGATGTCCTTTCTTAGCGCAAGAGGGCGGGAATCCCCTGTTTGCCCAACACGTTTGCACCAAGCGATCTGTAATCTGGCTCCTCGGTACCCCCTGCGCCGTCTGGACATCGAACTCGGTGTTTGCACACAGAGTGCCACACCTCTGACCAGTCTCCCTTATGAGCCCTTTGACCTGAATGTTCCCTTGCACGACGCCTCCGCGATGCCAAGCCTGGGAGCATTAGCACTTGGTGGCGAACTCGGAAGGGCACCGCGCAAGCGCGGCGGCAAGACCCACGGGACGCCGGCGATGGCCAGCAATCCCAGGGCGCGAGCCGCCTTCAAATTTTTCGCTTCACTCGCTGCGCGAACACGTATAAACACAAGACCACACATCCAGCGACGGGAGAGGCGACCTCGCCCGCCATGTTTAGGCGTCGAAAAAAGGACGCACCTCACCGAGCTCTCCACGCCGGGAGAATGTTCCACCGGGCGCACCCATCATGCATCCCATTGCATACTGAGCCAACGCCGCACCAGGACTCCACCATTCGGGGCGGAGCCGAGGCGGGACAAGCGGTTCTGCGGCGAACCGGGGGGAGGCGAGCCACACGCAACGAGCCACACGCACCGAGCCCACGCACTCGACTCACGCAACCACTCCCCCTTATAGTATTCTTTGCGACTTGTCGCGTTCGTCGCGTCGCGCGATTCGCTCCCGGAGCACATATCAGAGAGGAACATAGTTCTTGAAACAAAAATACATTTTTCTTGATGGATTCTTGAGTGCTACTCGATGGTAAAGATGAATATCCATTCAGAGTCTAAAGATCTACAAATCTCCAAACTTAATGAGTTTTTCTCGTCGTTGATAGAATTAGGAAAGCGGGATGTAGCGCGCGGCAAGGTTTCAGCAAATTCAAAAGCAAAACGGACCCTAACGGCAGTGGTGCTCAACTCTTCGTTCCATCAAGTTGCGAGAACGCACCTTTCACCAACGGATCTTTTGCTTCGGTTATTCCGATAGTGCAGAGTTCTCGCGCTTCTCCCTCCGTGCCAAACAATTCCCCCTCCGGGAATCCGCTCAGCAAAGAAGAGAGAAAAGCGATCTAAGCACCGGAGGTCTCGGCCACGCCTAGCAGCCTGGTAAGATGTTTCGCCCCATATCGGATAGCGCAAGCAATCTCGGAAAGGAGCGATGGAGGAGCACGCGAAGGTCACCGCCAACGGTCACCTCAGGAGATCCTCCCCCCGGACATCCCGACGTAAGCTTCATTAGGTGCGGTCGAGGCGAATGACAAATCTTCTCCTCCGCAGGTACTCTCTTCTCAATCCCTCTCTCTCCCTCGCTTCTCAGAATCCGTTTCTACGTTCGTTGGGCAAAGGTTGGATCAGGGAAACCGGGGAGCCATCACCGCAAGGCAAGTGGCAAAAGAGGACACCTTAGCCGCAAGAGCGAAGGATCCAAACGAGAAGAATGACAGAAGAACATTAAGAAAAAAGCCGAGCACACCCACAACGGCTCCTCCTCCAAATCCGACTTTGATCGTGCATCTAGGCAGCAGACTAAGAAGAACCTCCCCCACGGGGGAGGAAACCCAAGGCCCATCGCCGGTGGACTATAGCTTGGAGCTTGAGGCGGAATTCTCGAAGGGAATGGTGATCGAGATGCAAAGCAACGCGGCCAAGAAGGCACGCAGAATCGTCATAGGGCGAACGCTGGGAGGAAGAGCGACCTTAAGGCGCTCCACGAGTGCCTGAAGCTCCATCTCCCGGCCACTTTTGTCTCAGTAACGCTCCTTACAAGAGGTTTCTTTTTTATCCTCTTCGAGAATGAAGAAGGAGCCATTTCAACCAGGAAACTCGCTTCGGTGGAATGGAACGGGCTTAGCCTGTCTTTCTCAAGGTATAATCCAAACTTTGATGCTAACGCGCAAGGAACGGAAGTGCTCCTCACGCACACAATCAAGGTCCAGTTTCTGGACCTACACGAACAATTCAGAAACGAAAAAACGCTCACCATAATGGCAAGCAAACTTGGAGAGGTGCTAGACATCGAAGCGGCTGACTCTTACATGAAGAGACTAGCCGGCCCAATGGTAACGATTGAGGTAAGGGACATCGCCAAGCTGGCGGGATACATAAGGATTCCCTCCATGGCGGAGGGCACCTTAGCCACGGACATGATCCGCCATAGAATACTCTACTTAGGCTTCCAGAATCAGTGCCGGAAGTGCCGAAGGTTTGGGCACCAAGCTCGAACGTGCAACACCATAAAAAGCAAAACGCAGGTAGGAGTCACCCAACACAATCCCTTCCCAAGTGCGACGGATGGCAGGCAGCTAAGCATGTGCCAAACATTCACAAATGCGACACACGAGAGAGCGCAAGGCCCCACATCTACAATGGCACTTGATTCGCAAGTCTTGGGCAGATACCAAGGACACACGAAAGCGAAGATTCCATGGAATCGCACCTCGGCCCCACCATTATCGACCGATCCGTCCTGGAACCACTCAGGTAGTCACCCATCTGACCCAAGCCAACAGAGCGCAACGACCGGAGCTCAAGAGGACTTGAGCGTGATTGAGCCTCCGCCATCTCCAAGCCGAGCAAAGGGCGAAACCCAGGTGGAAACCGAAAAACTACCAAAGGAAGCCACAACGCCCAAAAACAAACTTTTTTTTGGGCTACCCAGGCTAAATGGCCTTTATGCCCAGAAGATGGAAGTGAATGCAAACCCGTTCGCCAACTCAGATGAAGGGAACTGAGGTGTAGACCTGCGTGCCAGGCCCCAAGAGGACACGTTGGAAGGCTAATCCTTCCAAGGCCGAAGGAAACACGCCCCCAAGCTCGCCTCACCCAGGCCGGAAACGCACCACATTCTCCCCCGCACTCCTCAGCAAGAAACAACGCCGGGGGGAAAAAGAGTGCAGCTCCATTCAGAGGTACACCCTTCCTATTTTTCCTCATTCGGCATGACAATCCCAGCTAATGGAGAACCTTTTAAAGCTAGAATTTGGCCGGTACTGGTTAGAGAGAAGAACGTTCAGAAGGAGACGTTGGTGCACTCCAAGAACCAGACTCGCCTGAGCCTCCCGCCCGAGCCTCCCGCTCAGCATGAGAGTCACGGGATCAGTTGAGGTCATATGGACTCAAGACTCGGCATGGACGGACCTCACCCAACGATTAGAAGTGGAGTTGGAAGAAAAAGTTTTAAGGTACATGCTGACGCTCAAGGACCAGCCTCAGCTCGAATGGAGCTGGCAAAAGGAGTCAAGTAGAGGCGGGACGAAATGCACCATCTTAGCTCACATTGACTCCGGATCTAACGCCCTGAGCATCCAAAACAAACGTCACCTACATTGGAAAGTCCTCGATAGCACGCAAGGAATGAGCAACGAAATGGAATTCTTAGCTCCGGCCCACAATCTATTGATGAAGACCGAGGCGGCGATCTCGGAGCATTAGGAAAGCAAAAATCGCTCAGCCAACATACAAGCCTCGCCCTAGGCGGTGAGAAAGAAGCACTTTACCAAGCTAAATTTCAATTTTTTGGACTCATCGTGGGCAAACAATAACAACCCCATTAGCCCGGATCGAGAGAAGGAGGACGGCTCCCAAGAGTGTCCGGTAAGAGGCGTCACAAGAGAATTGGGATCGATCGGCCTCAAGGCCGCCCGGAACCGCCTCACATATGTTTGAAAGACACTTTACTTTGGTCTCCCTCAATGTCAGGGGATTGAGAGGTGACTTGCCCAAACCAAAGGAGATCAAGGTGTGGCTAGCCTCGTTCTCCTCCCTTCCTCAAATCCTCCTAATCCAAGAGCATCACTTAGGGAAGGAAGGAATTCAGAATTCGGCGAAAGGGATAGAGTTCTGGAATGGTACCGCGTTGTGGAATAACAAAATGGTTTTTTTTAGCTTAAGTATAAAATAAGAATAAATAAAATAATGGCACTAAAATAATTTGCAATAAAATTTATGATGAAATTACATCATTATGTAATAAAATACTATTATGAAATTTAAAAAAAAAAAAGCAAAATGATTAGATCAAATGTGATAGTCCTTGTTTCTTAAGCCCAACAAAAAGTGTGTCACACATGGTGGCCTTGCCATGAATATTTGATGTTATGTTAACATTCACTTAACATCAAGCTATTGGCCATTCAACATTGGGGTGCCACCTAGGATGCCACCTAGATTATAATTTAACACTGACTTAACATCAAGTGTGAATGCACCATGTGAACACAATATCCTCGGCCTTAGTAGGCAAAGCCAACAAAAGAAACATTGAAATTGAGCACAATCCTGAGATCCTTTGATCGTTACATCACAAAATTGCTTTAGGAAAAAAACGAAATATTTTTGTTGCAGCTACAAACAAACATTGCGTGAAGAAATTTGTTCGCAGTGCTTATTGCAAGAAGGAGAAGCGAACGAGCGAGCGAGCGAGAGAACGAACGAGAAAGCAAAATAGTTATCACCAAGGTTTTTGAGGCTGTTTTTGCGCGGGTGCAAGGTGCAAAGACAAGACGGTTTGATGACCACAGGGTTTGAAACAAGAGTAGTATAAATTTTTTGTGAGTCATCATCAGAAGAGTCAGAGATACTAACTACTACCAAGGAGCAGCAGATATGGTGTTGGGCCTCTCGTGGGGTCAACTGGCTCTCGTTCTGGGAGCAAGTGTGGCTCTGTTCGGTAAAGTTTCATCTTATGATTTTGTCTCTTCTTCAGGCTTGACTTTTAGGTCTTAAGTTAAGATCTCGCACAAATTGTTTGCCTGTGGTGTCTATTTTAGGGTTCAGGGTAGTGGGATTGGAGTGATTTTATTATCGGTGTGGAGATAAAAATTTGTGAGGATGACAAGTTTGAGAGGAGGATTGTTTTTGGTCATTTGGAGAGAGATCTAATCTCTGAGATGATGATTCTCTGAGGTATGGACATCCCACAGGGTTAGGGTTAGGGTTCTGGAAATTTGGAGTTTTAGGTGGTGGAAGATGATGGCTTGGAATGCAAAATGGTGGTTGTGGCAGGTCCAAAAGACATAGTTTTGATTGGGAGAGCAGCGGGAAAGCTGACAGGCAAGGCAGTAGGTTACATCCAAACTGCACGAGGGCAATTCGATCCCATTTTGCAGCGCAGTGAGATCAATACTGTGTGTGACACTTTTGCCTCCTATTTTGTGTTTGTTTTCAAGTGCATTCCTTCCATTTGGGCATTTCTTCTTGTGTTGCCTCTTGTGGAGTGGAGTGGGAGGATGAGAATGTATGAGCCTTGGCCAAACAGGTGCACAAGGAGCTCCAAGAAACAATGGCACAGCTGGAGGCTATTCGTCATGAGATGCGGACCGGCTTGTCTATTTTGAATCCAGGACCCATGACACGCCAGGTGATGGATTCTGCTGCACCAGGGGTTCTCAACCCTGTTGAAATAAAAGAAACAGGTGATTGTGCTGTAGTTTGAGATACTGCTCATTTATTCTCTGTTTTTTTCACATTGCAATTGCTGCCATGTACCAAAGTCACCTTCATTGTTTTGCTCTTTTACCCTTATGCAAGCTAATGTATGTCACTGTCTAAACTGACAGAAAGCAACACAGGCTTGAAACAAGCAGCTACATCAGGGTCTAGTTCATTACAGTCACCAACACCCATGCAGGTGAGCAATGAGTCTCCATCTTTTGTTCTATAGGGTTCAGGCTTTCAAGTGAGCAACAAGTACAGATATTTCCTGGTTGCCAATTCTTGATCAGGTCTGTTTTCCTCAGTTACCACTTCTGTTGTGTCCTTTTTTTGTTGAAGCAGCTTGGGTTTGCAGGTGGTCATGCAAATGCAGGAATTGCAAAGGGCTTCTCAAAATGAGGTCAGAACAGAGCCTAGAAACTTGCACTCTGCAACCGTTTCGCCAGAAGTTGCAGTAGTTCACTCAGGTCTAACTGCATCACTTCAAGTGTCAGAATCACAAGGGTCTGAGGATGCCAGAAACAGAACATCTCCCCAAGAAGTTGTCGTTTTGCCAATATCAGCTGTTGATGCTGGTCTTCTACCTTCTAAGCCAGGTATGATTCTAGCAAATGAAACAGAGAAATTCAGATCAGTAGCTAGTATGATCCTGTCAGCAATGCGCATTACAGTTTTGAGCTGTCAAGGTTCCTAATGAAGTGCACTGGCAAATGCAGCTCTGCTTTCGGGAGGTGCTGATCTGGTGTTTGCATCTGTTGTTGAGAGGAAAGTTGCATTTGACTCAAAAAAGTTCCTGGAGCAGGGTGAACTCTAAATCAATCCTATTGGGAGCATTGAGGAAAATATTCATAAGCCAACAGCAATGATTTGGGTATCTCCAATTTCATCCTTTTTTTCACAGAGGTATTATGGCAAAGAGATTGGTTGCATAGCTTCATGTGTACTAGATTTTACTGTTTTCTTCTCGGTTCTGCATGTGAATATTAAGGACTGATGCAGGGCAATTTACCAGTTTTGCAGGCAAGTGCCCAGGTTCCATTCTCATAACACTGCTTGCAATAGCCCACAGCAAGAGCAAACATGCTATAGAAGATGACATCATGAGCAATTCCCATTGTGCAGATAATGGACATATTACCCATCTTCCCTGCTCAGCATCCTTCTGTCCTGCCCATAGTGTATAATCATGTTCAAGCCTTGGTGATTGGGCTTGATGTCATTTTCCTTCACTCTGGCAACTTCATAGCTTCTTCAGGCTTCCCAATCAGTCCATATCCTTCATCACCATGCTGTATGTACTTATTGGGGGCAAAATCTTTGTTCTTCATTTGGGTCAATACTGCTGAAGTTTCGGTTCCTGCAGCCAGGCCTGTTCTGCCCCATCTGACCCCCCCCCCCCCCCCCCCCCCCCCCCCCCCCCCACCACCCCT
>Ga0116231_10011094_pt1 | contig 14071 bp, 10 predicted proteins | sample S1TSphgellanicum_2_FD_89695 | JGI IMG/M metagenome (GOLD analysis project Ga0116231, IMG submission 89695) | Host-associated microbial communities from peat moss isolated from Minnesota, USA - S1T2_Fd - Sphagnum magellanicum MG | ecosystem: Host-associated > Plants > Peat moss > Unclassified... | reverse complement strand
TCGCGCTCTCGATCGATTTCCTGTTGATGGTCGTGCTCGGCGGCAGCGGCGGCGTGTCCGGCGCGATCATCGGCGCGGGACTCATCGGTGCGCTCGACATCGCCGGCCATCAATTCGAGAACTGGCGCGAGGTCGTCTACGGCGTGCTCGTGATCGCGATCGTGATCGTCGCGCCGGGCGGAATCTTCGGGTTCTGGCGCAGCCGGTTCCGGCCCAAAGCGCCGCCCGCACGCCAGCCTTCCACCGCGACGGCACGGGTCATCGAACCCGCGCGCGCAGGTACGCCGCTCGCCGTGCGCGGGCTCACCAAACGCTTCGGCGGCCTGGTCGCCGTCGACGCCGTCGACTTTACGCTCGAACGCGGTACGATCACCTCGCTGATCGGTCCGAACGGCGCGGGCAAGACGACGCTCTTCAACGCGATCTGCGGCGTCGGCCGCGTTAACGCCGGAACGGTAACGATCGCCGGCGTCGACGTGACGAATCGCCGGCCGCATGCAATCGCCGCGCTGGGCGTGGGGCGCACGTTTCAAAACGCCCGCCTCTTCGGCGACATGACCGTGCTCGAGAACGTCGTCACCGGTGCGTTCCGGACCGGCCGCGAAGCGAACGATCGCGCGCGCGCGACGCTCGCCGCACTCGGGCTCGAGCCGATCGCGCTCACCTACGCGCGCGATCTCGCATTCGGGCAACGGCGGCGCGTCGAGATCGCGCGCGCGATCGCCGCCGATCCCTGGTTGCTCTTGGTCGACGAACCAGCGGCCGGTCTCAACGCAAGCGAACGCGCGCAGCTCCACGACGACCTCCTCGCGCTACGCGAACGCGGCATGACGCTGCTCTTGATCGAGCACGATATGAAACTCGTCATGTCGCTGAGCGAACGCGTGATGGTGCTCGAGTTCGGCAAACGCATCGCGGACGGCGCGCCGGCCGATGTCCGCCGCGATCCGGCCGTCATCGCCGCCTACTTGGGGGCGCCGGACTGATGCTGCTCGAGGTACGCGATCTCGACGCCGGATACGGTGCGCTGGACGTGCTGCGGAACCTGTCGATCACCGTGGCGGCGGGCGAACTCGTCGCCGTCCTCGGCCCCAACGGCGCCGGCAAATCGACGCTGCTGCGCACCATCTCGCGCTACGAGACGAACGTCCGCAGCGGCTCGATCGTCTTCGACGGGCACGATCTCTTGCGTGCATCGACCGAACGCGTCGTGCGCCTCGGTTGCCTGCAGGTGCCCGAAGGACGGCAACTCTTCACCGAACTCAGCGTCGACGACAACATCCGGCTCGGCGCGTACGCGACGTCGCGCCGGACGCTCGCAGCCGACGTCGATGCCGTCTACGCGCGGTTTCCGCGACTCGCGCAGCGCCGTTCGCAGCTGGCGTTCTCGCTCTCCGGCGGCGAACAGCAGATGCTCGCGATCGGCCGCGCACTGATGGCGAAACCGAAACTCTTGATGCTCGACGAGCCGAGCACGGGCCTCGCGCCGCAGATCGTCGCGCAGATCTTCAGCATCATCGCCGACCTCAAAGCGGCCGGTACGGCCGTGCTCCTCGTCGAGCAGAACGCCTTTCTCACGCTCAAAGCCGCCGACCGTGCGTATATCATGGAAAATGGGGCGATCGCGCTCGAAGGGCCGGCCGCCGCACTCGCAAACGACGAGCGCGTGCGCGCGATCTATCTTGGGGGCGCCGTCGGCGAAGCCTGACTCGGGGAGGGCACGGGGATCGGCGACGGACTCGGCAACGTGGGCGGTACGGGTGAGGGTGAGGGTGAGGGCGAGGGCGAGGGCGAGGGCACGAGCGGCGACTCCGGCTGCAACGGCGGGAACCCTTGCGCGAGGCGTGCGCGGCTCTGATGGCCTTCCTTGGACGCCGGAAAATAGCGCGCCGTGTACGCGAACATCGCTTTGGCACGCGTGCGTGCGGCGCCGGTCTGCACCTTCATGTAGAGTTCCGCGAGATGAAACGACGTCTGCGGCAGCCACGGATCGCGCGGATACGTCATGCGCCAGTGATCGATGCCGTCTTCGATGAAGCCGGCATCGTGCATGAGATCGTCGTCCGCGATCGTGCGTTCGTCGTAGCGCTTTGCGAGCGCATCGACTTCATGACGCAGTCCGAGAATGCTCATCTTGAGCCTCCCGAAGTACTCGTCGGCCGGCGCCTTCGACGAGCGCGGCGTCGCCGAAGCGGACGGCCTCGGGCTCGGGCTCGCATCCGGCGGAACGGAAGCCACCCCGATCTTGCCCACCATGACGGTCGCAAGGATCGGGGCAGCCACGAGGATCACGCCGCGGGAGAGTAGGTGTGGAGAAGGCGGCATCCACAGGCGATTTACCCGCGATCGCCGCATTGAAACCTGGAATGCACTCGATCGAAGATCGCCCGCGGGCCGTTCGTGAGGGCGAAGAGCTGGATCGCGGCGCGCTGGAAGCGTTCCTCGCCGCCGCCGTCCCCGGCGCCGATGGTCCGCTTGCGGTCGAACAGTTCCCGCGCGGCTATTCGAACCTGACGTATCTCGTGCGCGCGGGCGCGCACGAATTCGTGTTGCGCCGCCCGCCGTTTGGTGCGGCCGTCAAAGGCGGCCACGATATGGTTCGCGAGTACACGCTGCTCGCGGCGCTCGCCCCGCACTACACGCTCTCGCCACGGCCCGTCGCGCTCTGCGACGATCCGGCGGTGCTCGGCGCACCGTTTTATCTGATGCAGCGCGTGCAGGGCGTCATCGTGCGCACCGGCAGCGACGCGATCGCGCCCGAGGCGATGCGAGCCATGACGCAAGCGCTCGCGGACGCGCTCGCGCGCCTGCACGCCGTCGACGTGAGCGGTCCCGCGTTCGCCGGATTCGGCAAACCGGCGGGCTATATCGAGCGCCAAGTGCGAGGCTGGGCGGACCGCTTCGGCGCGGCCCGCACCGAACCGCAACCGGACCTCGAAGCGGCCTTCACCTGGCTCGCCGAGCATCTTCCGGAACCGACCGGCGTCGCGCTCGTGCACAACGATTTCAAAATCGACAACGTGATGTTCGATCCGGGCGAACCCGGCCGCATTCGCGCGGTGCTCGACTGGGAGATGGCCACCGTCGGTGACCCGCTGCTCGACATCGGCACGACGCTCGGCTACTGGATCGATCCGGATGAAACCGAGCTGCGCCCGTTCGCGTTCGTTCCAACGGATCGCCCGGGTGCGCTTACGCGCGGCGAATTCGCGCATGCGTATCTGCATGCGCGCGGCGGCGGCGAAGGCGATCTCGTCTTTGCCTATATTTTCGGTCTGTGCAAGATCGCCGTGATCGCGCAACAGATCTATGCGCGGTACGTTCACGGCCACACCACCGACGAACGCTTCGCCGCGCTCGGCGCCGTCGTCACCGCCTTGGGTCGCGCCGCCGCGCGCGCCCGCAAGCGAGGAACGCTCTGATGCTCACCGCCGACACCGCCCTCCATCGTTCGCAGGATCTACGCGAACGCCTGACGGCGTTCATGGATGCGCACGTCTATCCGAATGAAGCCGTCTACGCGCAGCAACACGCGAGCGCAGCGGACCGCTGGACCGTCCCGCCGATCGTCGAGGATCTGAAAGCGCGCGCGAAAGCCGCCGGGCTCTGGAATCTCTTTCTCCCGGAAAGCGAATACGGCGCCGGCCTGAGTAACCTCGCCTACGCGCCGTTGTGCGAAATCATGGGTCGCGTGATGTGGGCGCCGGAGATCTTCAACTGCAACGCACCCGACACGGGCAACATGGAAGTCTTCGTCCGTTACGGCACGGACGCGCAGAAGAAACGCTGGCTCGAACCCCTGCTCGCCGGCGAGATTCGCTCCGCCTTCGCGATGACCGAACCCGACGTCGCGTCATCCGACGCGACGAACGTGCGGCTGCGGATCGAACGCGACGGCGATTCGTACGTTCTCAACGGCACGAAATGGTGGATATCGGGCGCCCTGGATCCGCGCTGTGCCGTCTTCATCGTGATGGGAAAAACCGATTCGTCCGCGCCAACGCATCTGCAACAGTCGATGATCGTCGTACCCCGCGATACGCCCGGAATCACGATCCTGCGCCCGATGGAACTCTTCGGCTACGACGACGCGCCGCACGGCCACGCCGAGATGCGTTTCGAAAATGTGCGCGTGCCGGCCGAAAACTTGCTGCTCGGCGAAGGCCGCGGCTTCGAAATCGCCCAGGGGCGGCTCGGCCCGGGCCGCATCCACCACTGCATGCGCACGATCGGCGTCGCCGAGCGCGCGCTCGAACTGATGGTCGCCCGCGCGAAGTCGCGCGTCGCCTTCGGCAAGGCGCTCGCCGATCAGGGCGTCGTGCGCACCTGGATCGCCGAAGGCCGGATCGCGATCGAACAGGCGCGCCTGCTGACGCTCGAAGCCGCTCGCGTGATGGACGAGCAAGGGAACAAGGCTGCCCGCACGCTGATCTCCGCGATCAAGGTCGTCACCCCGCGCGTCGCGCTCGAGGTGCTCGACCGCTCGATGCAAACCCATGGCGCGAAGGGCATCTCACAGGACACGTTCATGGCCCAAGCATGGGCCTGGATCCGCGCCCTCCGCTTCGCCGACGGCCCCGACGAAGTCCACCTCGAGTCGATCGCAAAAGCAGAACTCCGCTAAGACGCCTCGATCACGTCCAGCCGCGTCTCGATTCGCGCGAATCCCTGCGCCATCGTTTCACGAATCTCGCGCACATCAGATTTCAACACGCTTACGTCGGCTTTCAACACGCTCACGTCCGATTTCAACACGCTCACGTCCGATTTCAACACGCTCACGTCCGATTTCAACACGCTCACGTCCGATTTCAACTCGTTAACGTCCGATTTCAGCACGCTTACGTCCGATTTCAGCACGCTTACGTCCGACGTCAACACGCTCACGTCCGATTTCAGGTCGCCGACTTCGTCGCGGACGCGAACGAGTTCTCCGCGCATCCCGTTGAAGTCGACGCGCATGGCGGCGAAGTTGGCCTCCGTTCGTTCTTGGAACGATACGAGGTTCACCGAGATGAGGTCGAGCAACGCCATGACGTTGGGTTGCGATGATTCGTCGGCCATCGTTTTCCTATGTTCGAGATCGGCGTCGAAATTCCGGCGCCTCCCGTAGTCTACGTGTCGACCGTGAACGGCTGCTTGCGAAAGAATGACCGTTCCATTAACCGGCGCGACTCGCCCTCAAATGCTCGCGTGGCGGTGGCCGCCGTCGATTGCGATGTTTGCGCCGGTCATGTTGATCGATGCGTCCGAGGCGAGCAAGAGCAGCGCGCCGTCGAGATCCTCTGCTTGGCCGAGGCGACGCAGCGGGATGCGGGAGATCATCGCTTCGCCGGCCGGTGAATCGAAGAACGCGGCGTTGAGGTCGGTGCGGATATAGCCCGGCGAAATCGTATTCACGCGGATGCCGTAGCGCGCCCACTCGACCGCGAGGCTCGCGGAAAGCATGATCAGGCCGGCCTTCGAGGCGCTATAGGCGGCGAGCGCGCCGACGGCGCGCTCGCCGGCTACCGATGCGATGTTGATGATCGAGCCTTTTCGCTCGTCGGCGACGAGGCGCTGTGCGAAGGCGCGCGCGACACGCCACTGGCCGATCAAGTTCGTTTCGACGACGCGCGTGAAATCGGCGTCGCTTATCGTAAGCGCGGGTTTCGCTTCCGCGATGCCGGCATTGTTGACGAGCACGGTCGGTGCGCCGACTGCGGCCACGATCTTCTCGAAGGCCGACTCGACGCTGGCGGGATCGGTGACGTCGAGATCGACAGCATATGCCCGGCCGCCGGCCGCCTCGATGGCGTGCGCGGTTTCGGCGAGCTTCTCCGCGCGCCGTGCGCCGATGGCGACGGTCGCACCGCTGCGCGCGAGCACGCGCGCCATGTGCGCGCCCAGGCCGCTTGAAGCGCCCGTTACGAGCGCAACCGTTCCGCTGAGTTCCGTCGTCATACCGAACGCTTACGCGTTCGACGAACCGGATACTTCCGCGCACAACCGAACGGCCCGAGGCGCAAACCTCGGGCCGCTCTTGCGTGATGAGCCGAACGCGTCCTAGTGCGGCGCGAACGGGTCGGTCGCGTAGACCTGCGCCACGTTCACGAGCGGGATCGACGTTTTGTACGACGTGTTCATCTGGTTGATGAACAGGTTGGCGATGATGGCATAGCCCGTGTTCGACGGATGCAGGCCGTCGAGGCTGAAGAAGCCGCCGCCGTACTGCAGCGTGCAGCAATGCCCGGGAACCGTCGTCCCCGGATTGTTCGCAAGCGCCGTGAACCCCGCGTTCACGTCGACGAGCGCCGCGCCCGTTTGTTTCGCCGCCGCGGCGATCGCCGCATTGTACGAAACGTTGAGCGCGCTGACTTTCGTCGCGAGCGCATCGGGAACGAAGTCGCCGCCGCCGAGCGCGTCGGGTCCCCCCGGCGCAAGCGCGGCGAGGCTATTGGCCTCGAACGCGCCGACGATTTTTGCAATACCGGACAGCGTCACGTACCCGCCGGATCCCACGCCGTACGAGGATTGCAGCGCCGCGAGGATCTCGGGGCCCTCCGCGGTGACTTCCGCCCCGGCCGCCGCGCCGACTTGCGCGGCATAAGCGGGCGTTGCGCCGCCGCAGAGCGTTGCGTACTGCGCGGGCTGTGCGTTCGCGCAGGCCGCGGTCGCGCCGGCGGTGACTTCCGCGGCAAGCGTCGGGACGAGCGCGGGTTGCGGCGTAAAGAGCGCCGCATCGAGCACGGTCACGAGGTTCGCAATGAGCACTTTCTCGCCGGCGTTTTGCAGCGTCTGGATGATGTTGATCAGGTCGGCCTGCATCGCTGACGGTTGCGTTGCCGGCAGCTGGCCGAGCGAAAACGTGTACTTGAGCAAATCGTTCGAGCCGAGCCACACCGTCGTGTACTGCGTGTGGAGCGACGCGGCCGCTTGCGTTTGCGTCACGCCGGACGGGAAGTTGCCCAGGATCGGCCAGTACACGCCGCTTTCCCCGCTCACGAGTGACACCACGCCGTAGAGCGGTGCCTGCGACGAAACCGAACACGGCGATTCCGGTCCGACTTGAAACAGCGCTTCATGGACGTTCTGTCCCGGGATGCCGAGATCGTAGGGCGTCGTCGTCGGGTTTGCACGCGTTTGCAGCGCGGTCGAGTACGAGAAGCCCAGCGAATTGAAGGCACCGCAGGCCGTCGTAATGGCGGTCGGCGAGAGCGCGGCGTTGGGAACGAGTACCGTTCCGAGGCCGGGGCCGTTGATCAACGGCAGCGGCGAGTCAGCCGGATTCCCAGTCGATGCACCGCCGTTGGCTTGCGACCACAGGAGGGCCCAATAGCCGTTTTCTTGCGTCGGCGGAACGTAGGCGCCGAACGGTGAGCCGGCGACGGGGTTTGCCGCCGGAACGCCGAGCAGGCCGTCGGACTGATAGCCGGCCGTCAGCGAATCGCCGACACCGGCGATGCGCACCGCGGCCGTAATCGTCTTCCCGGGTGCCGTTCCAACGGCCGGCTGGGACGAGGAACTGCCACCCGCGCAGGCGGCCAGGAGCGTCGCCGCGAGCGAAGCCGCGGCGAAGAAACGAAGGCGAGCGATCACAACGGTACCACCGAGGGTTGGCCGAGGCCGAATTGGAGTTGGAATTGCGAGGCGTGCAGACCGCGAACGGTGGGCGCGGTTTCGTTACAACCGGTGCCGGCCGCGTTGATCCCCACGCAAGTGATCGACGTGATGCCGAGCTGCGGAATGTTCGTCGGAGCGCCCTCTTGAGCCGTCAACTGCACGAACAGATTACGGTTGAAGCGATGCGAGTAGCCGAGAATCGACGTGAAGATCGTCTGCGGAAACGCATCGGGCGGAAGATAGCTGATCAGCCGGCTGGGCTGCCAATAGAACGTATCCGCCCGCGAGATCCGGTACTCGATATAGCCGAGTTCGAAGATCTGCGCGTGATTGGTTTGGTTCGCGGCCGTCGGATTGACGAGCCACTGCGGACCGGCCGTGAACGAGGCGAACATCTTGGGCGTCGAGAGCAGCGGCAGCGTCGCGGCGAGCAGATAATCTTCGGCCGCGCGCGGCTGGACGCTTTGCGGAAAGCCGTCGATCTCGAGTGTCTGCGATGACGTTCCGCCCACCGTTCCCGCCCGTTCGATATACGTCGGCGAGATGATGATCGGAAGTTTGCCGGCGATGTCGTACAGATACGAGAAATTCGCGACGAGCAGCTTGTCTTTAGTGTTGATGTCGGCGCCGGCGGCATGCAGCGAGGTCGTCCCGATCGGACCCAGGCCTTGCAGATCCAGCGGCACGGTGCCGGAGTTGAAGCCGGTCGGATACGTCTGAATTTCGTAGTAGCCGACTTGCGCGCGGATGTGTTTGTTGAAGCCGTAACCGACGATGGCATCCATCCCGCCCGGCAACGACGAATACGGATGGACGTTGCCGGTCGCGACGGCAGACGACACGTCGAGCGTGTAGTTCCAGCCGGTCGGCAGACCAGGAGTTGGGAGCGGTTTCTTCGGCGTGCCGACGGGGACGGATTGCGCGATAATGTCGTGCAGAACTTGGGCCGTACCGTCATCGGCTCGGACCGGAACCGGAACGATGGACGCGCAAAGCGCGACCACCGCAAGGGCGGACGAGAGACGAAGTTTCATTGCGTCGGGACTATGTTGTACCGAAAAGAATCTTCCTCGTCATCGAGAACGAATGGGGGCTCATCCGGAGGTGTGCCCCCATCGATACCCTGCTCTCACTGCTGCACGATGTACTCGAAAAGCCCGACCGCGACGCCCTCGCCGAGCGCGACCCCTCCGGTAACTGGCATATTACCCGCCTCTCTTCATTAAAGGAACGCGTCCGCGCGATTGCGATGGGGCTGCGGGCGCGGGGCATCGTTCCCGGCGACCGCATCGGCCTGATGTCGCCCAACCGGGTCGACTGGATCGTGACGAATCTCGGCATCCTCAGCGCGGGAGCGGTGACGGTCCCGATCTACGCGACCCAGGCGCACGATCAAGTGGCGCACATCCTCTCCGATAGCGAAGCGAAATTGCTGGTGGTCGATTCGGAACGGACGACGGAGGCACTGCGCGGCGGCGGCGTGAGGTTGCCGCCCGCGATCAGTTTCGACGCCGCCGGCGACCATGGACTTGCGGCGCTCGAAGCCGCGGGGCGCGCCGCACGCGACGCGGACCCAGCCGCCCTCGCCGCGATCGCCGCCCGCGTAACGCCGGCCGATCTCGCCGTCCTCATCTACACCTCGGGGACGACCGGCACGCCCAAAGGCGTGATGCTCACGCACGGCAACATCGCGAGCAACGCGGTCACCTCGTTCGCACTCGTCAAGGATCTGCTGCTGCCCGGCGATCCGGTGCTTTCCATCCTGCCCTTCGCGCATATCTACGAGAGCACGAACGTCTTCGGCTATCTATTGCGCGGCACGACGGTCTACGTCAATCGCGCGATCGAAAAACTGCTCGAAGATCTGCTGAGCGTGCGGCCGAAAATGGTCTTCGCCGTCCCGCGCATTTTCGAACGGATGCTCAACGCCATCCTCGCGCGCGCGAAAGCCGAAGGCGGCGTACGCGCGAAACTGATCCCGTGGGCGCTCCATACCGGCCGCGACTACATGCGCGCGAAGCACACCGGCGCTCCGATCTCATCGACGGTGCGCCTGCAATACGCGCTCGCGCACGCGCTCGTCCTCAAATCGATCGCGCCGAAGCTCGGGCTCGACCGGCTCGAGTTCTTCTGCAGCGGCAGCGCGCCGCTCCACCAAGACACGGCGTATACGTTCCTCGGCGCCGACATCAAGATCGTCGAAGGCTACGGCCTCACCGAATGTTCGCCGGTCGTTACGTGCTCGGTGCCCGGTGACGAGAAAGTCGGCACGGTCGGAAAGGCGATCGCCGGCGTCGAGCTCCGGCTCGCCGAGGACGGCGAACTGCTGGTACGCGGGCCGAACGTCATGAAGGGCTACTATCATGACGACGCCGCGACCGCAAATGTGATAAGCGACGGCTGGTTCCATACGGGCGACATCGCCTCGATCGATGCCGACGGTTTCGTACGCATCACCGACCGCAAGAAAGAACTCTTCAAAACCTCGGGCGGAAAATTCGTCGCGCCGGCGCGCGTCGAGTCGGCGATCCTACGCTCGCCGTACATCAATCAGGTGATGGTCACGGGGAACGGGCGCCCGCATCCGGCGGCGCTGATCTCGCCGAACTGGGCGCTGCTGCGCAAGGAACTCGATCTCTCGGATGCGGCGACGAGCGAAGAACTCTCGCGCCGGTCGGAAGTCCACGCGTTCGTTCAACGCGAGGTGATGACGCAAACCGAAGATCTCGACTCGTTCGAGCAGATCCGCTGGATCGGGTTGCTGCCGCGCGATCTCACGATCGAAGACGGTGAGCTCTCCCCGACCCAGAAGATCAAGCGCCGCGTCGTCGAGCAGCGCTACGCCGACCTGATCGAACGGGTTTTCGCGACCGCGGCGTAGTACGGCGGGCGTATGCACCCGATCTCCCGTCTCGCCGCGGCCCTCACCGCAATATTCGTCATCACGCTCGGCGGCAACGTACGCGCGGATGACGCGCCGAGCCCGGCGCCCTCGTCCGTCCCCGTTCGTCCCGAACGCAGCGTCTCGACGCAGCACACGATTTCGGTCCACGGCACCGAGATCGCGTACACGGCGACGGCCGGGACGCTGCTCGTGCGCGACGCGAACGAGCAGCCCATCGGGAGTTTCTTCTACGTCGCCTACACCAAAGACCGTGAGAACCACGACACGCGACCGCTGACGTTCCTCTACAACGGCGGTCCGGGCTCGTCGACGATGTGGCTGCATATGGGCTCGGTCGGGCCGAAGCACGTCGTCACCCCCGACGGCGAAATCACCGCGCCGGCTCCATACCAACTCGTCGACAATCCGGAGACGTTGCTCGATCGCAGCGATCTGGTGTTCGTCGACGCGATGGGAACCGGCTATTCGCGCGTCGTCGGCAAGGGCACCGGGAAGATGTTCTACGGCATCGACGAGGACGGGGCGGCGTTCACCAAATTCGTGCGGCGCTACATCACGGTCAACGACCGCTGGAACTCACCGAAGTTTCTCTTCGGCGAGAGTTACGGCACCACGCGCTCGGCCGTGCTCGCCGCCGATCTCGACGATGCCGGCATCTCGCTCTCGGGCGTGACGCTGCTCTCGACCGTGCTCGATTTCAACACGCTCTCGCCGTCGCTTGGCGAAGACATCGCCTACGTCGGCTTCTTGCCGACCCAAGCCGCGGTCGCGTGGTATCACAACAAGATTCCGAACAAGCCGGCAAGCCTTGCCGCGTTCGTCGCGTCGGCGAAAGCGTTCGCTGCCGGCCCGTACGCACAAGCGCTGCTACGCGGCGATACGCTTTCCGAGGGCGACCGACGCGATATCGCGGCAAAGCTGTCGTCGTTCATCGGCATCGACCAAACGTATATCCTCAACGCGGATCTGCGCGTCTCGCCCGACCGGTTCGAAAAAGAACTGCTGCGCAGCGAGCACCGCACGATCGGCCGGCTCGACGGCCGCTTCGAAGGCTACGACGTCGACTCGGCAGGCGAGACGCCGGAGTACGATCCGACCAACAGCGTCATCACCGACGCGTTCACCGGCGCCTTCAACCGCTACATTCGCGACGACCTCAAGTACGTCTCCGAAACGGACTATCTGCCGACCAACTACGGTGTGATCAACGCCGGCTGGAACTTCAAGCGTACCGGTGCCGACTGGAGCGCGCCGAGCGTCGTCGACGACCTGCGCCGCGCGATGACGCGCAACCCGCATCTGCGCGTCTTCTCCGCCAACGGCTACTACGATCTCGCAACCCCGTTCTTCGCCACCGACTACACGCTCGAGCACCTCGGCGTCCCACCCGCGATCGCCGCCCACATCAGCTACGGCTACTACGAATCCGGCCACATGGTCTATCTGCATCCACAAGCCCTCGCCGCACTCCATCGCGACCTCGAAGGGTTCTATGATGCTGCACTTTCGCGATAGAAAATCTGTCTGCTATCGAGTGCAAACTCAAATCAATTACGCGAACAAAGCAATGTGGAGCGTCGGTTTTTCTGCAAGCCTCTCCGCACTTTTCGGAGTGAGCCTGAGTGGTGGCCCACCGGGCGGATACGGAGGAATTACTCCCTGGAATGGGTCTTTACCGCCGGGTGCATTTCCGAAGCCGTGTGAAACAAAAGGGGCTACATTGGTATGACTGCCGTTCCGACAATCTCTATGGCAGACGCGACATCGTCCTCAAGTACATACTCATTTGTAACGAACCGTCAGGGCGCGACCTGCGGGAATTCTCCTGCGGCTCTGGGGGACATCTTGCCTGTCCCGGGAGATCCGAAGTTCGGAAAAAGCTATTTTGTCACGAGCATCCGTTACTTACATGTTGGATCGACTCCAGCTGGATGGTTTTACCACCTGAACGATGGGCGCGAGTTGTTTCAGCCGGCGCATTCGCTTCCCGCACGAGACGCCCATATGCTCGGGATAACGCCACCATCAGAGGGGAATGGACCGCTTAGTGAAGTGCATGGGCACCCCAACCTCTCTGGCGTCAGTGTCGATCGATGCATCCTTCGACTCAAGAACTGAGTCTGAATTCGGAGCATTTTCGCCCGAGCGTAAGATTATATTGAGGATTGAGAATCGTGGAGCCCCCCTACAGCGGGCGGCTCCACCTTACCTTCGCGTTTACAATCCCGCAACCGGCGGTTCAGCGTTCACGAGATTTTTCGGCAGCGTCGCTCGAGTGAACTCAGTTCCGGTAGCGCTTTTCTTGGCGCCGCGGTCAACGCATAAGGCTCGACCATTCCGTTGCTTCGGGCCAATGTTGCATCTCCCGACTCATATCGCGCTGCCTGTGAATCGAAAAGCACTTGGGTAGCATGATCGCCATTCCGCCAGAAATTGTGCTGCAATCGGTAACGTTGCCTTGGATCGAACACCGGTCCTATAGGCGGTGCGAGGGCTCCTTTCTAGCCTTGGGCGATCTCTTGCCATTCGGAAACAACCGGGAGTACGTTAGGGAAATTTACGTTATTCGTGACAGGAACAACGAAGCCACCGGCTGGGCCTACAAGAGCCAGAATGGACGGTGGTGGCTTCAGGCCGGTTCGCGAATGGACTCGAAAGACGTCTTACATGTAGGCGCGCACCTTCCGATAGACGTTCGCACTCGTCGCGGCAGCGTGAGCCCGATGTCTAGGCCCAGATGGACCGGCCTCAAGCTCGTAGATGAATGCGAATAATACGGTCGCGTTGCCTCTCGATGGCAGCCAGAAAAGTATTGCACGCTAGGGGCAACTTCCGACAACTCCGGGTCCGCGGAGTTCATCGTCAATCCGCTCTCGCCGCCGAAATGAGCCGCTTTAACGCTTCGAGAGGGGCCCTACTGGGATGAGGGGGTCAGGACAAACTCTGACGGCGAAGGCGTATGGCACTATATCGCGCCATCCGCAGCTGATAACTGGCTACGGTGGCATGCTTTACAACGTCGACGGTTACTTGCTGAATGCAGCCAGCGCCCTCGCAAGATCCGGTGAGGGCAAATACGCGGCATTCCATGTCGCGACGCAATTGAGGCCGTCCGCAACAGACCGGCCTTGTTGCGCGTTCATCACGGATTTGATGCCGGCGACCGTCAACTGCGAATAACTAGCAATCTTCGCAGCGACCTCAGCGGCATAGGCGACGACGTTATCGATCTCTTCGTGGTCGACGACCTCGTTAACGAGCCCGATTGCGGCGGCGCGGTTCGCGTCGATTGTTTTCCCAGTAAGGGCAAGTTCGCGCGCGTGGCCTTCGCCGACGATGAGCGGCAGGCGTTGCAAGCCGCCGAGATCGGCGACGATGGCGAGTTGGACTTCGCGCAGGGAGAACTTTGCGCCGATGTGCGCGTAGCGGATGTCGCAGGCCGCGATCAGTTCGATCCCCGCGCCGATGCACCAGCCTTGCACGGCGGCGATCGCAGGCAGTCGCGAGGTCGCGATCCGCGTGAAGGCGGTCTGCATCGTGACGATCATCGCGTGCAGCTCGCGG
>Ga0116231_10011092_pt1 | contig 14074 bp, 12 predicted proteins | sample S1TSphgellanicum_2_FD_89695 | JGI IMG/M metagenome (GOLD analysis project Ga0116231, IMG submission 89695) | Host-associated microbial communities from peat moss isolated from Minnesota, USA - S1T2_Fd - Sphagnum magellanicum MG | ecosystem: Host-associated > Plants > Peat moss > Unclassified... | reverse complement strand
TGGGTTATTGATGGGAACAAGAGGAATTTGATGAGAATTGTTTGGGAACTTGATGGGAACAAAAGGATTTTGATGGGTTATTGATGGGAACAAGAGGAATTTGATGAGAATTGTTTGGGAACTCGATGGGAAATCAAGCCCCCACCCCTTACCATTACAGTGTAGGAATTTGACGCTGGCCCCATGCCTTTCATATGACAGGCTACATTAAAATTAAAAAAAGGCCTTTACACACATGAAAATTATAAAAATGAATTTATGTCATCCATGAATGAAATGAAATGAATAAACTGGGATTGGATTTGCCAGGGAAAACACCAAAAATTGAATTCAAACAAAATTCAACAAAAACACTCAACAATATAAAATTTCAGAAGACCAATCCTATCTCGGTTACAAACAAGTCTAAATCCATTAATCCATTGCTATTGTATTCATCCAATCTAACACACCCATCCTAAGAAGAAAAGACATCAATCAGTTCTGTAAGTGAAGAAGGATTGACAATTCACATGCTTGTAATTGACCACACATGTGCAAAATCAAAACTGTCTACATTCAATTTTGACAATGTAAATACATATGCATGAACTTCAAGGAACGCTTGACTGAAGGTCAAAAAAATTTTGGCATCATGTCCTGTCTAAGGACTTTTTGTATTCTATAGTTGGGAGCTGGAATCCAGCGGAACCTTGGGTTAGTCCAAGACTAAGCTGGGATCCAGAATAGTGTTGGACCTTGAGTGAGCCTAGTTTTTTCTAACCAATTGCAAATTCTAAAGTTTACTAGTTATGGTCCTGCAAATAGTACTGAAGCACAGACAATTGAAACTTAAGTTACAAATTCATAAAGGCTTAGTGAGCCTTCAAAACCGAGCTCTTCATAACCGCCTAGAAATTCTTAATACTCAATTGAAATCAACCTGAACATACAAATCACCACTTGAGTATAACATGTGAAACCCTAATCACCTACCTTACTTAGTCTTGTATATTTGTTGCCATATCAGGTCTGAGTGGAGAACATTGCCCCTGGTCAATTAAGAACCAAATGCGAATATCTGTGCATTGGCTTCCTGAATAAGCTGCTCCTTGGAACCCTTGTTCCTATGTATTTGCTTCACCCCTGACTTCATAATATATATGACATCCACACTGGCATGCCAATCTCATTGGATCACCTTAAACATAGAACAATCTACCATCTCAAAGTTGAGAGTTTCAACAAAGACATCCTCATGACACCCTGCTTTCTTGACTGTTGACAATCCTAATCCAACCATGAATAATCACATATTTTGAATCTGCTATCATCCTGCCTTAGTCTGCACATAGGTGAAGGGGGACTATTCTGCAGAATTTCGCTTTACTCAAACAAGTATGGAAGTTTGTGTGACAAGAAGAAACGTGGATGATGTAATAGAATGTATTGAGCCAAATAAAATCAGTGACGATTTCATGACCACATTGTATTGAATCCATGATTCATAGCTCATGCCACCACTGCACACATGCTAAATGTGACAGGCAAAACTCAAGTCAGGTTGCTCAGATATGAGGGTCTACACTCTACATAAGTGACAATTGACAGAGGAGTTTCCTGGGATAGTTGCAGGGTTGCCTTCATCATCCCAAGAAGGAAAAAAAATCCTGTGTTCTCCTTACAAATAACAGTGGGTTCCTCTTCAGAAACTATTGTTTTCAACGATGCAGCCAGAACCTCACTGGACTGGAACCTCACTGGACTGTACTTTATCAGGTCAAGATCTAGCAGTTTAGGTTTCTGGCAAATCTTCAGAGGTCCAGTGAGCTGGGCAGAGGGTCTTTAACCTCTTCTCCAATAAATACCAAACAAATTTACCTTAGGCAACCTAATAATAGGTAAATCTGTTTAAATGCAGACATCAAGGTAGTTTGTGAATCCATCATGGCCAGATATATAAGCACTAATTGCAGCTGCTTCAGAACCCCGCAGCATGCATGCATGTTTTCAGGGTCTTTTCTTGACTCTTGACATTCATTCCGGTACTTTGAGGAACAAAAATAGACATGAGACTTGAGTTAAGTACTTACTTGAGGTACTTTGAGCGTGTTCTGTGAATTTGCGGAAGCCCTGAACTACAACGATTGGGCTGTCCATGATCTTCTTACTATAGACTTTGTCAAACAAATTGGACACGCAGAAGAGCGTCAGCTGAAGGTCGAGGGTTACGAGTACCTGCACGGCGTTATCGAAGATGAAGCTGTTCAAGAGAACAATCTTTACGGCACGAATTGGACAGTTGGAGAAGAAGCATATCGCTCCGTGTTGAGCCAATGAAGAACGGCTTCGACTGCAGCCTCTCGAGATAGAGCTGTTGTGTCAACGACAAGCTTGCTTGTCGTCCCGGTATCGTACTCCCAGCAACCAGCGTATCCTGCGAGCAGCTTCTCAATATCCGCCCAATGAGACGGCTTGTGCATCTTCTTCTGCATCCGAGGACGAAAGCCGGGCGCGTGATCCGTCGCACAGCTTGTCGCAGCAGCAGCGTCCTCCGCACACAAGCCGCTCCTCCTCCATGTGGATTCTAAAACATGTCTAGACGTTTTATTATCGATTGCTGCTGCATTTGCCTTGATGAATCCGGCGGCCTGTTCCTCCAATTCAACGTCAATCTTCTTCACGGGACCTGCATGAGATGTGAAGCTGCCGCTTGACGAAGAACTTTCTACAGCCTGCCTGAGGAGTTCTTCTTCTGCATCATCATCTTCGTTGGCCATGAGAGCAGCAGCCATAGCCCGAGCCCGAGCCTCGAGCCTGAGTTTCCACTCATTCTTATCACCAGACCTACACTCGACAACCATAACTCGGCATCCATAACGATCGGCCAAACAGCAAGCGGTCTTAAACAAGTCAGGCCTGGCAAGAGGACAATCAACGATGACACTCAGTCCTACTTGCAGCTGCGTTTCCACAACCTTCCACATGACGTCGTAGGAAAGAGTGTTGAGCACAAAAGAAGTTGAAGAAGAGGAGCTGCTACTGCTAAATGCAGCGGCGCCGCGAGAATTGGAGCTGCCGCAGGATTCACATAATAATACAGAAGAACTCGGCTTCGCAGCAGCAGAAGAAGATATAATTTCACGTTGTTCTAATTCCAGAGTGCAATCGCGAATGTCATCTTTGTCGATCACAGGGCATCGTAAAGCTCTGGCTAGCGCGCGAGCCACAGTAGACTTTGCGCATCCTGGATGGCCTTTCATCGCCACCAAAATCTTGTGCTGCGACCGTCTGTCGTCGTCGTCGTCTTCCATTTTGTGCTTGCTCGCGAATGAACTCTGCGACCGCAAACAGCGAAGCGACAATGGGCATCGTTCGTCACCAATGTCTCTCTCTCTCTCGCTCTCGCGGCCTGGCACCAGGAGCTCCACGGTTTCTTCATCCACAGGAAGCTTCTTCCAGGATTTCTTCATCCACAAGAAGGAGGTCAAGCCGGGATTTCTTCATCCACGGGAAGACTCTTCCCGTATTTCCTCATCCACATGAAGCAGAAGAAGAAGAAGAAGAAGAAAAAGAGCTTTCCAGGATTTCTCCATCCAGAAGAAGCCGGTCATAAGAGGATTTCTTCATCCGTAGGAAGACTCTTCTAGTATTTCCTCATCCACATGAAGAAGAAGAAGAAGAGGAGCTTTGCAGGACTTCTTCATCCACAAGAAGGTAAGGCCAGGATTCTTTTGTTTTTTCTTTGTCATTTATCCCAATGTGTTCTCATGAAGTTCCCAAGATGTTCCCATCAGATTCCTGAAATATTCTTCAAGTTCTCAGTGCGTTCCATAAGACGCTACCAATAGCACCTCATTCTTTACCCATGGTTTAACTTGCATGTAAGTGCTCCATGTTCCCAAAACATTTGGTGATGGGCAATTAAATAGCTCCTTGTTAGAGAAAATTTAGAAAAATTGTGGGTAAACCCCCTCACTAATTATAATAGAAACATGATATTGTACCGAGGTACTACTAGGGTATATGCTATAAACCCGTGTCTATATTCAACTCACATGACTAAATGTATATGTGTGGATACTTTACATGGCAACCTTTTCTTTTTTTTAAAAATTTGTGCGGAATGGAATATTGCAGAATTTTGGAAATTTTTTGCTTGTGAATTCAATGATTTTTCCCCCCCCCAAAAAAAAAAAAGATAAATATTTCAAAAATTTCTGAAATTTTCACATCAGGTTTCTATACATTGTTCAAATAAGGTAACCAAAAAAGCTATAAGGATATTAAAAAATTATACTTTCACATAGCCAAATTTGGCTAACTCAGCTAATGGATGATCACCAGCTCAGCTACATCACAAAACTTGGGTTATAATTAATCAATTAAAAATTATTATATAATTTTATAAAATTTTAAATTTAAATTTTTAAAAAAAAAACTGCTTTATGGAAGTGGTTGGTGGAGATGAAGTGGCCCAAGAATCAAACTGAAAGAGTAGGGGTGAGAATCATGTAGAGAGGGAATAAAGAGTGTGGCCCTGATGAAATGCAGAGCCAATAGAGTCTGGTAGGATTCTTAGGATATGATCCAACACATGTGAAGGGCACGTGAAAACCATGGGAACAACATGGAGAACAGGTTCTTATCATTTTTATGCTAAGGAAAGGATCCTTTCTTTTGATGAAGCTCAACAAGCCATTTGTTTCAGATGCTTCTGTAGTGATGGTAGATGGCTAGGAGTTCAATAATGGGTAGTGGGTTGTTAGAAGGAAGATGCTGAAGACAGCAGCTCAGCTGAAGGTTTCATGTCCGCCCACCATCCATCTCTTGTAGTGTGCTGGTGGTTGTTGGTTTCACTCTGGCTGGCACATGGGCATGTCCACTATCCTTGCATCTCTCTGCATTCATATTCAAAGAGGGTTGGCCGAACTAGAGCTTTGAATTCCATCTTCAAAGCCAGCCAACCTTCCCTGAATCTGCTGCACATAATAGTTACTGTGATTTCCTTTCCTGCTGCCTTTGAGTTAGATCATCTGTGATTCATGCAATAGACTGGCACTTCCCTGCTGCCTTTGAGTTAGATCATCTGTGATTCATGCAATAGACTGGCAGAAGTGCAGAGTAAAGAGATCCTTCCATGAGAGACCAAGCCATGTCTGAAGGCACATCTCCACCTGGTATTCATTACAGAAAATGTTCCAATAAAGGATCCCTGTGAGCATGTATCTCCACCTGGTGATCAACATAGACAACGTTCCAATAATCCATACGCACAGAGTGTATGTAGGAGGGAAGAGAAACGGACCAAACATTACTGCAGACGCCTCATCAAATAATCAACCTAACAACCCAACAAGCATAGGCAATTCAATTTCCAAAAAAGCTAGAATGCACAGGAACTGGGTTTCCATCATCAAAGATGCTCAGCATTGATCAGATGCTTTAGCATTGAACCCAGGGTAGTAGAGACGAACAAAAATGGTTTTAGTGATTTCAGGACAAAAATGCACCACCCATGAAACCAACCTTTGACCAGAGTGATCACTGACAAAAATTAGACAAACCCACCAACACCACAGAGAGAAAAGCCTTCACATACAGACTAGCCTGATCCACTTAATATTCAGAGTTAATGGTACAAAGATCATACTACCTTTGAGGTGACAAATACTGAACAGTTCAACAAACAAATTCCTTGGCCGCCCCAGATTCTGGCCAGAAAACCTTGTGGTGCTAACTGAGCCACTTTTTCTAATGTTACAAATTCCAGTGCACCATCAGCTGAACAGAGAGATGTCCATGACAAGTCCCAACATGTAGCAGAATGGGCACTGATGATAGCCATTAACATTGCAGCACATAAGAAATTAAAATTTTATCTAAGCCAAAATTGAATCTAACTCCTAAATCTCTGGTTCCAGAGCAATCACTGTGACCTATGCCAGCAGGAACCTGCAAGCTAGCACAAGTGGAAGCATATTTGACCTAGGAACTGTCCCATGATTTCCCTGGAGAATGACCACTTGCACCAACTGATCGTAAATTCTCTCTTTGAGTAAAGAAGGCTCCAAGGTCTACACCTTGACCTAATGATGTGATACTAGCCAAATCGCATTGAGACAGTGTCCGTCCCATGCCTCCAGCAGCAGCAGCTGCAGCAACAGCGGCAGCAGCCATTCCATTAGCTCCACCAACACCCAAAAAGTCATGTGTAAATCGGTCACTTCCGTCTTCTGCCCGTGTTGAACCACCACCACCAAGGCCTACTGGCAGCAGTGATGGGCCCATGCCTTGAGAGACTGGAGCTCCAGAGTATGGACTGTGGTGGTGGTGCCCACCCATGACATCATTTGTTGACATTCGATGGCGATTGTTACTAGGAGGCATCATTCCTCCCACATTGCCAGTGGATGGTGTGGCATTTGGTCCAAACATGGATGACATATTGCTCAGCGATCCTGCAAAGATCCCAGCACCTCCTGATAACGAGTTCCTGAAATCCTGCATCCTTGCTGCTGCATGATGCTCATTTGGCCTTCCTTGGCTGCCTCCAAAGCTAGATGGACCCATTGATGTGCCCACTACTACCGGAGAGCCTGTTTGCATGGGCGGCACTTCAACAGACCGCCTGCTTTGCAATGGCTGAACTATACTTGGCTTGTTTGGTGGTGTAAGCTGATCACCTACACGGGCTGGTTCTTGTCGCTGTCCTTGCCAGAGTGACATAGAGCTCGAATCCCCGCCACCAAATCCAAACCCTCGTAGCAAGGAGGAGGAATTACTGGCAGTTGCCCCCATCTGTGCTGCTTTCTGTAGCAAAGCAGTTGCTGACATTTGAGCAGTTGCTGTGTGGTGGTGTTGCAGCTGCTGCTGATTGAAGAGCATAGACATAGAGGGTAGATTGCCAACTCCATCATTATAAACTGAGGAGGAACAGCTTGATAGGCCTGCCGCAGAGGACAAAGACAACCCTGCTGTTGCAGAGCTTCGCTCTGTCTGATTGACACCAGTCATGAAATCCGAAAACCCCGATATGCCCATCCCCATGCTTGCTGCACCAGTGGCATGAAACCCTGGCATTGACATCCCTGCAGAAGAAAACAGATGTGCAAACAGGCTCCCAGTGGTACTGCCAGACGAAACCATTGGAAGAAGAAGTTCACTAGAGGACAAGGGTCTTGGGGCTTGTGGAACATCATACTCTTGAAGAGCATGATTTGGAATCCCTTGCATTCCTGTGCCACCACCTCCTCCCAGATGCATGATAGCCTTAGGAGGTTGCATCAGATAAGAAGATGCAATGTCCGAACAGCCAGGAAGCTGCTGCAATTGCATCTGTTGTGATCCAGGAAGACCTTGACCTGGACCACCAGCTGGTCCTCCTAGCCACAATGACAGCCTTGGACCTGCTGCACCAGCTGTAGTGGCAGCTGGAGCATTACCAACAACAGCTTGATGACTACCCCATTGTGGTGGTAGCAATGACAGACCACCTTCATCAAGTCTTCCTAAGCTTGCTGCCATGGATGGTGGCAGAAGACCTGACCTCATTGGAGATCCCCCTGATCCTCCTCCTCCAGCTCCTGCAGATGCAGCCAAAGAGTTGTGATCTCCTCCACTCACAGCTGCAGCTCCCAAATTGTTGGTGTGTGGAGAGGAAGGTGCAGCAGCAGCTGCACCACCACCACCAATAACTGACATGGTTGATGCTGCAGCAGGACCTAGAACCTGCACCACCATATCACTACTGCTCATGTCACTGCCACTGCCAATACGCTTCCCTGCTGCCGAGACTCGAGCACTGTCCTCTGCCAAGGCATCACAAAAGGCTCGATGTGTGATGAAACTGTCTCGTCTGCTCTCTCCATTCCCCACATGCCATGCACACTTCTTCCCATGAGCAATTTGTTGGACAAGTTCCTGTCTCTAGGGTCACAAAATGCAAATGATGTATGTCTAGAGCAAGAGAAAATGAGAGTGAGAGTGAGAGAGAGAGAGAGAGAGAGAGAGAGATGGGATGTGAGATAGCAACCTGGAAAACAAGGTACCACAATCACATCTGTACTCTCGAGTTCCGCAGGTTTTGGAATGAGCCTTCCAGTCCGATTGAACAGCGTATCGCTTGGAGCACTTGTCGCACTTCCACTTCTTCTCGCCATGCTTGCGGCAAAAGTGCTTCTTGATGCCAGTCAAGTCGCCCAGAGCGCGCGACGGGTCGTGATGCACACAGGAGGGCTCAGGGCAGATATAGACGCGTTTGCGAATCTCCTTGCTGCTCCGCTGTCTCAGCTTCCAGGGCAGGTTATGGCCCCGTCGGTGTAACTGCAGGTTCTGATCCCGCTGAAACCCTTTGTTGCAAATCTCGCACACGAAGCGATTGGTCGCCATCAATGTCGTGGGGGACAGTGCTATCACCTCTGCCTCTGGGTCTGCAAACCAACAACAAACCATTTCTCACCACCCTGGTTTCCTTCTTCTTTTTCAAAAACAACCACCCATTTCTCAGCGCCCTTGTTTTCTTCTTCTTCTTCTTCTTTAAATAAAAGCAACAACAACCCATTTCTCACCACCCTCGTTTTCTTCTTCAAAAACAACCAACAACGCATTTCTCACCACCCTTGTTTTCTTCTTCTTCTTCTTCAAAAACAACAACCACCCATTTCTCACCACCCTTGTTTTCATCTTCTTCAAAAACAGTTCCAGAAAACCTCCAACTGTGCACTACAAGGAACCCAAACAAAAACCAAAGACCATGCAAAAACAAAACTGCCAAAACAAAACCATACATACCCGGAGTACCAGGTAGATTCCGTTTGCGCTTCGACCCTGCTGCTGCAAGAGGCGGCTGCTGCTGTTGCCCACTGGAGACGGTGGTGGCCGGGGTGGACGTCATACTCCTCGGCGGTGGCGGTGTACTAGTGTCGTTGCCATCATATTCATGATCTGTGTGACTTCCCGATGACACGCTTGCTTCCCCAGCTGATGCGCTGGTTATGTTGGACAATGTCATCTCCAGCTTTCCTTCCTTCCTTCCTTCCTGCTTTGTCCTGCTGCAGCTTCTGAATTCTAGCTCAGCTTCTTGCTGCTGCTGAAGAAGCTCCCAGCTTCCAAAACCATCAGGGGCGGTTCCTGCTTCCGCCCCCAAGTACTGATCCCACTACCCGGCACTGCTGATCCCACGACGACAACAAAAACTCCTGCACCACTGCGACTCCTCCAAGCTGCTGCATGACACCAACACCAACACCACCACCACTACCAACTCCTGCTCCCGCCGCCGCTGCTACACTACGAAGAAGATTTTTACTCCTACAACTTCTGCTCATACTCCTCCTCAACTGCAACAACAACAACAACAAGCTCATGACGACAAAAACCAGCGGCATGATCTTCTTCTTCTTCTTCTTCTTGCTCCTCCTTCTCTCCTTCTTCCCTTCCTTCACCAGTCTGAGCAAAAATACTTCACCCACTCTACCGCGTCTACAAAACTCGCACACCCGACGCCACCCGCACCGGCATCACGCGCGCACACGAAGAGAGCGGAGGCAACGGCGACAGGGGCCTCGGCGTCGTCGTCTTCTTCCGTCCGCAGGACAAAGCTTAGTTGCAACCAAGGGAGAAAAACTCCGTTACGCCAGGGGTATTGGCTCTCACTGCTATAGCCCATTCTAGGACCCTGGGACTAGCCCCCTTTTTTTGGCTGGCTATATATATATGCCAAAAATCTAAAATAAAACTGAAAACTGCTAAAATCATGTGGTTTTCTTTTGAGATTTTCAGTAGTCAAATTAAAGAATTTTTTAGATAGCCAAAAATGAAGAAGGATATTTTTAATTTTTTTCACTTTCATACTTTTGCTTGTAGGCAAATTTGGTGAATTTTTCCCTCTGGCTCATTGCTAGCTTTTTGTAGCCGCCAAAAAACTATAATAAAAATTCAAACTGCAAACATCATGTGCCTCTTTTTTTTGGATTTTCAATAGCTGAAATTCAACCAAATTTTAAGAAAAATCGTCAAATTTCTATAATTCTTTCCCCACTAGGTAGCCAAAAATATAAAAAGATGTTTTTCCAAACAACTACTTTCAAATGTAGCCAAATTTGACAAAAAAATTATGGGGATCATCAAAAAGCTACAAAACTACTAAAATCATGTGCTTTTGGAGATTTTCAATACCCAGAAATCAACCAAAATTCAAAAAAGATCGTCAAATTTCTATGCATGGTTCCCACTGTGTAGCAAAAAATATAGAAGGATATTTTTCCCCAAAAAAATTACTTTCATATTTAGCTTGTAGCCAGATTTGGCGAAATCTTCTTGTGTATCATCACCAGTTTGGCTACAAACACAACAAAATTGACAAAAGTATTCACGACCTTAGGCCCTCAATAAAGGTCCTGGGTTCAAATCCAGCGGAATGCAGTTGACACGCCTGCCAGCCATTTGCCAATGAGCTTGACTTGGGAGTTGCCAAGGGCTTGGTCAGGTCAGGTCTACCATTTTTACTTCAAAAGAAAAGCCAATAAATGTAAAAGGATGGTATATTTTTTTTACTCTTATATTTTCTTATCACCAAATCTGGCTAAATTGTCTGATGGATGATCGCTACTTGAGTTACATCACAAAATCTGGATTAAAAAAATTTATTTTAAAAAAAAACCTTGAAATATCTTCATAGTAGGGGTTTTTTTTTTTCCAATTTTGTGATGTGCTGAAGTGACAGTCATCCATAAGACAATTTAGCCAGATTTGACAATAAGAAAATATGAAGCTCAAAAAAAGTTCTAGTATCCTTCTATATTTTTGGCTACCTGGAGGAACTTAGGATAAAATCTGGAAATTTTTCCTAAATAATTTTTTTGTTGAAATTTGACAAATTAAAAACTCAAAAAAACATTCAATTTTCGCCCAATTTGAAAAAAAATCCCTGCCATTTGGCAAATTTTCTCCAAAAAAATTGAGCTAAATTTACTAAGCTGGAGTAAGTGCTTGGTGAAGTGAACCTTGTGAAAAAAAAAAAAAAATTTAAATGTTTTTTCCATTTTATTTGAAGGTATTAATAAAAGAAGAGAAAGAGTGAGATTTTTTTTTCTTATAAAAAGAGCAAGTGAAGCAAGTGAAGTTAACCTCATCAAAACATAAATGAAAATTTATATCACTTTTTTTGAAAATGATCAAAGAGAAGGAGAAATATCAAGATGGAAACTTGTGTTGCTTTTTATTGAAATGAAAAGAAATAAGACCGCGTTGAAGAAGGATGATGAGTATCCAGTAGCCAATAAGGAAGGAACACAGGAAAAAAAGGTCAAAAGAAAAATAAAAGAAAATGGGAAGAAAAAAAGTCAGATTTTTCATGGGTGGGGTAGGGGGGAAGGAAGATAATCCGAAATGGCATTTCCATTAGCAAAACAAATAGGAAATGAGATATGTTGAGCAAGGAAGTTAGTTCTACTTGAAGGATAGGGAGTTAGGGAGGAAGCCAAAACCAAACAAAACCAATGCTTGAGTTAGTAGAGATGATGTTTGCATCATCTTTTTGTAGAGAAATAAAGAAGGAAGCCATGATTGAAAGCCGTGCCTTTTAGTATTAGTAATTGGGTTACTTGTTTGGATGGGATATCATCCCATAGGGGTAGTTTGTACTTGAAGCCAAATACCTAGTAAGTGAGATCAAGGATGAGGGGAGGCGGGGGAGGGGAGGGATGGAGGGGGAGATGGCATATTTTGAGAGAAAGAGAATTTTTGCTTTGTCAGGCTTGACTACCAACAAGGGATATAGTGTTAAGATTCATTATAGAGTACAGTAGCTTCAAGGGATTTTGCACCCCCCTCCCCCGAGCCAAAACTAGAGTGAACCTAATTGTTGTTTACTCTGTCAAAAGGGGTTACCTGCACATGCCACAAATAGCAGGTCTGGGTTGTGCATACAGAATCGGATTATGCTGAAAGGGGGCTGACTTCCTTGCAGTCGTAGTAGTGTGGGCACAAACGGGAGAATAGCTAGGTACTACCCATTTCATTTCATTTCACTTCACGCTTATGCTGCTTCCTTGCGAATAATTCTATGATTTTATGGTGACAATATACGTCTCCCGCAAGAGACATGTTTGATCCTCTCTTTCTTTCTTTTCCCCTCTTTTTCTCGTAGGGGGCCCCCACATTACCTGACTTTATGCCACACCTTTTGGCTTTTGATCTGGAGAAAACTTTACTAAAATAAGTCCATCAAGTCACTACCCCAAAAAAAAACATGACATCATCATCATCCATCCATCCATCCATCCATCTGTCCATCTTCATCCATGATCCCTCCTTTTTCTTACAATAATAATATGGCAGAGACCGCTCCAGTTGTTGCCATATGTTGTGGGCACCCTTCCTTTTTTGTTTGTTCCGATTTCATTTGCCCTTTTATGGAGTCGGTTTGTTTGAAACCGATCTTTATATGCATGTTTGTGTTTGTCCGTGTGTCTCCTCTCTCTTGTTGCCACCAGGGCTTCGCTTGGGGTGTGCCTTTGTGGGTCGGGCATCTGGCCTAAAAGAGTGTTTCACCCGGTTCCATTCGAGGGGTTTTCCTTCTTGGCCCTAATTTTGTGCGCCTTGGTTTCCTCCGTTACTTCTTTGTCTTTTGTCTTGTGTCCGATTAGTTGTGCCTTGTCCTGACTTGGAGTGTATTCTAGTGTGGCCTTCTTTTTTGTTCCGGAGTTGGGAAGTTTATTGTTTTATGTTCTCATCGGTCGACGATGCCTCCTCCTCCTCCTCCTCGGTCCCTGCCTGCCGGTACGCAGGCTATCTGTTTTTTAAAATCTACGGACTGTGTTAATTCCATCTGAAAGAAAATCGGATAAAATTGGATCAAGCTGTCTACCCCCCCCGCCCCCGCCCTTCTTTTCTCCGATACCCCCCCAATACCCCTCATTCAACCCCCTCCCTTTTATCTTATTTTAAGCAAAATGTTGGATTTTAGTTTGGAAATGCCTCCCACTAGCCGGACATGTCAATCATGAATCATGCCGCAATAGCAACAAGTACAAGTGATCGGGGCTTGCTTGCTTGCTGTGACAGATGACGACGGTACTTATACCAAGGGAATTTGAGAGGATAAAAATTAGAGCATAATAAGTTCCAAAATCATCATAAGAGATCGTAGTTGTCAGCCAGCCAGCCAGCCGGCCCCCCCCCCTCTCCGACTCCAATATTTCTTCTTCAAAGTCCGCAAAAAAAGAATTTCTTCACGTACAAATCACACAATCACAATAAGAACACCCATTCTCCATCCTTCCTAAAAATAAACTTGAATTTGGGGGGGGGGGGAGGGGGGGTTGTTCTTTTGATTCTGTGCTTAAAATGTTAGCTCTTAGAATGTTAGTGTACTTTTTTAATTAAAAAGTATTTGGGTTGGGCATTGTTGTTGTGGATGGGTATCTATGCAAATTGAGAGGCTTCATTTATTTAATAATTTTTAAATGCCTTTGATTCCGAAACGGATCAAGCCAATATGTCAAGTTGCTATGGTGTACTTTGAGATGTACTTTGAGAAACAAGGAGAAAGAAAGAAAGAAAGAAAGAAAGAAAGAATGAATGAATGAATGAAAGGGGGAAAAAAAAAAATCCCCAATCCTTAACATGAGGCTGTCTTATCCAGGACTTTTTGTTTCACTTTTTATGGGGGCCAGGGCGGGAGCGTGATGGCTGGTGCTTGTATATATATGTATTGACGGATCCCCGTCACTATAGGAAAAGCCCAAGGGTTATAAGAAGGTTCAAACTATGGTTCAACTTTCACCGATTGGAAACATGGTTAGTTTATAGACAAGTGTAAATAATGGGAGGGAGACGGACCAAGTTCAGGCACTTGCTTTTCTCTCTCTCTCTTTCTTTAGCCTCCAAAGCACTCTACCGAAAAATATTGACCCATTTGAGCCCCCAAGCAATCATGGACAGAATTTCAGAAAAAATACAAGAAACTCACCATAATAATAATGGGGTGTTGGGGGGGGGGGGGGGGGGGGCACACAATGCTTATTTTTTGATTAAGAAGGGGAAATACCTACGCCTTCCCCATTTGGAATGAAGACCCTCATTCTCAAAC
>Ga0116231_10011091_pt1 | contig 14074 bp, 9 predicted proteins | sample S1TSphgellanicum_2_FD_89695 | JGI IMG/M metagenome (GOLD analysis project Ga0116231, IMG submission 89695) | Host-associated microbial communities from peat moss isolated from Minnesota, USA - S1T2_Fd - Sphagnum magellanicum MG | ecosystem: Host-associated > Plants > Peat moss > Unclassified... | reverse complement strand
GAAGCGCCGAGGGGGCCCCCTTCCGCCCTGCCGGGGGGGGGGGGGGGGGGGTGCAGGACCCAATAAACATTTCAAAAACAAACCTCGCTCTTTCAGAATGTGTGGACAAACCACCCCCCCTGCCCCCTGGGGTCCAACTCCAACAACCACCCTCAGGAAGAGTTTGATAAAATATGAACTATAGTTTATGGGTATCTCAACTGTACTTTGAATCTGAATTGCACATCATTTGATTTTCAATTGTCTATTCTTCATGCCCTCACCCCTGAAATCCACTTGCACATTCCGACTACCATTTAGTTTAAAATGGTTTGCTAACAAATTTATAGAAAGAGGTTTTAGGGACCTCTTGATAATCAATGTAGTTCATCTCAAGATTTGTTCAACAAGCACTTAATATGACTAATTGTTAAATTGAATTTGGGTTATGGCAGGATTCCAATGAAGTTACATGTTGTGTATGTACACAACTCTTGCCTACCAAAAGCCTTCAGGAAAAGCATTTCAATCAAAAACATATTTGGAATTTCAAAGGATCTAATAGTGACTTTCCAAGATTATCTAGATGCAATTCAATATTTAAGAGCTAATTAACGAAAGGGAATGCATTATGATATGTGATACATGATAGCTTATGTTTTACCAAGTAACTACAAATATGAAAGCCATTTAGTGCATGTGAACAACTACACCTAGAAAGAAAATCTTTTCTCAATGTACTGCATTAAGTATGGATTTTTGTAGAGAAAGAACAATCACATCATATTAACGTCTTAAAGCAAGAAAAGACGTACTGAACTGAGTTCTTGTAACCATGAGTTGTGTAGAGAAAACAATCACACAACATTTTAAAGCGAGAGAGATGGATATATGCAATTTCTACACCCTTCAAGAAGAGGAACATTCATCTTGAGGTGTCCAACATTACAGATACCGATTTTAAGCCTTCTGAAATTGCAACCTAGCCAAACTTAATACATAGCCTTAAAGGTTTTTAAAATTTAGAACAGTAGCCATGCTATAATTACATGTATTAAATGTTAAATTATGGAGGCTACCAAGTCAAGAACTCATGTATGACCTGATCGTGCTGTGTTTTTCCTATGGGATGAACAATGCCTTTGATGTTCAAAATCCAATGATGCATTTTATTTTGTTACTCAGATTTTTTCTCTTTATTTTTATTCATTTTTTGTGATTTAGGCAAGCTTGTCTAGTAGAGGCTCAGATGTGAAACTAGAAATTAACGCCTGAGATCCTCCAAGACAATCATAGGTACCAACCAGCTAGAACCTAATATCCTAAATCATATTAAAACTCTGGAAAATATTCAGAGACTTGGCAATTGAAAACCCTGATTTTTCATACAGTCCATTTAAAAACTCATCCAAAAACAAAACGCTCCTCACTGGCTTCATCTAGGTTTCTCAAAAAGAACAAACCAGTCTAAAAGTTGTACATCCTTGTACATCCTAAACCCAAAAAGCTTCAGTGAAGCAAATGAGCCTGGAACTAAAACTTTCACATTCTAAAATCCTGGCAGAAGTCTGAGATTAATTCACTACAAAAAGACACAGAACTTTTCAAAGATTGCAATATGAGTATATATCTGGGGGGAAAAAAAACAGGAGCTCGCATCTACAGCAAACCCCTATTATTATTATTATTATATCCTAAAAAATAAATTTCAAAAAAAAAAGGACAAAAATCTAATAAAACTGTACAAGAAAACACCCTAGTCCTGGAGATAATATAACTAGCACTTACTAATGAGCAGCTAATATGATGTGAATTAGTTTTGTATCCAATTTCTACAGAATTAGTTTCATCAATAGATCTTAGACCACCGCAGCTCATGGGACCATGGTTAAGTATGCAGGTGTTAGTTGTGGGCACATGACATTGAGCTTCTAGGTTTCCTCAGCCAGTTGCTTGGCCCTGAAAGGCATGGCGCGGATCACCAACATCTGGTATGCTGCCGCCAAGGCTGCTCCCAAAAATGGGCCTACCCAGAACACCCACTGCAGATAGCAAACAACAACTTGTAATTTAACAACAGGAAATCTGATCCAGAATTCTGAACATATTAAGTTACAGTACTCACACACACAAAATACACAACTTTTTATATTTTTGTGCACTTGTATTGACATTTTTTTTGGGGGTGATATTATTTCCTTTTGGGACCATCCAAAAGATCTTAAAATACCCCTACAGGTGCTGCAAACAATACATGTCAAACAAAATCATTTTTTTGACAATGGAAAAATACATAATTTGAGATCTCTCTACTTCTTGAATGGGATTAATAAAAACGATGAAATATTGGTCCCACTAGATCCCCTTTGAGCTTGCCCTATATTTTTTGAATCTAGATAAAATTGTTTTTGATCTTGAATTTCCCTGGAACACTTTTAGTGCTACAGGGAGTGTCAAAACAGTTTCTTATGATATAGTTCTGGTCGTTAATTTATTTTATATATAACTAGGATTTCTAGCTAGATTTTGATCAGGATAGTGATTAAGCTTTGAAGAATTGAGGATGCAGAAGTTGCAGGACTTCTGATCTGCGTTCTCAGAAATATAGATCGTTTGGTCGTGGTGCAAGACTAGTTGAACTTGAGGGTAATTCATAGCTCATAGTAATATATAGCAGCAGCTCCAGCGTTCATTGACGAGGAGTTGGGAGAGTAACTTACCTGATCATCCCAAGCAATGTTGCGGTTGAATATGATGGCTGTGCCTAGACTGCGAGCGGGGTTGATGCTTGTGCCTGTAATGGGGATGGTGGCCAAGTGTACCAGGAACACTGCAAATCCGATGGGAAGGGGCGCTAGTCTCTGCAACAACAACAACAACAACATCATCGGGCCGGTGATCAACGCACAGTTAATAATACAGTAGATCAATTTGTGAAGAAGTTTCGTTCGATCCTCTATATATTTCCAATAAGTCCGAATTTTCGGTTCCGAGTAGTTTCCAATATCTCTTGAAGGACTCAATTTATATTCTTAAGTCTTAAGCATTTCCAAGACGTGGATACCTCTCGTGAAGACAGACCGATATAAGCAAGAAACGACTTTGCGGACCCTAAACCTAGCAGCTAATTCTAGTCCTGAGAAAGATCGGTTCAGAGAGCAGCAGAGAATTTCTGGCAACCGATCATAACAGTGAAGCTGTGAACATCTTCACTGTGATTGCGGTTACATACCGGCACAAAGGAATCACGAGCTTGTCGCTTGGAATCTGTGGCAGATAAGACTGTGTACACCAAAATGAAGGTACCGACGATTTCTGCTCCGAGTCCGTCTCCCAAAGTGTACCCATGCGCCACACGGTTGGCACCACCTCCCGCAATTTCGTAGAAGTCCGGCTGGAACCCCTTCACAACTCCTGCTCCACAGATTGCACCCAAGCACTGACACACCATGTAGAAGATCGTCCGAGGGAAGGACACTTTCCTCGCCAGGAACAGCCCCAACGTGATAGCCGGATTGATGTGACCTCCTGCAAGCAAAGCAAGAAATTAGTAAGCAAGCACATCGATATAACACTAGAATTCAGACTTGATGAGAAACAATATATCCGTGTCATGTGTCTAGTATAAAGAATTATGACAAAGTGGCTTTAACACCAAGCTCATGTTCCTTGATGTTTGCTCCATTCTTTCAAATGCAATCTTTCATTCATTCAGGCACGAATCTTGCGCAATAGAACTGTTGGGGATCAGCTCAGGCATCGATCAACCACGAAGCTTATACTACTAGCTATAGGCAACCAGGGAAAAATTACCAACTTCCCCTTTGACATTGGTTCACAGTACCCTTCTAGATGCCATAATTGAAATTTCCTCGTGAGGCAGGCTCCCTGGGAATGTTGCAATGCAAAACTCCCTGTGTTGCACAATTCCTTGTTACTTACTAGCGTTTTTATAGTGTATTCTTGGAAGTGAAGTTAGACAATTTTTCCCACAAGGGAATCATCCAAGAGCTTCTTGTGAGAAAGTTTTGCAAATCTTTACCTGAGATGCCGGCAGTGCAGTATACCAGAGCAAAGATCATGCCACCAAACGCCCAAGCAATTCCTTGCGTCCCTACCCCGTTGCAAGCACCCAGACGAACATTACCCATCACCGTCTGGATTGTGATATAGAGGAACAGGAAACTGGCAACGAACTCCGCCACACCGGCTCTGTAGAAGGACCATTTCCGGAGCTCCACGGCGTCGAAGAATGGGGCGAACACGTCGTGATACGGCTTTCCAGACACCACGGGCGCTCGAGTTCCCAGCGGTGCCGTCCCGGCATCACCGTACCTCGTAGCTGCACCGATCGAAACGTCCTCCCCCTTAATTTGATCTGTCATGACGACTCCGACTCGGTCGTGATGCAGAAATTTCAACAATTGCTGCAACTACTGAATATGATCCTAATTTGCTGCTACCAAGTCTAGCTAGCTGCAGCTACTACTGCTTCACTGATGCTCGCTGCTCCCACTTTCTTTCTTGGGTGAATGAGTGGACCAATATTGGTGAGATGACAGTGTAATTTTCTGCAAGTTTGTTTTAGATCGATGACGGGACGTTTCTGCTGTGGCATGAGCTTCTAATTGGTCAAGTCCCATGCATCATCACAAATGTGATCTGATCTGCTTCACAATCGCTAAAAAAAAATTTCCACAGTGATTCAAGTCCACAAAGATTATGTCTCTGGATTATTCCGCAAACAAGTGGCGAGATTCCTGTGACTCGCGAGAAGCAGACGTCGTCGTGCTAAAGTGCTGCGGCCGCTCACGAGCCTGTTGTGGCTTTGTTACCTACAGAAGGCCGTTAGCCTCGATCCGGGCAACTGTTGAAAGATTTGTACCCGGCTGAGGCTCGATCCGGGCAGCTGCTAAAAACTTCAGTCGCCGAATCTCAAGGGCTTCTCTGGGTTGGTTTTTTTATTTATTTATAACGTGCAACAACGGGGAAGAGTGTCAACAATTACATATAAACACATGGAAACTGATTATTCTGCAAATTGACCTAAATTTTATTGTACATATATAGGCTATAAGATGGCACAACTTGGGAGCAGTGTTTCTTTTTTCAAGAAAAATTCTGAAGAATTGTTTTTCTAGTGTAAAATATTTGACTAATTGTTCTATTCTGTAACGGAAAAAATTGAAACTTTGGTATTTTATAAAGTTAAATTTAAACCTCTTTGGGAGGCATTTGAAACCATGGGGGGCTTCCTCAATTAAATTGTCATATGGAAAATTTTATGAATCTGTCCAATAATTAGTCTAATTTAAACACTAGAAAAATAGAATTTTCTCAAATTTTTTGTCCAAAAAAACTGAAAAGATTTGACCCAAAAACAAAACACTGATTGAAACCCTTATCATTGAAACTTTGGCTACACATTCTTCTTCATTATATGAAACACATTATATGCAATCACTAGGGCTATGTTTGTATTGGTTTACATTCACGCAGATGATATTTTTTAAAGACTTGTTCACTAAGTTGATGTCAACAAAGATTATCACACAGAGCAAAGGTGAAAATTTTCTTGGACATTGTGTGTAAACAATTGGGGAGAAAGGTCTAAATTTTGTGCTTTATTGTGATGTTTTAGTAGAACTTTCTTGGCTAATTGGGCCTGCATTGATTTATATCATTTGTTGCACATGTTGTTCATATAAGTAAAGTGATTTGCCATGATGCATCAAAATTCAAAACCAAAATGTGCAAAAAATGGCAAGTAAAGCTGTAGATTGACTGAAGATTTTCAATATAGATTTTCACATTTGGAATCACATGAAAACCTTTAAAAGTTGTTTCATTGCACATAAATTGGGTTGATTTTCGGGTTTATTATTTTACTCCTTTTTAAAATTTGTGATAAAACTTGAAACATACATTCACAAAGTTTACATAAAACACTTAGTAAGGGGTGCTCCTTTTCATTTAAAGAGGTTCACATAATGTTCAAATGAATAACACATTCTTTTGCTAATTGTGCACTGTAAGGAAAACTAAAGGGTTAACTGAAATGCAACCCTTCAATGGAAAGTGCAAAACTATAATTACTGCCCATCATTGTGAAAGTTGGAACTTGGAACCACCCTTTAAAGTTATACATTACATGGGATTAAACAAAACTTCACCATGTGAAATTATGTTGACATAAATTGAAGTTTTAACCACAATACATGTGATGACCCTTCAATGTTTTCATTATTAGAGAACCATTTTCACTCCACATGTCATTATCATGTTATTTTAAGAAAGGTTGTGCAACTTGGGACCAATGCAAGCTACACTAAATCAATATGGATTTCACAATGGCATATTTGTAATGTGCATGTAATTTAAATGGGACAAATGTATTCTAAATTGAAGTTATCAATTTAAAAACATAATTTAAAATTATAAATTCATATATCTACATGATGTAGGTTTTTTTATGCATAATACATGAAAATATAAAAAATATGGACATTTGAAGTGAACAATAAAAAAATTATAACTAGCAAAAAATACATATGAATTTCAAACAGTTCTAATCATTGATAAGGCTACAATTGTTATGGGCTTAAATTTAATTATACAATTTAATTTGACGCCATGTCAATTGTATGTTTTATTTTGAATGAACATTTTCTTTATCATTGAAGACATTGGTTTTTTCCAAAAGTTTGTATCATGTTGAAGAAAATGTATTTTATGTTAGATTTATGCACAAATGTACAAAATAATTAATTTTAGATGAGATTTCTTTAATAACAAAAAGATGGTTTGAAATCAATAAGTTGTTGGTGCCCAACCACTTAATAATCTCAAGGCTCAAAAAACATGTGGAGGGAAATCATTTTCAAATGGACTTATGAGACTTCTTTTGGCCACTTTTTGGTCCACTCCCCCCTTGGGATTAGGCTTCAAGATATTGTATGGGCTTGTAAGCAATTCAGGTGGGTCTTAGCATTGCCCTTTTCCACCCTCATAGAAAAAAAGCATAGTGTCTTTTCCCCCTTTTTTTTTCTGCTTTTGGGAAGCAGTAACTTGGACCTTTATGAAACCAATTTATCTGGAACTTGGCACATCAAGCTCAAAGAAGGCTAGAGCCTGGAGCTAGAGTCTGTTCATTTTGGAAAACGCCATGCTTCACAAATCCCTATTAAAGGGCAAAAGGGAAAGAAACAAAAAAAGCTTTTGGAAGAAAAGTAACTTTCAAAGTACCTATGGAGAAAAGTTTTTCAAAAGAAAAACCCCACAATCAGGTGCATATCACATATTTTTGTCAATAATTTTTGCTTATGGCCATTTCGTAGAATAATTTAAGTTAGACCAAATGCACAACCTACCAAAATTAAACATCTTAGGCTTATCTAAAATATTGGAATAATCGGCCTTCCAAACAACTCACAATTGAAGCCATAGTGTCTTTCAAAATGGCTCTTAACATCCTTCTCACTCATCCTGACCCAATATATATATATATAGTAGAGTTCCCTCACAATCAGTGATTTTTTTGGGCGCAGAATCGCCAAATGGCGACACAGTCTTCTGAAAAAGGAATATTCTGTCACTACTTCCCTGTTTTTGAGAAAACAAATTAGCCAAAAAGCGACAGAAAAAAAATTAATGAAGACCTTTAATTCCATGTCTTCTATTTGTTCTAATTGTTAGTTTAAACTAGTGTTGTGTGTGTAAGTGTCAATAGCCATATATAGGGCATGTAAATTATTTACACTTACACTTATCATGTTGTTGTGTATATATAATTTTTTTACACTTACACGAGGCCAGTGTAAATATTTGTCAAATACACTTACACAACCCTGAGTAAATTTTTTGGGGCGTGTAAGTGTAAATACTAAAATTATTTGTAAAGTCACCCTGTCTTTGGGCCTCTATTCACCCCAAACCCTTCTTTCAGGGGTGTCCATAAAGTAAAGAAACTTTATTAAATCTGCAAATGAAATGCTAAAAATCAGCATTTAATGTACAACGTTCAAGATAATTATAGTAGCTTTACAAGTAAAAGCAGTGAAAATAAATGCAGCAACAGTGGAGGTGCTAAAGAAAAAGGAAAGACAGGGTGAAACTTAGTTCACCACAAGAACTGAGGTCCCCCCACCCTTGAATGCTAATGTTTTTTGTTTTTTTGAATCACACCCTGTTTATGACCAAACTCAGGGTCCTAGTGTTGTTTTCCTTACTTTATAGATAATTTTATTATATATCTTTAATGATCAGACCTTCTTACAAAGTCATATGAATTAGTTGTGGGTGTGTATTTTGATGGTTTTTTTTTTGCAATGGGCCATTTAGCTGGCTTGTTATTAAAAACATTATGAAATCTCCCCTTGTCAAGTTAAAAATCACATTTTTTATATTGTTATATACTTACATTGTTTTACATAGCCATGTAAAATCATGTAAACATGTATATTTTTACATTTACATTGTTTTATGGGACTGCGTGAAACTATATAAACATATTTACTATTACACTTACACAGAGTGTAAGTCTCAAACCATTTACACGCACAACACTGGTTTAAACCAACTTTTGTAATTCATCCAATTTTTAGATTAAAATTTCGAATAGGAAATTGATGTGGCAATGTGATTCAAATGACTTTGTGGTTACTTTACAAATTACGATATGTCCACTTAGTGTGGTGTCTACATTACAAAGTTGAATATTTTTTTAGAAGATAGCAATATATGTCATCTAGGCTTTGACATAAGCTTATAAAATCAAATTTTTGGCCCAACAGTTGAAGGTATTAGAAATATTCACAAGATGATCCCCTTTTGGGCCCTTCTTTCATTCCTGAACTCCTCTTTTGACCTCCTCGAAACACTGTTATCTGCAAAGTAATGAACTCTTATTAAATATGCATGTAAAATGTTGGAACTCAGGATTAAATGCAGGAGGTTTGATAATATTTATTAGTGTGGCATGTGCCATTGGCCCAAGTCTTTCCACGTCCTCAACTGATTTTTCCTTCCAAAACCTGGTTTTTTGGAATTTATTTGAATTTTCATCGGTAGAAATCACTTTAAAATCAATATCTCCCACATTTTGAATCCAAATCTTCCCAAATAAATTCCATTAAATCCCGCTCATTAAGATCTTTCCATCAACACCCAAAGGCACATTCCAATTCCTCCGTAATTTTGAGCTAGGATTTAATTTAATTTCAGTGAAGAAATCGTTCAATATTCAAGAACTTTTGCACCACAAGTCCAAACGTCATGGAACCAAGCTCATGCACCCCTCCTCAAGAGCTTTCCAAAGACACCAAGAACAGGATCTGAAGCATACTGGTTCAGTGATTTCATAACTACAAAACAAAACAAAACAAACTACCTTCCTTCATAGACAGATGGTTACAGGACACAAAAAAAACAGCAGTGATTGATTGAAGGCCATCAAAACAAAAGGAAAAAAAATACAAGGTGAAACCAGATTTGGCCAAATTTGGTGTTAAACTGAGTTTCAGTCCCCCTTGAATGCCAGTGTGCTTTTTTCACTCTTTTTTAGAAATCTCACCTGGTTTATGACCAAACAGGGGGTACTAGTCCTGTGTTTTCTTTACTTTGCAGATCTCTTTATTATCTAAAGAGAACTTGTTGCTAAATGGCTGTAGCAAAGGTAACCCATGAAAAGAAAGGTTGAGGGGCTTCTGAAAAAGATAATAACCCTCGATGGATAGCTCTCTAGTAATTGTTAGATTCACCCCAATTATTTCTGTCATGGACTTCACATGGACCAACACCAATGATGATCTTTTTTTAATAGGATCCAATTCATGAACTAGTGCTCTTGATTTTCTAAGAAGGCACCAAGAACAGTTTGAAGATAGACTTTTGGCAACATATGCATGAAATAAGGGGGAACAAAGACTACAGACAAAGGGGGAGGGAGGGGAGGAAAAGGACAAGAAAGGAGGAAATTTAGGATCACCAAAATCATGCATGCTTACAAGTATACACAGACATCTCCCTTTTAATATCTCTCTTGACATAAGAGGCATAAAACATGTGGGCTCAAATGTCGGGCATCTGTATTCACAAAGGCTTATGATGCTGAGAACCTGCAAGACTTTATTCCAATGAAAAAATTATCTGAACATTCACATGAAGTCTAGATAATTTTTTTCTCCTACAATCTTTTTGTTGTTAACTAGGTATAGTTATGCTTAAGGTGCATTCACAATTGATGTTGAGTCAGTGTTAAATGAAAATCTAGATGGCATCCTAGGTGGCACCCAATGTTAAATGGGCCATAGCTCAATGTTAAGTGAATGCTAGCTTAACATGAAATTCATGGCAACTAGGTTTAAGACCTAAGTGGCTAGCATGGTGTTACGGTACTCTATCCTAGAGTCTCTAACACCAAGTGTGAATGCACCTTTAGTTAATTAACATGCATAGTTAACATGCTCTCACTTTGAAAAAATATGGTGAAAAATGGAAAATTAAAAAAGTGCTGGTCCTGGTAGGGTACACCACACTTTGCTGTAATTTGTCTTTTACGTCTTTTGTTTAGGTATCTTTTGGTGCCAATGACTTCCTCGAATGAACCAGCACCCACACTACTTAACACCTTCACCTTCATGAGTTAGGCCTTTTAGTGACTTTATTCAACTTGGAAATATTAAATTTGGACTCAGAGACCTTGACATAGTCTTAGGATGGGATATTTATCATGGTTAGACTAATACCATGGACATTAACCATTGACATTGTTACCATGGTAAACATGGTCTTAAGTAAGAAAGTAACATGGTTTTAGGTTGCTTCTAACCATGGTAAATATCCCATCCAAGACCGACCTTACTTACTTACTTACAATTTAGCATCATTAAGTGGGCCAAACAGCGCCCAGGCCAGAACCCAATTAACGTTAAGTCTGATGAAGCAATTCAGATCTAACCGTCTAACATTGTACTAAGAATCTAGCAAGGATGCATTACTGCTGACAGCTCAGTAATTCAACCAAAGGTGTGATGGGAGTTAGTGGCAATGAACCTCTAAACCTCTCTTGAACACTTTGATAAGCATGGCAAACCAACAAGAAGTGGTCCTCATCTTCAACTGCACCCAAGTTACATAATTTGCAGTAACATTGCTGCATCAGCACCTTCATTGGCTTGACTTGCCCTCCTAACTCATTCTGCAGCTTGTGATTCACACAACGAAAACGTGCCAAGCTTCTCCTAAGCTATGCATTGTCTACCCTAGAGAGGTATTCTTTGTACCCATACTGTGCTGAGCTATTCAACCCCAGATAGGCTCTCACTTGACTGGAGTCAACTGCAACCACTTGATGGTGTACAATGTATTGCCTTTCAGAATCAAGGTGGTCTCTGAGTCCAAATTTAACATTTCCAAGGTTCAATATGATAACTGAAAGGCCTAATTCAGGAAGGCAAAGCTACCAGTGTAGATGCTGGTTCACCCTGGCCCCAACGTCTTTGGATAGCAAAATTTGGAATGTGGTTTGTGTACATAAGGTTTCATAATTGAAAGAAAAGAGCATTGTACATGCCATAAACATTGGCCATTCATAGTAGAATAAAAATAGTGAAATCTATTGGAAGTTTTTAAATTCAATTGCTATGGACTACATTTACACATGTAGACTTTGCACCTTTGTGCCCTCAATATGGCAACCTTGGAATCAAGTGGAGTCCAAATGCAAAAATCCAAATATAATTTGACTATTTCAATGGCCTATAATAGAAGGGTTCTCCTCACCTATTCCTCAATGGAGCCTTTTTCTATGTGGGAAGGGGCTAACCTATCAAAACCCCCAAGTGGGGAAAAAATAAATTGAATTCGAAAAGCAAAATCTATACCACAACATTGTGACATGTAGATATCCTGTAACAAGTTTCCAACTTTAGGGTTTTGAGTGTGAATAAAAAGTGGTTTTAGGGTTTTTCAAGGAAGCATTTTTTTTTTTGTTGGCAACAAGGAGTTTTTGCTTTCAACAGAATGGAGATAAGGAAGATCATCAAATGGAGATGCGGTGGTGTTTCATAGCATTGACACCTTTGTGTCGTTTTTTTTTGTTTGGTATGTATGTGTTGTTGTTAGACAAAGGATGATTATGTGGCAAGGGAGTTGTCAAGTGAAGTGCGCTTGGTGGATATCTCGTGGTGCAGTGGCAAAAGGATGTTGGCTTGCATTTTATGAAAGAATACCCTAATTTTTGGGAGTTCCAAAGAACTGTAACAATCTGCAACAATCCATTGAAGTTACGGGGTCAATCATACAAAAGAGGATTATGGTTCTTTGTAAGACTTTTTGAAGAAATCACTAGGGGAAATGGATATGTGTTATCTTCCTGTTTTTATGCTTTGTGAAGTGGAGGGATGGTGTTAGGAACATTGGATTATATGATATGTGTGGGTTTTATGTCATTGAATGTAAACAAGAACTTGAATTCCCCTGGATGTCCAATGTGGTCCTAGGTTTATGTGGTCTAAAAATTTTGAGACATGAAAGAAGGTCAATGGGCTCAAGAGAGAGATCAGAGCAATCTAACCCCTTAAAAATCTCAAACCTCTCTTTGATGAAGAAAGCAGTGTCTTATGTGACTATTGGACAAAACTTGGGTGGTCTTTGGCTCATGCTAGTGTGAAACTTTGAGAATGTATTTGCTATTTAATATGTATATGATTTGTATTCTATTTGTCTTGCACCCTAGTTCTTTGTCACAATCCCATTGATATTCTGCTTGTTATTAAATCCCTTGTTCGTGCAGTGGATTGTTAACTTAAAACCTGCCTTTGGTGGTGACCCATAACTCACAATGGTTACCATTGAACAAAAAAAAAACCCCACAAAAATTTGCTTGCTTTTAATCATCGTTAGAACCCCTAGAAATCTCCTCCTAGGACTAGGCAAACAGGGTCTTCAGTCCAAAATTTAACATTTCGAGGGTTTAATTTAGCCACTACCTGGAGGCCTCACTCAAGGGCCAGGGTGAACTGACTGGGAGTCAGAGGCTTGGATTTTGTCTTGGGATGGAATATTTATAATGTTTAGAAGCAACCCAAAAACCCTTTACCATGGTACAAGTGTGAGTATACCTACCCCGTTGACAGATTCAACTTAAATTCATTAAAACCTAAGATGTTGAAAAAAATTCAGAAATTGCAAAGATAAAAAATTTGTTGAAAGTGTAAGAAATTTCAAGACAACAATTATGACTAATTTACTGAAAATTTCAGATTGGCAAATGTGAAAACACCATAATGGCACGCAGACATTGTTGTATCTATATACATGTTGAAGTGGCAAAACACAAAAATTGTAATCACATGAAATTTCAAAAAAATTAAATAATAATGAATTTAGAACTAAAATATATAGTAATGAAATTCCAGAAACTATACAAAGCTTCCAACCGCAACACACTTGACCATTAATTTTGTAATCTGGCCATCTTTGACAAGCTCCTCTCAATCTGGGGCTTCAACATCCTCATCTGGGTCTCATTAGAAAAAACTATTTTTTTGAACTGTCCCTTGCACAAGTTGTGAAAAGATTAAGATTCAGCACATTGTGTTCAGAGTTAGACAAGCTTAACTTTTGACTATCCAATTGACCATAGGGTTAGGGTATTGGTACACTCAAGGCTCCCTTAAGAAGGTGAAAGTATAACTACAAGCCCTGGCCTCAGGAACCCCCACCTCTGACTTTGTCTACTTCAGACAAAAGATTTATGTATGTGAAAAATTTGAACCAGAATCTAACATGATGAGACAAAGAACTAAATTTGAGGATTGTACAAACATTTTTTTCTAATGTGAACAAATGGCATAGTCCACCGTTCCATACCAAAATTGCATTCTATACATAGGAGATTGACACTGGAGCAAGTTGGCAAACAGCTATATTCCCTATACCTGCTGGCAATGAAGCATAGAAAGCATGTAAGGAGATGGTTAATTTATAGACGCCCTTTGTGTTCATTAGGTCTTATTCAGGACTAGGAATGAGTCATCTGGTCATTGAGAATAGGGTTAAGCAACAGATCTATGTTCTATTTGCTATAATTGGG
>Ga0116231_10011090_pt1 | contig 14075 bp, 9 predicted proteins | sample S1TSphgellanicum_2_FD_89695 | JGI IMG/M metagenome (GOLD analysis project Ga0116231, IMG submission 89695) | Host-associated microbial communities from peat moss isolated from Minnesota, USA - S1T2_Fd - Sphagnum magellanicum MG | ecosystem: Host-associated > Plants > Peat moss > Unclassified... | reverse complement strand
TTTTTACTAATTAAAGAGGTTCATGTCTATATAATTGATTCTTAATACCAATGAAATTATTGTGTGAAAAAACTTATTCCAATGAATAAAATTAATATGCACCTAAATAATACATCAAACTAGTTAACAACCAATATTGAAATTATGCTATGAAATGTTTATTGAAGTTGACAATGAACAACAATGCTAGCTGGTTATTGCATACAGATTTTGTAAACCGGCCAAGTTTTGAATTTAAATGTCTGAAACTTAAATGGATGAAATATGGTAAAAACCCTTTCATCCATATAACATCATCCTAGCAACCCAATTTGGAAAAAAGGCAAGAGGGAACATTTCAACTTGTGAAAGTCATGATTTAAGGTTTTCAAGCGTCTTTTTCTCATAAGGAAGTCTCCAACTTTTGGAGTCGGAAGTTAGGGTTTCCAGAGGTCTTTCTCTCCTTTGATGTCAATGTGTTCAACTTTCTCCTTGTCTACTATTTTCAAGTAATTCCTCCCCAGCCATAGTTTTGTTTGTTTGCTTGCTATTTCTTCCTAAATCACTCCTCTTCATTCATGACACCAAGTTTTTTCACTTCATCTTTTTATTTGTATCATTGTCGTCTCTTTCTTTCTTTGAATCTGAGAACTTCGAACATAGCCTTCCACAACTGGAGTGTCCAAAAGGTGTAGAAGCTCACAATGCTACATGGTATTCAAAACTTGGATAAGTAAACAATAATATATAACATCTAAAGATTGGATAATCAAACAACACTACTATGAATGTTTTCTACACATTTTCTTTCTTTTCAATTTTCTTGTTATCAATCCTTCAAAACACAATAATCAACAAGTTTTTCATTTGGATTTGATCTCTACATTGAAGATAGGACAATCATAGCTTGCCATCCTTCTTGTGAGAGAAGGTCATGTTTGAATTTCCAACCTCTCAATGCTTCTCCTCCCTTGCCATCTTTCTTCTTATATCTATTTTGATTTTTTCCCACCTTATAAAGAAAAATATGGTAAACACCATGTTTTTCAAGTCATCAGTTGATAAGCATACTGACGTGTTAGTTGTTATATGATTCTTCATTTTTATTTCCTCGACACACCATCTGCATTTAAAACCTTTTGTCATTCATCCAATTAAGTAGAAGAAAATGAAATTTTAATACCGAGTTACTATAAGTCATTAAACAACAAGAAAATCGATTGTTTCAATTTCACCCCATGGACTTTCTTCCATTTCAAATACTCTCCATGAAGCATGTTTTCTTCGGACCTTGCTTGTATTTTATCATTACTTTAATTAATCAGTTTCTCTATCGTCATTTCAAGTGTTATAGTTGATTCAATAGCATGACATGGGAATCCACAAACTAAAATCCTCATAACCTGAACATTACGCGGTTAATGAATGACTTTAGGATGGAGCAAAATCGAACATATCGTGATATTAAAATAGATCGAAAAAACCACATGGCTTTTGCCAGGTCGTTGTCTTGCTATCTTTGCAAATAAACAACTTGGTGGTGACTAGGTCATTTTCTCACTACCTTCACGAGACATCGACTTGGTGGCCACAAGTTCGTCCTTTTGCTACCCTCACAAGAAAACAACTTGGCAATTGCCAAATCATCCTCTTGCTACCCTCATGAGTGAATGTTTTCCAGTACATTGAATATTTTTAGGAATGATAAATGTAATTAAAGAAAAATACTCTAGTTCTTTTTTCATCAATTGAAATATCCAGTACCTTGTAGGTCTTTGGAATATTGTTGAATGACAAATGATAGCATCTGAATTGATTTCATTAATTAAAGACAATTGGTTGATTCTTGTATCTTAGGCTCTTGGCTGAATAAAAACATTAGATTTCAGGATTGACAAAAACCATGGAAACATTGAATTCTAAAAATTTAGTTGATTTGTGGGAGTCAAAGGACGATCCTGAAAAATGTCACATAGATTATGGTGTTTGTTTAAACCCGTCTATTCTTTCTATCTCTAGGACCCAAGGACTTGAGGACTGCATCATTGTATCATCGGAAATTGTATTCCTTTCGTACTAAGAATGGGCACTCTTTAACTTAATTCTAACATTGCAAAATTACAAATCAACTATAGGAAAAAGCTAGTTTTGGCTAGTAAGCCAAGTGCCTACTAGATTGGAGCATATTGGAGATGAAACTATCAATAATTTTATTACGAAAAAAGTGGTTTGTCCGAATGCAATCTGAAATGTTAACACATCTAGAAATCACCAAAATGATTAGGTTTCTACCAAAAGGCTCCTTGCATTTTTAGGGGTGAGTACAATGAAAGCAATGAGTCTTTTAATGTTAATGAAGTTGATGTGGCAAGCTCGTCTAATTTAGAAGATATGCACCGAAGAGAAATTTCACCAATAGGGCATAGTAATTGGCGCGGAAATGAATGAAATCTTCTAGATCCTAAAGGTGTGTTCCTTGTGAGAGGTCATGTGATGGCATTTGATATGAGGGAAGCAATTATGGATGACATTTTTGGTCGCACTAAAAGAAAAGAACCAATATGTGACCAACACATTTATAACTAGTTGTGATTATTTGGTTTTTGAAATTTTTACCGTTTTTGTTTAGTGTGACATCATGTTAACATCAACTGAATCACCTACAACTAACTTGTGACTAAATTGGTTTCCATCTATATATGGGTTGGATTTATCATCTAAAAGTAATCATCTAAAGTCCCATCAGTCGCAAGTGGAGTGGTGCTTAACCACAATCAACATATGTTTATATACATCAATAATTATTTGATTTATGATTAAATTTAATATTCATAGTCTATTTATTGTAATTAAAATCATTGATATGATTATTGTCATTATATTAATTTCAATACATTAAATTATTTATAGTTTCAAATAAATTAAATAAATTCCAACATAGACTACTATACTCAATATTTTTATATTTTTTAATAACAATAAAATTACTATAATTAATGTTATATTACTTTAAAATCATCGTAATTATTTTAGATAGGAATTAATTATTTTATTTCATAATTATTTTCTAATTGAACATAATTATTCACAATCTATAATTTATAACTTTGAATCTGAATTAAAATTTTGAAAAATTTATAATGTATTTAAAATAATTATTGTAATGATTATAATTGCAGGAATTATTATACTGTAATTTTTCAAATAATTGTTTTTGTAATTACTTATCTATGATAAATATTTTTCTAGTGATAATACAATTTTTTAAAAATATTAATATATGTTTAGCAGATTATGGTATTTATAGTTATTAATTACCAATGGAATAAAACATTTACTTGACCAATAAATATTTTTACAATAATAAATGTAATTATATAGTAATTATATAATATTTATGATATTATTATATAGTAATTACAGTAATTAGTTCAATGTTACTTTTTAAATAAATAATTTTTGTAGGAATTTATTTCTAATAGCAATTATTAGTTTGTTGTTTTTAATTTGAAAATAAATATTTATAATAGTTATTTTAAGTTTAATGATTAAATTATTTTTATATTAATTATATTATATATAATTCGACCAGATTTTTAAAATTATGGTAATATTTTTAAATTAAGTTATTCATTTATTTATGAATTATGTATTGACAAGTTGTGAGTAACTAGATAACTAGTTAGTTAAATATTAAGAAATTATTAGTTATTTAAATAGTTGATAATGAATACTTAATAGTTATAGTGTAGAGTTTATATTTTAAATATATGTTAAATTTAATAATTATTAATTAAAATTTTATCTAATTATTTAATTATGTAGTGATCCATGTACTTGAATTGTTTAGAAAGTTAAAAACTAAGAAAAAAAGGTATGAGGAAAGTTTTGAAGTTGCAATTTAGTTTGTGAAGAAGTTGTAACTTCAAAATTTATCGCATATTGTTTGTTCTCCAATCCTAGTTTAAACATTATATAAACAAGGGGTGTGATCATTTAATTTCACATTAAAAAATGTGTGCACATGAGGTGAGCCATTCAAAAGGCTTAACCCAAAACCAAAAAAATAATTATGCATAAGTTTAAACAACCTACCTCCCCAAGGTACTTATCTACTTAATTAAGTAGGTGCTTAATTTGACTACCCACCTAGGTTGACCTATGTACCTACCTACCTAAATACCTACTTATATGAGTAAGTTTTAGCTTAGGAAGGTAGGACCTACCTGCCTTTTTTCCTAAATAGGTAAGTAGGTATTTAGCCTAAATTTGTAAGCACCTACTTATGTACCTACCTAGGTACCTACGATTAATATTAATATTTTGTATTAAATTCATTTTGAAATGCCACATTGCATATTTACACATTGGGCCATGTGTCATAATATAAATCATCTAACCATATGAATTGAATGTTCTAGAATATTTCAAAATAATAATATCATTTATTTTAAATAATTAAATATTGAGACACGTGGCAACACATCATTTGCCTTTAATAGTGAAGAAAATAGTCACATGTGACAATATGTATATAATGGACTCAAAGGATGAACTTGTATTTGTTGACTTTTTCATTTATCCAATACCCTTTGTTGTTTGTGATTATTATTATCAAATGCAATTTATCCAAGGTGACTAAAACAATTTTAGTCGCAAATGTCATTTACAACTAAAATTTAATTGGAGAAACTAGTTGAAAATATGTGTTTTTCTTTTAGTGTCATGATCAAGTCAGCTTGACCATTCTCTATTGTCTCGGAGACATCTCAGCATTAATGATTATTTGGAAATGGGAGTTAACTTAAATAACTATGGAGGGATTAAAATATAAGAAATCTGTATTTGTCAATGCTAGACAAATGTCTTATAGTTTAGATAACTATGGAAATTGTGTGTTTAAAATTTTTATTTTAAGTGTGCATGAAAAACTATTATAGAGGTGATGAACGGAAATTTCCGTTTTAATGTCATGGGTGGATGAAATTTTTGTCGACATTTGGTAACGTCAGTGATAAATACGAAAAAAAAGTTACATTCATGTATTTAAGTTCATGATTTGTTAACAAGGTCTAACCATCATTTCAGCCAACTAATTTAATTTATATTGAATTCAATGAATTTTAATTTGAAGACATCGGTTGCAATTGACAATACAAGGATGGGAATAATTATTCAAAATTTGGTGAACATCACATTGGTTAGACTTGAGTTTACAAGTTTGAGTTGACATAAAACATATTTGAATTCACACATTCTTGTGCAAATTTTATAAAAATGAATTAAAATATGTTTGAAATTTCAATAATTCAGAAGCCACTAGACAATCATATTGAATTTGAATGGAATTTCAAGTTTTTAGTGAAAATTATGAAAGCATGTGCTGGCATGGTGGTAATTCCTCCCATGTGGTGGCCACTAAATGGATTTTAACATTTGCACCATGTGGAATTTGATGTGAAATTCATTTTCTTCCAGAAAATTAATGAAATTACATGAAAACTTGGTTGAAATATGTCCTATTTGGTGGCCACCAAATGGGTTTTGTTTCCCATCTTGATGAATTTGGTGTCAAATTCAAGTTCTTGTTGAAAATTTCTACAATTACATGAAAACTTGGTTGAAATACTACCTATTTAGTGGCCACTAGATGGGTTTTGTTTCCTAGCTTGTTGAGTTTGGTGTCAAATTTAGCTTTTTATTGAAAATTTATGTAAATTACATGAAAATATGGTTGAAATATGTTATATTTGGTGGCCACCACATGTGTTTGGCCTATCCTCATGTATTGAATTAAGTCCAAAATTAAAGTTAAAATTTGAAATTTATTAAATATGTGCTATTGGTAATTATTGACCCAAAATTCGGCCAAACTTGTTACTACATACCTAAAGAATCATTTAAAAAATGGGGATTGGATTTTATTGGACATGTTAAACATGCAAGTAGAACGTTAGGCAACTAGTATATTTTGGTAGCCATTGATTACGCAACAAAGTGGGTGCAAGTTCGAACAATTCGCACCAACACTTTTGCAATAATTACCAAGTTTGTATACAGACACATTCTTACAAGATTTAGATGTCCATTAACCATTATGACATCAAGGTACCCATTTTATTAATGATGTAATTAAGTACCTCACTAACCATTTTATACTAAAACATACCAATTCTACTATTTATTATACATTAGGAAATGGACAAGCTAAGTCTATAAACAAGGTTTTGGAACCTTACTAACCAAACTAGTTAATGAAAATAGAAATGATTAGGATGAGCACTTGTCCACATTCCTATTTTCATATCGAACTACTTACAAAGTTGGAACCGGTGTATGGGTTTAGGGTTTTGCTATTGTATGGATTACATCCATTACTACCCATAAAGTATTTGTTACCATCTAAACCTGGTGAAAATAGAGATCCACAACCTATCAAAGTTCTAATTAGTCGATTATTTGAATTAGAAAAACTATAGGAAAATAGGTTGATTACATAAGATTTAGTTGTTTCCAACCAATGGAACATATCATTATGGTCACAAAACTAGTTCATTGAAACCAAGTTTTAATTTGGAAACTATGTATTATGGTTTCCTAGGGCCATTTTCAAACATACTTTGAAATCTCAAAGATGATGGTTTGGGCTTTATAGGACACAATAATGTTTACTTGTCACCATTGATAAACTTGACCTTAACCTAGTGCTTGTCAACATTAACAAGTTGAAGCCATATAAGTTTATTGAAGATCGAACTTTGCAACATCTATTGGTCAAACCCAGTGACTTGGTCATTAATGAACTTGTTCAAACCAAAAAACATGATTCATAATTTGTTGAACTTAAAGGTTTTAAACCTCTAGAATTTGAACTAGTTTGTAATTATTTGACACTTGGCCATATTAAAAGAATAGATGTGGTTGTTCATCATTATCAGCACTACTATAAATCATGATTTTTTTAAGAGGTTCAAATTGACTAACCTTGTCATTTTTTTACTAATGGATGTGCATTTGACTAAAGGCCAAGGGTTTGAATGACACATGTATTTATTGACTGATTAACTTGACTATAATGATTTATTTGACAAAATACACATAGTCAAATTGTACAACCTTAGTCAAAATGGTCAATGATCTTTAGTCAAGTTGAATAATTAATCAACATGGCCAATGATCTCTAATCAAAATCACCAATGATCTTTAGTCAAGTTGAACATTTAGTCAAAATAGCCAATGATCTTTAATAAAAAATGACATGGTCTACTACCCTATATATCTATTTCTTATTTACGCATCCACCTATTTATTTAGCTAGTTATTTACCTACATATCTATTTATTTATACCTTTTCACTTACGTGCCTACATACCTACCTACATACCTACCCACCTACCTACATATTATCTACCTACCTATTTAGTCATTTATTTACTTAATTTTAATCACTACGTGTAACCGTTAGGTTTAGCCACTATGTTTAGTTAATAGATTAACTCATTAGATTTACCCAAATTTTTGCCAAATTTTTACCATTATGTTTGATTTAAATTTAGCCATTACATTTAACTTAAGTTGAACCATTAAATTTGGCCATGAGATAACCTAAGTTTAATCACTATGTTTAGCCATGATTTTAGCCAATAGGTTTATCAACTAGGTTTAGCCACTATGTTTTAACCATGAAATTTACTTAGAAGGTTTATCAATTAGGTTTAGCCACTAGATTTCATCACTAGATTTAACCAAAGTTTACCCATTATGTTAAGTCATTAAGTTTAGACATTAAGTTTAACCATTATTTTGAGTCATTGGATTTAACCATTATGTTTAGCCATTAATTCTAAATGATTAAATTTAACCATTATGTTTAGTCATTAACTTTAAGTCACTAAGTCTAGCCAAAGTCACTAAATTTAACCATTATTTTAAGTCACATCTAAGTTTAGTCACTAGGTTTAGCCATTAAGTTTAGCCATTATGTTTACCTATTATTTTAAATCATTAAGTTTAGCCAATATGTTTAACCATTACTTTTAAATCATTAGGTTTAGCTATTATGTTTAGTCATTATTTTAAGTCATTAGGTTTAACTATTATGTTTAGCCATTACTTGAAATCACTAGGTTTAGCCATTATGTTCAGCCATTATTTTAAGTCATTAAGTTTAGTCATTATGTTTAGTCATTATTTTAAGTCATTAGGTTTATTCATTATGTTTAGCCATTAACTTTAAATCATTAGGTTTGGTTAAAGTCATTAGGTTTAACCATTATTTTAAGTCATTAAGTTTAACCATTAGGTTTAGTCATTATTTTAAATCATTAAGTTTAGCCACTAGGTTTACCCATTATTTTAAATCACTAAGTTTAGCCATTAAATTTAATCATTATTTTAAATCATTAAGTTTAGATGTTAGGTTTAGCCACTAGTTGTCACCTAGGTTTTACCATTGTGTTTAATGATGTGAAACAAACATATGAAATTAAAAAGTTGATAGAAATTGAACATCTTTGATGGTGTACTCCATTGGTAAGAACTTGGTTTATCATTGTAAAGGTTTGGGGTTCAATTCCTTATATTTACAACCTATGTGCATGTTTAAAAGGCTAGGATAGGTAGGTTAGATTAAAGTAATTTAGTGAAGTTTTAAGTTAAGTTGGCTAGGTTAAGCTAGGCTAGCACCTATTTGTTTAATGCCTTTTTTCGACCTACCTAGACCTATTTCCAACCTACCTACCTCCTTACCTACCTATTAATTTTTTAAATAATTATTTTTTAAATAATTTTAATTTAAGTATAAAATTGACCCAGTCAAATGGTCCACTATCTATCAGTCAAATAGTTAATCATTTTGTCATTCATTTTGCTAATCAAATGACAAGGTATAGTTGATAAAACAGGCCATTGATCAAAATGGATAATGTCGGAATCGACTTCCCCAAAATGGCATTTTGGTCAAGTTGACCAATGTCATTTTTGGGTCCTTGTTGACCAATTTCCCTAGTAAAAAAGACCATGATTTGTAGTAGTCCATAATGTGCCTATTCATGATAATGATGTAACTAGTAGTAATGATCAAAACAACATGTTTAGAAAGGCACTTATTGATGTTTACCTTTTAGGAGTTTCTAACCCTAAAGGTTGTGTCCATTCACAACCACATAAACATTTTTACTTGAAATAATATAGAGAACTATCGCATTTTTCAATTTTTCTTTTCGTGTTCACTTACTTCTTCATCTTGATAAGGGCCATGAGTGAGAGTGCTTTAGAAAGGTTAAGACAAAAAAGCAAGAAAGAAGGAGGTTGAGAGAAAAGTTGAAGCTTTTAGGAAAGAATAAATTGAGAAAAAAAGAGTGGAATAGGTTCAATTAACTGGAACAATTTATGTAGAACCGCTTATTTCACGTGCATTTACAATAGAAAAGATTAAGGTTTTTGAACAAGAACAAAGAAATAGGGAGATACAAGAGGAATTAGAAGGAGCATTGAACTTTCTAGGAAAACCATTACTTCTACATCAAAACCAACACCACAAGTTATTATTATTTCAGATTTAGAGGAAGAAATGGAGATTAGACCTTAACCTGTCATTGAGGAACAATTACAATCATTCTCTGCATCAAGATCTATGGAAGAAAAGGAATTGCAACAATTGTTGTTGAGGAACAACCACAATGAGTTCCTACATCAAGACTTGTGGAAGAAGAGGAATTGTAGCAACATGTGAGGAATAGCCACAACCAGTTCTTGCATCAAAACTTGTGGAAAAGAAGAAGTTGCAACAACATGTGACCAATGGAGAAGAGTTTTTCTAAGAATTCTTTGAAAAGAGACATGTTTCCAGCATTATTCCTCAACACCAAGATCAGAAACAAGAACCATGGTGAAGCGAAAAGGCAAAATGCCTATAAAGGAATAGGTCAAGAAACCTATTAAAAAGAAATTAGTGTCTAAAGCAAAGGAAAACAAAAAGATGCTACAATGGATGAAGATAGACTCCAGTGAACTCAAATGGGTTAGATAAGCCAATTTGGAGAGCTTGTTGAACTTGTAGTGGACAACGTTTGGAGAAGACTTGTTACGAGATTTCTTACAAACCTGGGAAGTAATAGAAGATGGAAGAATTCTAGGGCGAATACATGGTCAAGAAATTTTTATTGATCATGTATTTATTCATGAGCAACTTGGAATTTCTAAGGAGGGAGCAATAGATGCCATAAATCCAACTTTTGAGGAAGCAAAAACCGCTTTAAAAAGAATTGCAGGTCCACATGCTGAGAATGAGCATTGGAGTGTAATGCGTATGAAAGAGGAATTTCATGCGAGATTTATAACCAATTTGTGAATTCTTTATCAAAGAGAGAGGTTAGCTTATTTCAACAACCAAATTGTTATTACTTTTGACCTAGCCAATAGGGGGCAACCTATTAATTGGTGTTCCATAATGTTGACCCAACTACTAGTTGAACTAATTTGTTGGACTGAACATTAGAAGAAGGCAATAGCTAATCCGGTTTCTAACAAAACCAAAGTAGATAATTATTATTTGAGGCCTATTTTAGACATTCCGTTTAGGAAGTGATTATCTATATCAGATGTGCCTTCACCAAGAACAACAATTTTAAAAGAACCTATATCACCAACCAACCAAGAACGCTAGGTTGCACAACAATGATAGGTTTCACTTGAACTTATTATTAGGGAGTAGTTCTTGAGAGAAAAAAGACCAGCACATTCGACTATAACATCACCTTTACCAACCCGTTAATTTCATCAACTAAAAATGTGCACATAACTTCCCACACCAAAGGATAGGTTAAGCCTTGAACCTATTACCTCACTACCAAGAAAGAAGTCTAAGACTATTTTCAAATCATTGGTTAATGATTGAGAAAAAGATGAAGAGTGAACCTGTTCAAATGAAAATGGAGGTAAAGGAGGAGAAGAGCTTGATGCCACAATTACATATGACATTATTGAGGAAGACTTTGAACCCAATCTACATCGGGTAATTACCAACATCCAAGATAAACCTATTATGTTTGCTAAACTTGTAGTTTTTCTTACAAAACCTACAACTGTAGCTATAGAATCATCTCAACTTATTTAACCTGTAGTTGAACTTGTACACATGGAAAACCCACAGTTTTCTAGATTTCAACATGTCCAAGTTCCTGGTCATTCTACAGAAACTTTGAGACAAATTAGCATGTTTTTAGAGCAAGTTGCTCAAAATGCCACAACCTAGTCAAGGACATTGCAAGAACTTTCAAACCTTATAATTGAATTTGAGCAAGTTAAAGAAAATCTATTTGAGACCCACAACTGCCTATAAACCTATAGTCTAGAGCTAGAAATAGTGCAAAGGACTTTGAAGAATCGTGATAAAGAACTAGTCACAATCAAAGGACAATTGAATAAAGTTGGGCATGAAAATTAGAACTTGTCCAATAAATTAACAGAGGTAGAACAAGCTACTAGGAAGACTAAGAACTTGTAGCAAGAGTATCTGAATTCAACTAGCTCAACTAGAAGACTCATAATGATTTGAATTGTCTCCAAGCTAATTTGGAACGAATGATGTGCAATTATGCCAAAATGGAGGAGTCTAGTTTGGAACAACATGGTATCATAACCAGTTTGGAAAAAAACCTGTCAGGATTTTAGGGAGCATCATGGAGTTGCCCACATAAAATTTGATAGGGAGAAGCAAAGTTTTATTGCTCAAATCCAAAATTAGAAGGGTCAATATGAAATAGCCAAGGTACAATTGAATAGACCTAGGCCCATTCTACTTGTTAGAATGCACAATGGTTGAAGGAGTTTGAAGAGTTATTCCTAGAAAATATCTTATTTAAAGTGCATAATCAAACCTTGGGTAATAGAAACCCCAAGTGGAACAAGTGGTGGCAAATTATTCAAAAGTTCATAGAGGAGTATATTCAAGAGAGTATGGAGTTGGCTTGCTCTTATGAACAAAATTATCAACTTGAGTTGCATGTCTACTGAATCGCTTTCCTGGATTTCAAATATGAACCCTTGAATTTTGTGTATGTGGAAATTGGAACTAGTAGCAAAGTTCTAACAACACCATATGTGGTACAACTTGTTATTAAACCAGTTAGTCCACTAAGAGGTGGAACATGTTTAGAAATCATACCTTTATTTGTTTAGACTTTTATTATACCTATTCCAAGGACCACTATTGTCAATCAACCTATGGTAGGTAGTGAAAGATCTAATAAGGAATAGGTTGAACCTATTAACCCTTCATTCACCATGCTAGATAGTAAATTATAATCTTTGGAATTCACATCAACTAGTATATGTCTTACCCCACACCAGATAGGTATAGATTAGGAGGTTACTTTAATATCAAGTACCCTGCATGCCTTGGAGGTATTTACAACACCCATAACAACCTTTGAAAACACACCTAATTGATAGAAGATTACAATGACAACCAGTCTTCAAATTTTTGAGTCAAGTGGAACTTGTGGAGGCAACATGTGCTAAACATGTTAAGGAATTCAGTAGTCAACTGTTACAGAAGGCCAATCTAACCTAGGAGTTTGAACCAACATTTTGAGGATGAAATGTAAATTTCAAAAGGGGATAATGTTATCCAAATTTGGTAACAAGTGATCTAATAGGTTGATAGAGTAAGCAAGTTGTTAAACCTACCAAATGTTCTAACTTGTTATTGAACTTAACTTGTACTGATTTAACCAATTACTAAATTTGGTAGGTAATGTCACTAGAAGAAAAACCCCATTTTTCAACTTGTCTTAGGCGACTAAAAGTTTCTTTTGTGACTATTTTTTATTTAAAAATAGTCACAAAAGACACTTTTAGTCACCTAAGACAAGTCGAAAAATGGGGTTTTACTTCTAGTGTGTTACTGGGTTAAGAAGATAGGTTGATAGGCTAGCCAATAGGTGGATTGTAGAACCTATATTAGGTAGAACCAATAGTTGGATAGGTAGTTAGGCATGGTGTGTTTTTTGAAGTTTTGGACCATTTGTCTTGGTATTGGCTAATGATTATTTATAATGGTTAGTCATGATTATTGTATTTGAAATAACTAGTATAAGAACTAGGAAGACAACTTTTGGATTTCATTTTTTATTATCTGTTCAATATTCATGGAACATGAATCAATTTTTCTTTCATCCAATTTCCTTTAAGCTTTGAACAATTTGTGTACATGTTAGTTTATGATTAGAATTAGTTCAAGTTTTATTAGAATATTGTGTGTACTTGTTGCTATTTTAGGAACTTGTTGAAAAATTCAAAAGTAACAAACCTTAATGGGAATTTAAAAATCCTAACAAAGATCAACTTGGAGTTGTTCCCCTACACCCATTGAATCCAATGTGTTTGGGACATCCATATGGACAATGTCATCAAAATCCATGACATCATCAAGCTCTGCTATTACTATTGATGTAGCAAAACAAACAAGGAATAACATTAAACCCCAAACTAACTAGTTGTCATGCCATATAACATTTGTTTAATCAATCCAAGTAGCTTTCAAAGCTATAACTCTTAGGACCCAAACATAAATTATCTTAATTTGATCAACTTGCACATGTCCTACGATGCATTTTTTTCAACGAACCATGTGCTAATTTAAATTCTATTGAACAAGTATGCACAAGTACAAAGTATGGAGCTACAAGTGAAAACTCATTTGAATTGCAAGTAAACAAGTATGATCCAATACACATGATCTACTTTTTAATATATTGCATAATATGTATCACAAGTAGCAAGGCAATTCAAGTAGGTTAATTACTTGGACATTTTGAACAAGTACCTATTATGAAAGGGGCAAGTCAACAAGTAATGTGAAACTCTTACCAAATATGCAAAAGTACTAAGTAATTGGCAACAAGTGAGAAATTCTAGGACTTCAAAATAAACATTTATGCTCAAGTAATCTAATCTACTTTCACCTATTGCATAAATTCAATCACAACTAGCAAGGAAGTTCAAGTAGGTTAGTCATTTGGACAATTTGAACAAGTACTTGCCATTCAAGAAGCAAAGTAACAACACTCTACTAGAAATCTTATCATTTGCAA
>Ga0116231_10011089_pt1 | contig 14076 bp, 14 predicted proteins | sample S1TSphgellanicum_2_FD_89695 | JGI IMG/M metagenome (GOLD analysis project Ga0116231, IMG submission 89695) | Host-associated microbial communities from peat moss isolated from Minnesota, USA - S1T2_Fd - Sphagnum magellanicum MG | ecosystem: Host-associated > Plants > Peat moss > Unclassified... | reverse complement strand
ATAAAAAAATCTATATATTATATATAGAGTGTAAATATGTTTTCTTATAAATATATTTAAAAAAAAAATTGTGATTTTTTTATCTATATAAAAAAAAAATATATATATATATATATATATATATATATATATATATATATATATATATTATTATTATATAGTGATAAAATAATCACCATGATTTTTGAACATGCATTTCTAAGAAAACATCTTGACACTCTATATTCAATATATGGAAGTTTCTATGTGTGAAAATATTTGTATCCAATGTTTCAAAAACAATTTGTGTTGCTTCAATCAAAAAGGCCATTACACCCAAAAATGAAAATTGAGGCTCATGTTATAACTAATTAATACTAATCACAATAGGTACACAACAAATATTGTTCAATAGGTACACACAATTTTATGAAAGGATATTATCCCAAGTTTTAAATGGTGACCAATAGTTTTGAAAAATAAAGATGTTTTAACACTCCACCTATTGCATTCAATGCAACAAAAAATTGCTCAAATCTATAAATTAAAAAAAGACAAAGATACAACCTTTGAAAGTGAAGGGGATAAATATTAATTATTTATCGCAGTTAAAATTGTTTACATTTTGAACCTTACAAGCTTTGGGACATTGTTTGATTCCACATGGACGTCCAATAAGTTTTCAAAACTCCAATTCACACACCTAAAGCTTTTAAATCGCTCAAAATGGATCAAAAATGAAGAAGTTGTAGGGTTTGAAAATGGAGGGGGGTAAATTGAGTTTTGTTTTCTCCTTGAAAAACCTCATTATCTTCTTAATATTTTTTTCTATTGTTTATTATCCCATATCATTTGCCAAAGTTCAAATTTCATCAACAATATAATTTTTTTCTTTTATGATCAAATTCAATTTAATGGCTCCTACTCTATTTTAGTTTATTTAATTCTTGAAGTCTTTATATATCCATGATTTAAAATTAAAATTCCAAGAGAGTAGCATCAAGAGGTCACCCTATGGTTTTTTTCAAAATTTCAGGGGTTTTTTTTTTTTCTTGGGGGTGGGAATTAGTATCAAGTGGTCACCCAATTCTTTGGTTTTTTCTAAGAAGGAATAACACTAGGCAGCCGCATGTTTTATAGAAATTACCAATTTTCTTTTTTTGAAGATTAACATCAGATGATCGCCTAATTCTTTATTTTCCTTTAAGAAGGAATAACATTGGGTGGCCACATGGTGGTTTTATAAAAATTACAATTTATACCTTTTTTTCAGGAATTAATGTCAAGCAACCACTTGATTCTAATAAGGAATAGCTCGATGATGTGCCCTCCTATTTAAAATAATAATAACATCAAGTTGGTTGCATGTTCATATCCTTTGGCCCACTATGCTTTTCCTAAATTTTTTTTTCAAATATTCAAAAAAATTATTACCCAAAAAAATTTGTCTTTTTTTCCAAGATAAAATCTTGGTATTTTTTTTCTTTCAAATATTGAGAGTTTTAATGTTTGTGAAAAACCACGATAATTTTTTATACCATTGTTTTAAGTGTTGAAAAATGGATGGGAATTTGAAAATAAAATTGAGTGTTTTTTAAAATCTTGGAAATAGAAATTTTAATATAATTTGAAATCTTTTTCAATGAATGAATTTTTTTTTTTAACAAATTGGATTTATAATTAGAGATATACCCATAATAAACTAATAAATTAAGTATCATCAAAAGATGGGATGAAAAAATGAAATATAGCATAACAAAATATTGTCTTGGAGCTAAACATTTGATACATGCACTCTAAAGTTATTAAAACTAGTTGTTAATTTAATTTGTTGGGAAAATTTTTTTTCACATAATTTAACAAAATTTAAAGTTCTAATTATTTTTTATACATTTAAGCTTTTTTATGATATTTAAAAGTGATAAATACATAAAATTTTAAGGTATATGTTTAATGTTGCAAATCTAAAATATAATATTTGAATTATTTTGGAGCCATCATATGAACCCATAAATGGTTTAGGGTTTGGGTGTGAACCATGAAATGAACTATTGAAGCACATGGGATAGTAAAGAAAATATTATCTAAATGGTCATTATTATAGACCATTATTTAACTATCAAATCATGAATAACCTTGTTGAATGAATTTAATTGAAATAAAAAATAATCAAAGCTATGTAAAGTCAATGAAAATAATTAAAAAGGATTTAGGGTTTAAATTTTAAATGCATTCCAAACTAAAGCATCATGCAATTCATTTTTTTGGTTCTTGATTACATTGCACATTTTGCTTGGCCTATGATTTCATTTTGTAGCGTTGTTTTTTTAAAAATTTCCTTTACAAATGTGTGTTTTTCCAAATGTGTTTGTTCTGTTATCTTCTTTGTTTGTTGTCAATTTACTTATGGTAAAGTGTTATTCTTTGCACAATGGTTGTTGTAGTGCAAGAAGGTAGATTGTGTGTTGGGGTGGATGATTTAGATTTCAAAGTTAAAGATGTCACTTTTGAAATGAAGGTGTTAAACGAGTATGACACCTTGATCAAATTTCAAATAGGACGAAAATTTTAAGTTATGCATATTTACATTATGACTTGCTAGATATGGTTATTTCATACCATGGTCACTTTGTTGGTGAAATCAATCCATATTGAAATGTATGAATAGCTTTTGAAAAAAATGATGTATGTGAGAGTGAATTTTTTTGGCATATAATCAAAATCTAAGCATGGTTTTGAGAAAGGTGATATGCATATTGTCATTATTATTGAATTGACAACCATTGTGTCTTCAATTTCAAGCTTCCATCCTAAATTGATTCCAATGTTTTTCACATATATTCAATTAGGGAATTCAGAAATTATGTCCAAAGTTGGAATTTCACTAGTATTGTAATTTATTTCACTGTTGTGAGAGGAGGGAAAAAAACAAGGGTGATAAACAATTGATGATTGTAGATGGAAGAAAATTTGATCAAGATGTTCTTGCCATGGGCAATAATTTCAAAATAGAGTATGAACAACTTCTAGAAACATACAATGGAGACCAATGCACAATGGTCTTAATCAAGAATGTGGTAGCAACTTTTAAAAGAGACTGATTTTTGTGAGCACAATGTTACACAATCTTCGATAAGGTTGTTAAAGAAGGAATTTAAGCTTGCCTTCTCCAACTATACAATAAATTGTCAAGCACTCAACCTACATTCAGAAAGACAAATTTCATTCTTTTTGTTTGCACTTTTTTAATTTAATTTTTTCGGGTAATTTTTAATGGTTGAATTTTATGTTATTTATTTATGTATTTAGGAAATAACATTGAACAACTGTCCAATGCTACTTGAAATCAAGTGGCACCTGATGCTATGCGATTCTTTTGGTGGTTGTTTCATTTTTTGTGGAAATAACATTGAATGATTATTCAATGATATGTGATTCTTTTGAAAAAAAATTATAATATAAGGGTGTATGTATGTTATTTGTTTTAATTAGTTTGAATGATGTGCACTTTGTTTTAATATGAAATCCTCATTTTTTCCAAGCTATTAGGGTGTTGTCCATAGCTAGCCTTGCAACACCTCCATTCCAAAAAGTTTGTAGCAATCGTCGTGTAGTAAATATCATAATTTCGCTAACTAATGATGTGCATTACAATGTTTATCATTCAAAGCCAAAAGATGTAAAATCTAGGTTCTTGTGTGCTACCATTCCAACCAACAAAAAAATATGTTGTTGACCATTGAAGGTAAATGGTTAAAAACAATTGTGCATATGATAGAGTTCACATTTTTGGCTTTGCCTCATCATAAACAAGTTAAATTACCTGTCTCCATTTGGATTTGTGGTAAATTTTATTTATTGCCAACATTTAACCTTGTTTTGAACAATTTTTGAATAAAGATATTAAACAATTTTTGTCAAAAACATAATCTAGTTTATGTGGTGGAAATTTGGTTATAGTTCTTGAACTTGTTGTTAATAAAAAAGATAATTATGACAAATTGAATTCGTCAAAATCACATTGCCCTATAACTAAACTTCAAAAAATAATTTGCATACAAATATTGTGCAACTATCCCTTTGGAAATACATGGAATTAATAAATAAATTGTCACTTCAAAAAATCAATTAATTTTATATAGTTGCCAATGAATTGAAAATGGGTCTTCTATACATTAATTTATATGCACCATACATACATATGTAATCAACCATGTTTGATTTTTTGAGGAATTATATTGTAATTAAGTGTGACAATTATTTTAAAACTATTGTAAATGTGTTATTGATGTAACAATTATGTTGTAACTAATGTATGATGTACATAGATGCTGTCATGTTGTTTATTTGCATTTTTACCACCCATTATGGGATACATTTGCAATTAATTTTTAATTACGATGCCCATTGATACAACTAATACAACCATTAATGTGCCACTATTAAACTACTAATGTTCAATTATGGTATGATTATTGTGCAACAAATTATAACTTAATAAGGATACAAATTCACATGTAATATTCTATAAAGAATTATTCTTTCAATAATTTGACTATTGAATATTAACTACACTTAATACACTTAATTATTATGAATTTATTAATTATACTAAATAATTTACTATTAGTATGAAATTTTTAAATTCATATAATTATTATTTTAATTAATTAATTAACTAAAATTTCTAATTAAATCAAATAATATGGATGTATATGAACATTATTTACTCATCAAATAATAATCAAATAAATATTTATCTCAGTTTGGGATATTTAATAATGAATTAAGCTTACTGGTTAAAATAATTGTTATATTATCAATAATTATTAGATCATTCATTATTTAAATTAATTAATAAACTAATTATTTGGATACATATAATTAATTTAAATGTGAAATTAAAGCAATGTGTATATTATATTGAAAATTCAATTCGAATGTACATATGGATATTCCTATTTCTACCTTGATGATTTATACCCAAATTCATACTTAATTTTTAATGTTTAGTAATGAATTATTAGTCAATAATTTATTAATATTTAATATTCAATTAATATTTAATTTACTTAAGTATTATGAACTAATGACTTAAATTAAATAGTTAAATATTAATAGGAATTATAAATCAGTTTGAATAAAATAATTATTTATTTTATACGAATTATTTAAATTTATCAAATAAATAATTATTTGAATGAGACCGATTAATTTAAATAATTAGTTGACTATTTAATTTATTAAAATAATTTATCCAAATGACTAATTATCAAATATTTAGTTGAAAATTCTAGTTTTTAGTTCATTATTTCAAATAAAACGAGATAAATTATCTTGATAATTAAATAATGAACTTAATTAATATATTTAAATTAATATATCAGATAATTAAATATTAAATATTAACTCATTTATTTAAGCATAAAATAATTACCAATTTATTTGTATGACTACATGATATAAACAAACACAAAACATGTGAGAAAATCTATTTGTAATTGCAATTCATTTGCAACTAAAAAACAACTAAAAGATTTAACCCATATGTTTGTCTTTGAATCCCATGTCACAACCTATGTAAAAAATGTCTTCTTTTATATTTTCACACTAAAATACCTGTGTCATTTTGGGATGAACTCAAAAAAACTTAACCTCAAAAGCAAAACATAAAATAAATTAAAAATACTTACATGATTATTCTTTAATTCACCTAATCTTGTACTTTCCTACCTACTTGATTACCTACATAAATAAGTAGGTTCTAAAACCTACCAACCTACCTAACTATTAGTTAGGTATATAATTTGAATTAATATGCCATGTGGTAATTTTTATTATGCCACATGTCGTAATTTTGAACCATCATTAACAATCACAATAGATTATTTAAATCAATATTTAAGAAAGAAAGTAGTTTTTAGATCCAAAAATGTGCATAGTGCCATGTGCTAAATTTTAATGGATAGATGAAAATTAACAATGTTCACATGATGTTATGGCTATAGTTGTAGTGGAATTGCATAGTAGTGGAAAATGAGTTGTTTCAACATAGTTGCAATTGAATTGCAATGAGTTGCATCATATATATGGTGAATTATAACTCTTGCAACTCATGCAACTTGTCCAATAGCACTCACAACATAAAAATATGATGAGTTGAGAATGATGATTGCCACTCAAAAACTAAGTTGCAAGGTTAGTTGCAAAACACCTTTCTTTGTCATAGTGAATGTGTAATGTAATGTGGAATGCAAATTTCACATTGATGAGTTGAAATTGATTTAGAAACAAAAAACCATTTCAATAGTTGTAAGCAATTTTTCTATCACCATTTTTTTTAACAACGATACCCTTTTTTCCCCCCATGTTTTATAGTTAATGGAAATTTTTTATACGCCAATTTCCATAATATATAACAATTTTTGTATGTAAAACAATTTTTCAACGTAATCACACACACACACACATATAATATTGTGACAATATAAGTGAATTTATCATTATAAATAAATGCATTCTTCAATGCAACAATTTTTTTGTGTAAGTAATTTTTCAATGCAAATAGTTTTTCAATAAAACTAGATTTTTTATGTGAATGATATTTTAATATATTTGTGTTGAATAACTACATATATTATTTCACTTTAATTCATAATAATATATGCAAATCTACATCAATTTTTATTAATTCATCATTTGAGCATGTATTACATTCATATGGCCTTCATAGATTTTCAACTTATAAATATGAAGTAAGTAATTATCTATTTGATTTACATCAAGGTATAATGACAAATGAACATGAATATGTAACAAAAATGGCACAAAGTGTTACAACGGGAGGTTTATGGGGGGAATTTCGCTATAATGTTTTGGATAATTTTTTTTTACAAAGGCCAATTTATGTTCAGAATAAAATATCAAAATGCATAATGTCTTAATGTGGAGTGGATTTTCAATCCATCCCTTTACATATAACTTACAATTTTCAACATTTTGAACCAATTGAATATGATAATCATGTACATAGGTTTTTTTTCATGCTTTTGAAACAAATGATCCCAAAGTGACCATAAATTTGGATGAGTTTCCATTGTTTTAAAAATCAACAATGCAACAATTTCCATTATAAATTTTGCAGCCCAATATGCATTTTTATTGGAATGAAAATTTAAATTTTACATTGATGGACATTTTGGAAGACAATTGAATTCATTGTCGGATTATGTTGTCTCATTATTCAATATTTCTTGCAGTACAAATATCACCAAAAAAAAATCATATTCAATGTGTTCAACACAAATTGAAAAACATTGCAAATATTATAATAATGATATTTTATTTCCATTGATTCCAATGCCCAATATAAAAATTTGAACAAATTTTTATACTCAAATGAAACATTCCCATCCAATCATTAACCCTAATGTCCCAAAAAAAAAATAACAAAAAAAAATAAAATTGATAACACACTTTATCACAACAATATTATTGAATTATTAAAATCTTGTCAAAATTTAACTTATTGTGCAAAAACATTTAAATTCATTGATGTGTTCCCAAATATTAAAAGGATAAGATTTCAATTTATGAATCACATGGAATATATATCTATTACAAAACCACTTGAATATTTCATAAATGACAAAATTCAATCATTATATGTTAGATGCATTTCATAAAATACGAAACAACCATTCATATAGAACATCTTGTTTAATCAAATAATGTGAAACATGTTAAAATGAATGAGCATGCACATAATTCAACATACATTGACATTTATAATAAAAAAATCAAAGATGTTCCTATAATTCCATGTTTTTGTTGTGAAAGGATTTTGTTTTTAAAACAACTTTAAAAAAATTCAAATATAATAATAGAACAACTTTTAGTACATTTTGAAATTCAAATAGAACCTAGTTCAACAACATACATATGTTCAAGTTGTTTACATAATCAACAAAAATAAAACACTTTTATATCAAGTGTCAGATAAGATTTATAGAAACAAAATCATTCCATTAGTTCAAATATTAACACAATTAGAATAGCATTTTAATTCATCATATCTTGCATTTTAACATAAAAAATAATGCATTTAGTATATGTGTTGTTCATTTGTGCTTTGCAAATAAAGATATCCAATTTATTTGGTACCCATATGTAGTTGCAAAATATTACACATCATATATGACGAAAAAAGATAAATTGATAACATCATAATTACATTCTATCATACAAAAATGCAATGTAAATAAATAGATGCAAATACAATAATTCAAAAATCATTATGAATCTTAATAATTATGAATCATTATCATTTTTTTCTTTTTATAGTATTAAAAATAATAAAATTTCAAAATGTTGCAAACCCAAAATTATCAAAATTGCAATTTATAATAAACATACACCTATTTAAAATTGGTCCAGAGAGCAACTTCTATTGTATTCTCCATTTAAATATTCAGAAAATTAATAATTTGGAACTAATGTCACATGGCATGATGCATATTGCCAACTTCAAGGTGATATTTTATTTTAAAATTTCTTTTCAAATAATAAATAAATAAATGATTTAATTCATTCAAAATCAAAAACATTGCATCTAATTGATATTTAGATTGACAACACAAATTATCATATGAATGATTCCCATCATGCAATATCCATTACAAACACAATTAATGTTAAACAATATGACTTGCAAATTAATTTTGTTATTCAATCATGTAATGGATTAAACCATAAATTGTAAACATTAGAAGATGATAATTTCACAACATCATCACATTCCATGATGATGGAAAAATTTGAATATTATAATGTAATTAGACAATTAAATGACGAAAATGTAATATTTGATGATATTATGTATAGAAAAAAATCATACACTAAATCACCAATTTGTTTTTTTTTACAGGGGGTGAGAAAATTGGTAAATTTTATACATTATAACTTATAATTCAAGGATTATTACGATTATATAATAAATAAATATCTAGATTTAACTAAAACTAAGTCTTTCTTCATGGCATTCACATGTAAAACATCATTTAATATTGTCGGTTTAATAATACATTTAGAATTGAACACACCTATTCAATAATCATTATCTAATTTACCAAACTTATCAACAAACACATTAAATAAGCTTACATGCTGATATGAACAATTACAACTTGTTGTGACATATGAAATATCACATGTTAGAGCTAAAATGGTTAATGTTATAAATAATAAAGTAAGGTTCATAAAACATATTGAAAACAAATTTTTTGGTGGTTTTGATTTCATCATGACATGTGATTTTTATTAAGCACCAACTATGAAAAATAGTTGGATTTTTCAAAATGTCAAGGATAATGTTAATGCACTAGCACCAAAGTTTTGGCAAACATATGTCCAATGTTATGAACTAAATAAAATACAACAATTTGATATGCTTTTCATACAAACTTTGAATGTTTTGTATAATGACATAAAATATATAAAATATTCAATTCATAAATTCAATTTGTTATTGACAACCGCCAATAGATTTAATTATCCCACTTTTATTTTCAAAGTAATGGACATTAATCACCCATAATGCCTGCAATCATACAAACTCTCGAATGATCCAAGCAAAACTAAAGGTTTGCATTATGCAATTCATATCAAAATATATGTCAATCAAATTATGTGCTAGTAATTATGCAATGTATGATGGTTTTTCAATGGAGTTAATGGCATATTTAAAGCATCAACAACATATAATGACAAAACCATAATATGAATAATGTTTCAAAACTTTTAAATTGGAATATCAACAAGAGAAAAATTAATCATTACTACAATGAAAATATTGAATCAAAATGAACACCGATTGAACCTATCACCAAAGATATAAAAGTTGGTAAGACCTATTCATTTGTCATAACAAGGATTCAATTTTTAGTTGAACTTGCAACATGAAGAATTATCCATCATCCCCAAGGATTATCACTAGATGAATTGGTTTTGATCCTATAAACACTATGAGAAAATCATGTTTGTTGTAACTAAACTATCTAGTTGAAATGTAGTTCTATCAAACATTTTAAAATTGTAACCTAGTTCTATAGGACATTTTCTAGTTGTAACAAACATAATTTTTTCATAGTGAAATGTTTAAAAAAATGGCTTAACATGTACAAATTTGTCTTGCATTTGAACAAGAGAAACATTGTATTTATTAACTCCTCTCCAACATCAAATTTTTTGTATGGATCCAAGATTGCATATAGAAAATATTAAGAATATTCGTGACTTGGTTACCATTCATTTGTTTAGTTTAAAAACTTACATCATTCACATGTAATTATACAAGCCTTGAATACAACTTCTCTATGCCAACATTATGAAGACATTAACCATGACCATAACTTTTAAGTGTTTCATATCTTATTTTTTATAAAAACAATAATACACCACACATCAACTGATGTGCACAAATTTATAGATTCATGAAAGTATTCATTTGTTTCAATCCATGATGGTCATGGGTTGATGATGATGTAAGACATACACATCCATTTGGATTCTCCTAATGTGACAACCAACAATGGTTTATAGTACATAGCAACAATTTTTAATACTAATATACAAAATCAATACATATTTTATGTTTGTATAGTTCATTCATGTTCACTTTTTACATTCTTCAAAAAACTTCAAGATGTAATTGAATAGTCACCAAAACATTGCCCAATCATTGTATTAAAAGATTTTTATGTTGACATCCTATAAAACAATAATCATGCAAAAACTAAACAATAATCATTAGATTTTGTGGATAAATTTAATTAAATTCCCAATTTAGTGGAAGCAACATGAAAAGTAAGATTTCAATTAAACTAAATATGGGGAAATGTTTTCGGAAATGAATGCAAATTGAATGTAATATAAACATATTGGCCAAATTTTCACAAATCAATTTATATTGCATTCTAACTACCAAACACATTCGCAATATATAATATAAAACATTAACGTTTCCATTTATTTAAAACATAATATATGTGACTACATGATGCATTTCCCATTTGGTCACCCCAAAATAATTTCACCATCTATTATTTCCAAATGTCGCATCATTTATTGCATGTGGTGCATGTAACCAAATTATGTATTTATTTTTCAAAGACCACATGCATAAAGCTTTTTATATGGCTATTGCAAGATGGGAAAAAAATCTAAATAGTTCTTTAACTAGATAGACACACCACACGCAACAACAATAACATCGACAATTAACACATTTCATTCAAAACACTAAACCCACAATGCAACATGCAAAAACAAATTTTTTTCCCCAAATCTTCAAACTTGAAAATGGAACATGTCAAAAGTAGAAAAGGACATCATTATATTGAATGAAATTTTTCCCAACTTTTTTCATCTAAATTTTGTCCCTTCCTTATAACCATTCTTTGAGATCATCTAGGTATCGAGTTTTACATTGTGCATATCCTTGACCCCTTCAAAACATTGCATATGTTTGCAAATATTGTGTTTATGCCCTTTAAATTGTGATGGTGAACTAAATTTCAATTTGTAAATATGCAAATCATGTTCAAGTGGGGCCAATAAAAAGTTCAATATGCTAGTACTAATGAAATAAAATGATTTTCATGACTCATCCTCATAAAACTAATAGACTTTAAATTACCCATTTAACTTGTCGTTAAAATCATGAAAACATGTATATTGCATATTGTAGGACCATGTAAAATGATATTTTAAAATAGAACCTCTTGTGGTAGAGCCACTTGTTGAATTCCCATTCAATGTCAAATGTTACACCAAGTCAACAAAACCTCCAATAATTTCAATTAATTTTGACCTATTGATAACAAAATGATTTCAAAGGAATGCAAGTCCAAATATTCAAGAAATTTATATGCTCAATGCAATTCCTTACAAAATATGAAAAATTACAAAGTTTCATGTTGGCTATTAGACCTTTAGAAGAAAATGATAAAAATATGAACAATGGGACAAATGTAAGTTGAATATATTGGAACAACATCTAGCTATTTGAATTGGTTTACAATTTTTTGATTTGGCTATAAGCTATTATAAACTCCAACACATTATAAAACAAATATTGCACAATGGAGAGGAAATGATTGTGCAAGTCATGATAGGGCCATTTTAGACATTGGATAACATTGGATATAACACCCACATTGGAAACCCATAATATTAGTTAGTTATTTCATTGAGCATAAAAAATGCATTGTGACATCTCTTAAATTATAAATTTGTTACATAATTTAAATCACATCCACCTTACACCCAATCCCCACATTCTCAATTTGATCTTTATATTAAAACATAATTGATTTCATTAATGTTTTATGCCACAAACACCCATATTGAAACATTTTACAATTCAACGTCATAATATTTATGGTATTAAATTGGATCTCAACATCCAAGAAAATCCTCTAATCAAATATGTAATGTACATAGGTAATTTTGTGTAACATACATAGTTGAATAATTTAATCATTACATGTACATGCCTTTGAGAACACATTAAGAAAAATGCATCCATATGTTTTAGTATAGATGAACCCTCTAGTTGATTGGAAAATTATTGATTAAATCTTGATTAATAGAAGATTTAAGAAACCCCAATATATTGAACTTGCTTTCAAACCTAATGTCAAATTATAATCTACACATGTTTTCTCAAATTGTCTTTGAAAACAATTCATAATTATTAATTAATATGGTAATCAAACATATATTGTGCAAAGAAATGGCTTCTATCTATTGGCATTGAATTTAGGTTAAGAAGGGGGGAAAAACCATGTATGAACATGTGTGACATAAGTTTATATTATGGAACAAAACCTTGAATGAAATCTTAAACAACTAAAAGCCATTTCTTTGAACTATATGCGTTGCTTCCTCATGGCAATAATTTGTATCACAACTATTACATTTGGGCATCTTCATTACAATACATCCTTTTGGTCCAAGAGTTAGAATTTAAAGTTTGATTGTTCAATTACAATTATTTGACATTTCAACTATTGTACAATATATTAACATCAAATTGACCATTGTGTGTTGATGGGACAACACATTTTTTTCATACAAATTTGCAATGATATATTCACAACCTAATTTCATGTAGAAGTTTTTATGCTTTATTTCATGGCTATTAGATCTTTGATTAGGGCAAGAAGTAACAATGTTAATATTTCTTTACATATAAAATATTTTTAAAATGTTATTGTCATTGCACCCCAATCATGGTTGTCGACTAACCACCAATGTTTTCATATATTGCAACTTTAAAAAAAATTGTTTTTAAATTTTTAATTCAACATGTGTATACTTTCTATCTATTTCGTCACATTATTCAAATGTCCACACTCATTTAGACATCACTTTCCCATTCTCCTTTCCTTTTAAGGAACGCCATTGTGACTACAAAATATTAATGTGACAATTTTTTTGGAAATATTTGGAAATAATGATAGATGTCATTGGGATTTCAATTGATACTAATTGAAAAATCTATGGAAACATCAATCATCAATGGGAACAATGTTGAAAACTTTTTTTTTATTAACATTTTGAATTTAAAACATTTGAAAGCATACATCATGATAACTTTGACCTTGCCAATGCAAAAATGATTAATTGTTTTTTGGGGGGAAAACAAATGCACTTCCATTAACACAAGTGTCATAAAAAAACACATGAAATAATTTTAGAAGTTCATCATATATGAAAAACCTTGAATTCAAAATAGCTCCAATCATCATCCCATACTTTTGTTGTCTTTGCAACAACTTCCTTTTTTGCTATATATATGTATACTAGTGGGTACCCGTGACCTTCGGGCATTGTGAAATCCCCCAGTTTTTAAAAAGTTGGTTCATGTTTTAGTTTTTTTTAGAAACTTTTATCTTTTTCTTTTTTTTAAATGTGTTTTTTGTTTTTATTAATATTTTTTATAATAAAAATAAAGTGTTTCTTTTTCACTTTTATATTTTTGTTTATTTGGATGCAAGTTTGAAGTTTGGAGAAAGAAGATACACCTCATTCTTT
>Ga0116231_10011086_pt1 | contig 14084 bp, 5 predicted proteins | sample S1TSphgellanicum_2_FD_89695 | JGI IMG/M metagenome (GOLD analysis project Ga0116231, IMG submission 89695) | Host-associated microbial communities from peat moss isolated from Minnesota, USA - S1T2_Fd - Sphagnum magellanicum MG | ecosystem: Host-associated > Plants > Peat moss > Unclassified... | reverse complement strand
GACTTCGGCCAGAATTTCGTCAGGCCCCAGCTTGCGACTGTCGAAGGTGCCGCCATCCCCTCGCCCTATGGCGGCAAGGTGCGGCAAATCCAGATCGACCTCGATCAGCACGCGCTGCAAGCCCGCGGCCTCTCCGCGCAGGATGTGGTGGCCGCCCTGGCCCAGCAAAACCTGATCACGCCCGTCGGGACCCAGAAGGTCGGCCGGTTCGAGTGGAACGTCTCGCTCAACGATGCACCGCTTGAGTACCAGGAACTGAACGATCTGCCGATCAAACCCGTCAACGGCACGGTGATTACCATAGGCGACGTCGCCCATGTGCGCGACGGCTCGCCGCCGCAAACGAACATCGTGCACACCGACGGCACGCATGCCGTGCTCATGACCATCCTCAAGGCGGGCACCGCTTCCACGCTCGACATCATTGCGCACGTCAAGGCGCTGCTGCCGCAAATCAAGGCCAGCCTGCCGCAAAACCTGACTCTGAAAGCGGTCGGTGATCAGTCGGTGTTCGTCACATCCGCGGTCATGAGCGTGCTGCGCGAGGGTCTGATCGCGGCCTCCCTGACCGGCCTGCTGATCCTCATCTTTCTCGGCAGTTGGCGCTCCACGCTGATCATCACCATCTCCATCCCGCTGGCCATCCTGTTTTCCGTCACCATGCTCTCGGTGCTTGGCCAGACCATCAATGTCATGACGCTCGGCGGCCTGGCACTTGCGGTGGGAATCCTGGTGGACGACGCGACCGTTACGATCGAGAACATCAATTACCATCTCGAAAGCGGCAAGGAGGTGCATGGCGCCATCATGGATGGCGCGAAGCAGATCGTGGTGCCCGCTACCGTGTCGCTGCTCTGCATCTGCATCGTGTTCGTGCCGATGTTCGGCCTGGGCGGCGTCGCCGGCTATCTGTTCCGCCCGCTGGCCGAAGCCGTGGTGTTCGCCATGATCGGCTCCTACATCCTCTCACGCACGCTGGTGCCGACTCTGGCCAATTTCCTGCTCACCAAACATGTGCACCGGCCGACGCGCGAGCGCCGAGGCTTCTTCGCCCGCTTCCATCGCCACTTCGAATACCGGTTCGAAAAGTTTCGCGGCCTCTACGTCACCTTGCTCGAAATGGCCCTAAAATACCGGGCGCGCACCATCATCGGTTTCTTTGCCATTGTGCTGCTCTCCTTCGGCCTGGTCCCGTTCCTTGGCCAAAACTTCTTCCCGCCCGTCGAAAGCAATCAGATCAAACTGCACGTCCGAGCCCAGACCGGCACCCGCATCGAGGATGTCTCCGCCCTGTGCGGCCAAATCGAGGATGTCATACGCAACCGCATCATCCCGCCCAATCATATCGACACCATTGTGGACAACATCGGCATGCCGGTCAGCGGCATCAATCTCGCCTACGGAAACTCAGGCACCATTGGCGTGGAGGATGCCGACATCCTGATTTCGCTGAAAAACGCCATCGGCACGGACTACGAGCGCAAGATGCGCGAAATTCTGCCGCGCCTCTTCCCAGGCACCAGCTTCGCGCTGCTGCCCTCCGACATCATTACCCAAATCATCAATTTCGGCCTGCCGGCGCCGATCGATCTGCAGGTCATCGGCAACGATTTGCAGGAGAACCGCGCCTATGCCGACAGGCTGCTTGGCCGCATCACCCGCGTGCCAGGCGTGGCGGATGCCCGCATTCAGCAGGCGTTCAACGAACCCACCCTGCGCGTCGATGTCGATCGGCAGCTTGCCTCGCTCGTCGGCGTCACCGAGCAGGATGCCGCCGTCTCCATGCTCGATACGCTCGCCGGCAGCATCCAGACCGCGCCAACCTTCTGGCTCAATCCGCATAACGGCGTGTCCTACCCGATCGTGGTGCAAACCCCTCAATACGCCATCGACTCGATGGGCGAGCTGCAAAACACCATGCTCGGCGCCGGCCGTAGAACGCAGCTTCTCGGCGGCCTGGCGACGGTAAAAACCACCACCGCGGACGCCGTGGTCTCGCACTACAACGTCCGCCCGGTGATCGATATTTACGCCACCAACCAGGGACGCGACCTGGGCGCCGTGGCCGCCGACATCAACCGGATCGTGGCGAGCGAGCAGGCGGAGCTGCCGCGCGGCAGCCAGGTGGTTCTGCGCGGGCAAGTCACCACCATGACGCAGGCTTACAGCCAGTTGATCGGCGGCCTCGGCTTCGCCATCTTGCTGATCTACCTGCTGATCGTGGTCAATTTCCAGTCATGGACCGACCCGGCGGTGATCGTCATGGGCCTGCCAGGCGCGCTCGCCGGCATCGTCTGGATGCTGTTCCTGACAGGAACGACGCTCTCCGTGCCGGCGCTGACCGGCGCCATCATGTGCATGGGGGTGGCCACCGCCAACTCCATCCTGGTGATCAGTTTCGCGCGCGAACGCATGGCCACCGGCATGCCCGCTTTGCAGGCCGCCATGGAATCCGGCGCCACCCGCTTCCGCCCTGTGCTGATGACGGCGCTGGCCATGATCATCGGCATGCTGCCCACGGCACTCAGCACCGAACAGAACGCGCCGCTCGGCCGCGCGGTGATCGGCGGCCTGCTGTTCGCCACCGTCGCGACCCTGTTCGTGGTGCCGACAATTTTCAGCCTGGCGCATCGCCGGGAAAACGTGCCGGAGCCTTACGTTACCGGCCTGCAACCCGCGGAGTGATCGATGATGCCGGACGATATTCATGCCCCGCCGGACATGCCGGCGCAGGATTATAAAACCCATGCCGAAGGCCATCAGATCGGCCGCAGGCGCCCGCATCGCCGCCCCCGCCGCCTTGGTCTGACCGGCGGCATCGTGCTGGTCCTGGCCGTCGCCACCGCCATCTGGGGCATTTATAGCCGCGAAGAGTCCGAAGCCGCGCTGACGGATTGGACTCGAAAACAGGCGATCCCCACCGTCGCCGTCGCCCATCCGACCCAAAACACGGGCGCGCAAAAACTCGTCCTGCCAGGCGACGTGCAGGCGTTTTACGAAGCTCCCATCTACGCCCGTGTCAGCGGCTATCTGGCAAGCTGGTCGCAGGACATCGGCGCCCATGTCCGCCGCGGCCAAACCCTCGGCGTTATCGACACGCCCGATCTCGACCAGGACATGGCGCAGGCGGAGGCCGATCTCGCCACAGCCCAGGCGCGGCAGAATTTCGCCGATCTCACCGCCAAACGCTGGCACGCGCTGCTCGCATCGAACTCGGTGTCGCAACAATCCGCCGACGAGAAGGAGGGTGATGCGCTGGCCATGCGCGCCGAGGTGAATGCTCAGCGGGCCCATGTGGACCGGCTGCGCGCGCTCGAAAATTTCAAGCGTCTTGCCGCGCCTTTCGATGGCATCGTCACTGCCCGCAATACCGACATCGGCGCCCTGATCAACGCCGGCTCCAACGCTGCCGCACCGCTCTTCAAAATTGCCGACATGCACGAGATGCGCGTCTATGTGCGTGTTCCGCAATCCTATGCCGCCGACCTCAAGCCCGGCCTGCACGCCTCGCTCACCGAACCGCAATATCCCGGCCGGATTTTTGACGCGACGCTGGAGACCACCTCGGTCTCGGCCGCACTCGAAAGCCGCACCATTCTCGTCGAATTCCTGGCGCCGAACCAGGATGGCAAGCTGTGGCCAGGCACATTTGCGGACGTGACATTCGACTTGCCGGGCGACGCGCAGGTGCTGCGTGTTCCTGCCAGCGCCTTGATTTTCCGCAACAACGGCGCCCAGTTGGCAGTGGTCGGCGGCGACGACAGGATTGCCCTGAAGACCGTGACGATCGGCAAAAACCTCGGCGAAGACATCGAAATCGAAAGCGGTATCACCCAGGCCGACCGGATCGTCACCTCGCCGCTCGATACGATCGAGAACGGCGAACAGGTGGCCGTGGCGGCCCAAGCGCAGCAGCAGGAAGCAGCACGGTGAGGCTATGCTACGGCCTGCGTGCCCTCGCGGGCGCCGCCCTGCTGACTGTTGCCGGCTGCGACCTGGCGCCGACATACACCATCCCGCTGACCAAGGTGCCGGTCTCCTACAAGGAAGCGTCTTCGTTCGAACCCGCGCATCCGCTTGACGCAGTGCCACGCGGCGAGTGGTGGAGCGTCTTCGGCGATCCGACGCTGAATGCGCTCGAATCCCAAATCGATGCCGGCAACCCGACGCTTGCCGCCGCTTTCGCCGAACTGCAGCGCGCGCGCGCCGTTGCCGCCGAAGCCCGCGCCGGTCTGTTCCCGTCTCTATCGGTTGGCGGCTACATCAACACGGATCGCCAATCCGCCCGCCGCCCGCTGCGGAGCCCGTCGCAGCCCGGCCAGTATCTCGACAACGCCATCGATGCGCAGGCGCATTACGAAATCGATTTTTGGGATCGCGTCGCCAACAGCATCAAGGCCGGCCGCTATGCCGCCCAGGCCAGTGCCGCCGATTTGGAGACGGTACGGCTCAGCCTGCACGCCGAGCTCGCGTCGGACTACATCGAGCTCCGCGGCCTGGACGCGCAGGCGCGTGTGCTGGAAAACGCCGATGCCGCCTACGCCCAGGCGGTGCGGATTACGCAAAACCGTTTCGCCGGCAAGATCGCCTCGGTGATCGACGTCAGCCGTGCCCAGAGCCAGCTCGGCAGCGCCGAAGCCCAGCTCACCGACATCCAGTCCCGCCGCGCGCTGACCGGGCACGCCATCGCCGCCCTTATCGGCCGCGAGCCCGCCGAGCTCTCTCTGCCCCCCGCACCATGGACCCTGGCGCTGCCGGACATTGGCGCAGGCCTGCCCAGCGAGTTGCTGGAGCGCCGGCCCGACGTCGCCTCCGCGGAACGCCAGATGGCCGCCGCCAACGCCACCATCGGCGTCGCCCGCGCCGCCTTCTACCCAACCCTCTCGCTCGACATGCTCGACGGCCTGCAGGACACGGGGTTCAACATGTTCAGCCTGCCGGATCAGTTCTGGGCGCTGGGCCCGGGACTCGCCATGCCGCTGTTCGAAGGCGGCCTGCGCCGCGCCGAGCAGTCGGCCGCCCTCGCCGCCTATCGCCTGGCGCTGGCCAACTACAGGGCAACGATCCTCAGCGCCTTCCAGGACGTGGAGGATGCCTTGTCGCAGCAGCACCTCCTCGCCATCGAAACCCAGCAGGAAGGCCGCGCCCTGGCCGCTGCCCGGCAGACCCTGAACGCTGCCACAAACCTCTACAACGACGGTGCCACCAACTTTCTCGACGTGGTGATCGCCCAGGCAGAAGAGCTGCACGCCGAGCAGGCCCACGTCGATCTGCGCACACGGCGGACTGAGGCCGATCTCGCCCTCGTACGCGCGCTCGGCGGCGGCTGGAACGTGCACGACCTGCCCGATTTCAAACACCTACCTTTGCTGACGCCCAAAACCTAGGTCCCGTTCGCCGCAGCGCAATTTTGGAACAAATTCCCGCGTAGCCCGCATGCAGCGAAGCGGAATGCGGGTCGGCGCGCGTTCTGTGGCGCGCGTTCTGTGGTGAAATGACCCGTCCGGCCCGGCCAAACTCCCCGTATTCCGCTTCGCGTCATGACGGGCTACGGCCTGCCCTGATCACATGCGACTGCCCTGGATACGCCGCGGCAGCGGCTTGCGGGGGGCGGAAAAATGTCTGTATCACGCAGACATGAGCGAAGGCGCGTCGGAGGGTAGCGAAGCACTAGCCGCCGACGTGATTCCGCGGCGCAGACGGTTCCGACCGGGTGGGTCCGGTGCACCGTCGCTGGCGCTCCCGCCCACGCCTGAATCCCTCGAACTGCGCTTCCTGCCCGCCGCCGATGCCCCTGGCACCGACCGGGACGTGTTGACCGGGTATCAGGTTTTTCTCGGGCGCGACCCGGAAAACTCCTTCGTCATCGCCAATGCGCGGGCCAGCCCGGTGCATGCCATGGTGCGCGGGTGGATTACCTCGGAGGAATTTACCTCCGCCGTGCTGGGGCCGCTCGATGCCGGGCGGCCGCTGCCGCATGAGCAGGGGTCGGCCGGGCCCGATGCCGCACAGACCGCGTGGCTGCTCAAACACCTGGCACTGGATGCCATCGGCCATGCGTCGGTGCGCGATGCGGCCACATGGCGCGACCTGTTGCATGTGCTGGTCGGCCTGCCGGGGTTTCCGCGCCCGCATGCCGCCGGCCGCCCGCCGGCGGCAGCCGGGGCGGCGGGGGACGAGCAGCCCGGATTCATCCTCATCACCATCGAGCAGCCACGCGCCGGCGAGGCGCTGCCGGGCAGTCGGGTGGAGGGGGCGGGCTGGGTGATCGCGCCGTCGGACGTGACCGAAGTCTCCGTGCATTATGGCGGCGAGCTGCTCACCCAGGCGCGGTTCGGGCTGCCGCGGCCGGATGTGGCGCGGCGGTTTCCGCATTACCGGCAGGTGGACCGCTGCGGGTTTGCGTTCTCGGCAGATGTTCCGTCATCGATCGCGCCCGGCCAGGCGCCGCTGCTGAGCGTGCAGGTGCGCACCGCGGATGGCGAGCTTGGCCGCAAGGGCGTGCGCTTGCGCCAGCCCGGCGCCCCGGCCAGGGAGCGCGAGGCGCGCAAAGCGCCGCCGCGTGCGGTGCCAGTTCGCGATGCGAACGCGGCAGCGCCGCCGGTCATGGTCGCCATCGACACCCCCGCGCCGGAGGGCGAGGCGGCGCATGTGCGGGCGGACCAGGCGCTGGTCGTCGCCGGCTGGGCGGTCGCGCTCTCCGGCATCGCGGATATCAGCCTGTTCTGCGACGCGGACAAACTCGGCACGGCGCATGGCGGCATCCGGCGGCCGGACCTGGCCACCGCGTTTGCCGAATACCCGGACGCGCTGCTCGCCGGCTGGACCCTCGTGTTGCCGGCCGGCACGTTGGCGAAGGGCGCCCATGTGCTCCGTGTGGTGGCAACGGGCGCCGACGGCACAAAGGCCGAGCAAAGTTTGGCCATCCGGGTAAGCCTGGAGGCGGCGCCGTCCGCGCTGGTGCGCACGCGCATGCCCGCGGCCGAGGCCGCGTTCGGCGCGCGGCTGCTGGCCCGCCACCCACAGGTGCATTTCTCGATCATCGTGGACGCAGGCCGGGACGTGCCGGCGCTGGCGCGAACGCTCGCTTCCCTCAAAGCCCAGGTTTTCGACGAGTGGGACGCGACGCTGATCTGCCCGACGAAACGCGCGCTGGCGGCGGCACGGGCGCTGCCCGAAGTCGCGGCGCTGGGCGAGCGGCTGACACTGGGGACACTTGCCGGCCTGGCGGGCGCCAAACTCTTCGGGCAGCCGGCGCTGGTGATCCGGTTGCGGGCCGGGGATGTGCTCGGGTGCGACGCGCTGCTGGGGTTCGCGCTGGCCGCCGCGGCCGATCCGGAGGCGGATTTGCTCTATGCCGACGAAATTCGCGACGGGGCGGCGTTTTACAAGCCGGATTTCGCGCCGGAAATGCTGCTGGGCACAAATTATCCGGGCCGCGCCTGGTGTGTCCGCTCGACACTGCTGGATCCGGAGTTCATCGGCGCAGGCGATTACGATCTGGTGCTGCGGCTGACCGAGGCAGCACGCAAAGTGGCGCATACAGCACGGGTGCTGCTGGCGCGCGGGCCGGCCGGGGATACGGCGGAGGAGGAGGCGGCGGCGCTTGCCGCGGCCATGGCGCGGCGTGGCTTGCCCGCCGAAGTATTGCCGGGGCCGCTGCCAAAACTCTGGCGCGTGCAGCGCGCCCTGCCCGCCCTGCCCCGCGTCTCCATCATCATGCCGACCTGCGGCGCGCGCGGGCTGGTCCGCCGCGCGATCGCCTCGATACGCGACACCGCCGGGTCTGATATCGAGATCGTCGTCATCGACGACCTGCCGGCCAACGACAAACGCACCCGCACCTGGCTGCGCAAACATGCCGATGTCGTCATCAAGGCGGAGGGCGCGTTCAACTGGTCGCGCTTCAATAATCTGGGCGCCCGCGCGGCCAGCGGCGACGTGCTGCTGTTCCTGAACGACGACATCGAAATGACGGGGCCCGGCTGGCTGGCGCCGATGCTCGAACAGGTTTTGCGGCCGGAAGCGGGCATCGTCGGCGCCAGACTCCTCTACCCGGACGGGCGCGTGCAGCATGCCGGCCTGTATCTGGCCGAGGGCCATGGGCGCCACGCCTTCCGTTTTGCGCAAGACGGCGATCTGGGGCCGTTCGGCATCGGCGGCGTGGCGCGCGAAGTGGCGGCGGTGACCGGCGCCTGCCTGATGGTAAGGCGCGATATTTTTGAGCGGCTCGACGGGTTCGACGAAGCCCACAGCGTGATCAACAACGACGTGGATTTTTGTCTGCGCGCGCGCGAGGCCGGCCATGCGGTGATCTACACGCCGCATGCGGTCATGATCCACCACGAGCTGGCCAGCCGCGCCGCAATCGAGGATTCGTACGACACCGGCCGCTTCGCCGACAGTTTTCGTGCGCAATTCGCGGGCGGCGATCCGTTCCGCAATCAGCACCTCGGGCCGCACGCCGATCACTATACGCCCGAGCAGGAACCGGCGACCCTTGTTCACATCGGCAAGGCCGGGCCGAAGCGCGAGTCAGTCCGCAGCATCCTTGCGATCAAGCTGGACCATATCGGCGATTTCGTGACCGCCCTGCCGGCGCTGCGGCTGCTGAAAACGCGGTTTCCCTCGGCGAGACTGACGCTGCTGGCGCCCGAGGCCAGCCTCGCCCTCGCCCGCCGAGAACCGGCGATCGACGAATGTCTCCCATTCGGCTTCTTCCATGCGCGTTCCACGCTGGGGCCGCGCGATGTCACCGACTCGGAACTGGCCGAGTTGCAGGCGCTGCTCGCACCGCGCGGGTTTGATCTCGCCATCGATCTGCGGATGCAGCCGCAGACGCGCCAGGTGCTGCGCCATACCGGCGCCAAACTTCTGGCCGGCTATGATCACGACGGCCGCTTCCCCTGGCTCGATATCGCGCTGGAATGGGAGGGCGACCGCAAGCTGCATTGCAAGCGCACCCATATTGCCGAGCGGCTGGTGCAGTTGGTGGAGGCCACGTCCGCCGCCTTCGAGGACAGGGCAGACCCGCTGCCGCCGCCGGAGCTGGCGCCGGAGGCGGTGCTCGCCCTTCTGCCGCCAAACTTTGCCGGGCGGCGGCTGGTGTGCGTGCACCCCGATGTCGGCAACCCGTTGCGCCGCTGGCCCGCCCGGCATTTTGCAGCCCTGATCGATTTGCTGGTGGCACGCGACAATTGTGCGGCGGTGCTGATCGGCAGCGCGGACGAGACAGGCACCGCCGATGAGGTGCTGCGGCATGTGGCGCCTGACGCGCCGGTCATGTCGCTGGCCGGCGTGCTCAAACTCGCCGATCTGCCGACTCTGCTGCACGCCTGCGCGCTGTTCGTGGGCAACAACAGCGGGCCGCAGCATATCGCCGCCCATCTCGGCGTGCCGACGGTGGGCGTGCATGCCGGCATCGTCGATGCGCGCGAATGGGGGCCGTTCGGGCCGCTGTCGGTCGCGGTGCAGCGGCGGATGAGCTGCGGCCCCTGCTATATCGAATTCGCCGACGAATGCCCCCGGGAATTCGCCTGTCTGACCGGCCTGCGCCCGCGCGATGTGCATGAGGCCTGCCGCCTCCTCCTCGCGGCCGGCGCGCCGGCCGCGGCGGAGCCTGTTGCAGACATACAGGTGCCGCCCCCGGACATCGCTGCGGCTGAAACCATCGATCCGCGCCGGGCGGAAGCGGCAGCGCTGGCGCGCCTGCCGCTGCAAGCGGGGACGGCAGGGCCGCAGGGCTATATCGAAACCGTGGCCATTGGCGAAGGCTCGGTCTGGATCATGGGCTGGATGAACCCTGGACATGCGCTGGAATTCGCCGGCGCGGTGGCCGAAGGGGGCAGCCAGCACGGGGTTGTCGTTTCCCTCATGGCCTATGCGCGTGCGGATTTGCCGCCAGGGGCGCGTGGCATCATCGGCCTGGCCGACGGCGCCTGGCAGCCGACACTGACGGACGGCCAGGATTTTTCGCTCTTCTTCGGCCCTGCCGGCGAACATCATCTGCGCTGCCACCAGCCGCTGCGTCGGCTCGGCATGGCCGAGCTCGCCGCCGAATATCAGGGGTTGCAGGCGCTCGGCCTGACTGCGCGCCAGACGCCATCGGTCCAGCGCGTTCTGGGCGCGCTGGAGAGCTGGGCACCGACAAGGCCGGGCGCTGCCTGGATGGGCACCGAATGCTCGGTGGACCGCATCCTGCTGATCCCCGGCCTGGGCTGTTTCATGGAAGGCTGGGTGCTGAGCCCGCTGCGCCGGGTGGTGGATTTGCGCATGCGCATCGGCGGCCTGGTGATGGCGCTGCAGCCGTACACGCTGACCTGGAAGCCACGCCCGGATCTGGTCGCCGCCTATCCGGCGAGCGAGGCGATGGCGGCACACGCCGGTTTCGTGGGCCTGTTCGAGAACCCGCAGGACCTCAGCGATTACGCCGAGCCGATTCTCAAAATTGTGTTCGAGGGTGGGGCGTCGGTGAATTTTCCGATCCCCGCCAAAGTGTTGCGCCGGCTGGGGCAGTCGGCACGGCCGGAGGATGCGCAAAAATTCTTTCCGGCGCTGGAGGAGGAATCTTTCTTCCCCACCTTCGCCCAGGCCGCCGCGCGGGCCGAGCGCGCGGTGCTCGCGCCTTTCGTGCCGGTGCAGGTGGCGGCGGCCGAGCGTGTCGTGGTGCTGGCCCTGTCGCAGGAACGCCCGGACATGTTCTTGGCGTTTGCCGCCGCGGCACAGCACGCGCGCCGCGGCCACGCATGGGGCGTCGTGTTCCTGACACCCGCCGGCGCCGCACGGTCCGACGCGCTATGGCTGTTCCGAGATTTCGGCCGCGATGCGCCGGATATTGCCGCCAGCCTGATCACCATTCCCGAGCCCTCGCAGATGTTTGCGTCCCTGCCGGACATCCTGGCCGCAGTTGGTGCGAAACATTTCCTGTTCGTCGCCGATGGCGTGTTCCTGACCGACGCGGGCTGGGCGCTGGTCCCGCGCGCGCTGGCGACACAGACGCCGCTGTTTCTCGGCGATGACGGCGACACGCTGGGTGCGCGATGCTTTGCCTGGTCCGCCGAAGCGTTCACGCGCTGGGCGGTAACCTCCGTCGCCTATCTCGGCGGCGTTTACGGCGACAACGGCCTGCCGCACCATGTTGACTCCGTAGTGAACGGCGCGGCCTGGTCGAGCCGGCCGGTGGTGCGGAGCGGATTACAGGCATCCGTGAACCGGGTTCTTGCGGGCGGGCTGTGAGCCAGCATTCCATCGCCATCGTCGCCCACACCCACCCGTCCATCAGCAAAGGCGGGGCGGAGATCGCCGCCTTCGCACTCTATGAAGGTTTGCGCGCCTGCGGTCAGGCGGCGATCTTTGTTGCCGTCTGCCCCGAAGCGGAGCGCGATCGGCTTCGCCTTGGGTCCGAGCACGAGTTCGCGATTTTCGTGGAGCCCGCCCGCTACGAGCATTTTTATCAGCTCGCCTCGGCAGACGTGTGGCGGCAACTGGACGCCATCCTGACCCATGCCAACGTGCGGCTGGTCAATCTGCATCATTTCCTCGGCCTCGGCGTGAACACGCTTGAACGGCTGGCCGAGGCGGGCAGGCCTTTTGTGGTGACGTTCCACGAGTTTTTGGCCATCTGCAATCACCATGGCCAGATGGTGACCCGGCCGGCGCGGCGGCTGTGCGACATGGCATCGCCGGCTGCCTGCACCGCCTGCTTCCCGGAACACACCAGCGCCCAGTTTGCCGCGCGCACCAGACTGATCCGCGGCACGTTGCGGCAGGCCGCGGCATTTGTCTCGCCGAGCCGGTTCCTCGCCGACCGCATGATCGCCTGGGGCCTGCCGGCCGAGCGTTTCGCGGTCATCGAAAACGGTCTGCGCACAAGCGCCGCCCTGACCCCGCCGGTGCGGGCGCGCGGCAAACCCTGGGTGTTCGGGTATTTCGGCCAGCTCACCCCGTTCAAGGGCGGCGATATTCTGCTGGACGTGATCGACCTGCTCTCGCGCCAGGAACCGGGGCGGTTCGACCAGCCCGGCATGCAGATGCGCGTGCACGGCAATCTGATCGGCCAGCCGCCGGAGTTTCTGGCCCGGTTCGAGCGCCTGTTTGCGGCGCAGAGTTGGGCGCGCTACCTGGGGCCTTACGACAATGCCGACGTGGGTGCGCTGATGGCGGCCTGCGACTATGTGCTGATGCCCAGCACCTGGTGGGAGAATTCGCCGGTGGTGATCCAGGAGGCTTTTGCCGCCGGCCGCCCGGTGATCTGCACCGGCATCGGCGGCATGGCCGAGAAAGTGCCGGACCGCCAGGCCGGCCTGCATTTCCGCCGCGGCGACGCCGCCGACCTCGCCCGCGTCATGCGCGAAGCCTCCGACGAGGTGCTCTATGCCGCCCTGGTGTCGCAACTGCCGCCCGTGAGCGACAGCGTCGCCATGGCCCGCTCCTACCTGGCTTTGTTCGAGCGTATGGGCATTGGCCGCAAGCAGCCGTAACCGGGCGGTTGTAAAAATCATCGAATAGCATCGTGGATCGGCGCGCTGTCGATGACCGATTAGTGATATCTACAAACTACGCTTGTTTTTGAGACCGCCCATAATATACTCTGGTGCTACGTGTATCAGCAGGGTGGTTTATGGCCTTCTCCAGATTTTTCCGGATGTTTGCGGCGGCCGGCCTTCTGGCCGCTTTGGCGGGCGGCGCGCAGGCGCAGGACCGGGTGGTGCGCATCGGCTATCAGAAATATGGCAATCTGGTGCTGGAAAAAGTCCGTGGCACGCTGGAAAAACGGCTTGCCCCTCTGCACGCGACCGTCACCTGGACCGAGTTTTTAGGCGGTCCGGCGCTGCTGGAAGCGATGGGCGGCGGCAGCGTGGATTTCGGCATTACCGGCGATACGCCGCCGATATTTGCACAGGCCGCGGGCGTGAAATTGACCTATGTCGGCGTCGAGCCCCCTGCCCCGCATGGCGAGGCGCTGATCGTGCTGAAGGGCTCGCCGATCCACAGCATTGCGGATTTGCGCGGCAAGCGGGTGGCGCTGAACCGCGGTTCGAACGTGCATAATCTGCTGGTGCGCGTGCTGGCCGAGGCGGGCATGACGCCGGCGGATGTGCAGGCGGTGTATCTCAAACCGTCCGACGCGCGGCCGGCGTTCGAGAATGGCAGCGTCGATGCCTGGGTGATCTGGGACCCGTATCTCGCGGCCGCCGAAACCGCCCTGCCCACCCGCCTGATCGCCGACGGGGTGACGCCGCAGGGCAAGGTGGTGGATGAGAATCGCGAATTCTTCCTCGCCAGCGCCGATTTCGCCGCAGCCCGGCCGGACATCATCCGCGCCATCCTGGCCGACCTTGCCGCGACCGAGGCCTATGGTGCCGCCCACCGTACGCAACTGGCCGCTCTGCTCGCCCCGCCGATGGGCATGGATGTCAAGGCGGTGCAACTCGCCGTGGACCGCCTCTCCTTCGGCGTATTGCCGGTGGATGCCAAAATCGCCGCCTCGCAACAGGACATCGCGAACACGCTGGAAAAACTCGAACTCATCCCCGACCACGTGGACATCGCCGAATCCCTGCCCGCACACGCCCTCTGATCCCTGTTTTCTGACAATCGTCCCCTGACAACTGGAAACTGATATGCAACTTTTGTGGTTCCTGCCTACGCATGGCGATGGCCGCTATCTGGCCACATCCGTAGGCGGACGTGCGCTGAGTTTCGATTATCTGCGCCAGGTGGCCCAGGCCGCCGACCAGATGGGTTTTTACGGTGCGCTGCTGCCGACGGGCCGCTCGTGCGAGGATAGCTGGGTGGTCGCCTCCGCCGTGGCGCCGGCCACCAAACAGTTGCGGTTTCTAGTGGCGTTGCGCCCTGGCCTGGTTTCTCCCGTGATGGGTGCACGCATGTCCGCCGCACTCGACCGCGCGACGGATGGGCGGCTGCTCATCAATGTCGTCACCGGCGGCGATCCGGTGGAACTCAAGGGCGACGGACTATGGCTCGATCATGACGAGCGCTACGTGCTCACCGACGAATTTTTGCAGGTATGGCGCCGGGTGATGTCCGGCGAGAGCGTGGATTTCCACGGCAAGCATATTCAT
>Ga0116231_10011084_pt1 | contig 14084 bp, 16 predicted proteins | sample S1TSphgellanicum_2_FD_89695 | JGI IMG/M metagenome (GOLD analysis project Ga0116231, IMG submission 89695) | Host-associated microbial communities from peat moss isolated from Minnesota, USA - S1T2_Fd - Sphagnum magellanicum MG | ecosystem: Host-associated > Plants > Peat moss > Unclassified... | reverse complement strand
GGGGGTGTTTGTGTGTGTGTGGTGTTTGTTTTTTGTGTGGGGGGGGGGGGGGGGGGGGGGGGGGGGGGGGGGGGGGGAAAGGGCGGAGCCGAGCGGAGTACGGGTGGTTTTATAGGATTTGTGCAAGTATCACTAGAATGAAAAATCTATAAAAAAAAATTTTCATCATCGGGTTGTTAATAATTTGTGATTACATTTTGGTTCGGACCCCACATTATTAGTCCATTACTCACTCTTTTTGTCCTCATTGCCGACATGTTGGTGTGGGGGTGCCATCGGGGTTGGGGAGGGTGGGGGGGGGGAGGGGAAGGGTGTATGGACGGATCGGTTTCATGTGGGCCGCCTTTGTGGTTGGTGATGTGCACCTTGGAAATCGGTCCTTGATTTTTCTTTTTTCAAAGACAAACTTTGACCATTTCTTTTCCAGACATCAAAATTGTTTATTTATTTATTTATTTATTTATTTATAGGTTGGTTTATATAGGTACTTAGTCTTTTTTAATTAATTTTTAATAATTTCAATAATAAAAATTTAAGTGGTATAGCCTTTTATTGCATTATTGCAAATCCAATTTCTTTTATATACCAAAAAAAAAAGAATAGTCATTGCTTAGATTTATTATAAGTTCAATTTCTTTCATATTTTAACATTGAGATGTATTTTGGTGCCAAATTAACTAAGCACAAAATAAATAAATAAATAAATAATATATATATATAAAACATATTTTCTTACATTGCAAAAATCCATTGTCTTTATATTTCATCATGTCTTTCATCCATTAGGTCCCAATGGAAAATAATAATAAATGACTAGAATTGTTACTTATCCAAATGAATATTTACAACCCATAAATTATTCCTTGAACTAGTGTAAATTAAACGAATTTATTTTATATATAAAATATTTTATTTGTGTGAGTATCCAATGACCAAGGTATTTTTAATGGTTTAAATGTTAATATGTGAAGAGTTTTTTCCTTGAGATTTTATTTTTTATTTTTTGGATCAAGTAATTCCACTTAAGTTCAACTTCAAAAGGGATATATATGGCATATTCATCATAGTTTAATAATAAACATAAAATTGATATTCAAATCAAAGATATTATTACCAATGATTTGAAAACTAATATTTTCCAATATATTAGTTTTTAATGTATTAAAAAAATTAGTTATATATATCTCGGGTTTGCATTTTTCAGTAAAGGAAGGTTGGAAATAGTAGATCATAAAAATCATTCATTCATAAATAATAAACACCCAATTATCAATTTTTTAACAAAATACTATTAACTTGAAAACTATAGACCTGGGATCAAAAGAAGGAAAATAAATAAATATTTATGGAATATAAAATATTCACTGAAAAAAGTGTGAGTAGGTGGTGGTATGCAAAGTGTCTTCATAATGGATCCAACCCCATCCTCATTTTTTTATTTTTTTGGGGGAAATGCCAAAAATGTGGGACCTTTTTAATTAATGAAGAATGCTTTCAACTTTGATGGCCCTATTTTGAATGTTTGGTGGCCAAACATTAGTTGGTGATATGTAAATATATATATATTTTTAAATATTAAAATAAATCATTTATTGTTTTTTCATCTACTATGATAGCATATTCTAATTTCTTAGATTTCAACATATGTTATAATTTTGTTTTTTTTTTAGTTTCAAACTTATTAGCATACATCAATCTTTTCTTGCAACCCTACCATCTTCATGGGTTCCTATATTTTGTTTTTCTTTCTTTTGAGGGTGTATTGAAAACTTCACACATTATTACCATAGTTTTCAAATTTGGAAACATTTCATAAAATGAAAAAAAAAAAAAAACTATTATTTATTTATTTATTTATTTTTGCGTACTTATTTAATAATGCATTATCAAATTTTCCATTATGATCATCACATTTTCTAATTATTTGGCATTTTGAGTAAATAGTTTTTTTAATTAATAAGTTCACATTTTAAAAAATAATACAATATCACCAAACCTAAAAAGGTACTACAATATTTTCATTAATAAAATATAATTGCATTTCCAAGATCTTGCCAATTTGTGCACTTGCCTTTGAGAATGTAATACCTATCATGTAATGTTGTTTTGATAATGATTTTGGTGAATAGGTACACAAAGGGATTCAAAAAATACAATAGAGTGGTGCAAATAATGATAGGAGACCCAAAGGACCTTGGTTTTTCAATTTTCATTTGCCAATGCTTGTTTTTTACCTTACCATTCATAACCATTCTTGAAGGTCCTTTTGTGGATTGGGGAAGATAAGGTTCTCATTGTAAGTGGGGCTTGGACAATCTACTACTTGCCACAACATGTTACCTCCATCCAAATTTCATCCAACTTGCTTTTGACACGTGGAAAGAAAGGTGCAAAGTGCAAACCAATGTAACACAAATTTCATAATTGGAAATGAATAATTGATAATTGATAATTGATGGATTTGCATGGACTAAAGTAGGGAGGTATTGATGGTCCAAGGGTGTATAACTAACAACATGGATGAAATTGGTTGATGAATGAAAATTGTCACAACGTATGTAATTGGAAACATCTATGACATCCATAACATGGAAAAAAGTTAAAACACAACCATGTGGATGGCAATTAAGAAATATGCCACATGAATGAAACTTGATAATATTGATGAAATTGAAGGCATATATGTAATAAAAATATGGATAAAAGTTGTGACGAGATGCATGAAGCTTGATGACATGGATGCAAATCAACCAATATGGATGATGGCCATTTTCCCCACAAATGCAATTTCATCCATGTCACATTTCATCCATTAGATTATCAAATCAATTTCAAACATGTGGCCATTTTCATCCATATGGGTGATTGCATCCATGTAATGAATTCTATACATAATAAAATCTCATACACCTAGTATTTTTCATGTGTTCCATTCAATTTCATCCATACGTGTTACTTTCCTCCTTGTGATCTATTTTAAGTTTCCCTTTCAACCATATAGCCAACTTCCAAATGCATTTGTGCTTTCAATTTCATTCATAAACATAGTTTCATCCACCTCCTTCACTACCATGTTGCACATACCTACCACCTTTCCTTCTCTAAACTTACCTCCTTGCCTACAAATTGAGCTTCAAAACCAATTTTTCATAAATCCTTGTGCTATCTTAGCACTAGCACACATTATTTTATAAGTGAATTATTTATTCTTCACAACTAGTTGTTAGTGAACTTATTTCTGGGTAAATGGAATAAAGTTTTTTTTTAAATAAAAAATAATTGGTGATCAGCACAATCAAATTGGATATTATTGTAAGGTAATATCCAATTTTCACCTGGGATCTGAAAATTTACAAAATTGCTACCATAGCAACAAAAAGGAATTCTCACCAAATTTTCAAAATGTGAAAAACCATGAGCATCCCAAGTAATATCTAACAAAAAAATGAAATATCTTTGTTTTTTTTGGAGAAATTTGGCTAAATGGCCATTTTGATGTCCATTATTAGGCTCCACATATTGAAATGCATCTTTCAATTTTGACATTTTCATCCAAGTGTAGTTATGTTTATGTGCATCCATACCCTATACACATTGGTTACAAAACTAATCCCTAAAATAATACTTGATAAAAATTTTCATGTTTTTTCATTATGATATGAACAAAATATCATAGTAATAAGTTACATGTGCAAGCTTCAATTTGTGGGTAATGGTCAATATCAATGTCAAACATAACTCCAACAAGGCGTGTGTCACACTATGGCCTTGCCATTCACATTTTAAAAGGTATCTTAATGCAAAAGAGGAATTATGGAAACTCAAATATTTCACCATGCAAAGATATAATCTTCAAAACATCCTCTAAAAAGAAACCAAAATCGTTCAAGATATTATTATAACTCTATAACTAATCTCAAGTTTCAGCACAAGTCAAAATATCATCTTTCAAAAAATCCTCATATAAAACTAGACTCATCACCTAAGGGTCCAAATCCCTTAAGCTTACTACACTCTATAATGAATCTAAACACAATATCCAAAAATGTGTTAAATCACATAAGCAACAAGCAGCTCGCCATCTAATGGCTCTGTCCCCATCCATTGTGGCAAGTTCAAACCAAAGCCAACAACAGTTTAAATAGGAAATGCTTCATCAAGTCCAGAAAAATGAACTCACAGTCAGTTCATAGTAACACCTTGTGAACATTTCTCAAAAGGTGGGATCAATTCCGTAGTCTCTCCCGTCACAGACAAGGGCCCTGCATAAAAAGACATAACCAGATCTCATGGATAAACTCTTCCTTTCACTTCCATTAAGCAAAATATAAGAACTAGAATTGATTCTGAGTGGCCAGATTATTTTTTTCCATAAATGATCAGAATTGGTATATATTACAATCTTGTAATAATACTACTTGAGAAGATCCATGACACACATCTTTCTCGGATGTCAAGCATTTTAGATCAGATGTTTGAAAATAATTCTGCAGATACATTGTGGTGACAATCCAATCAAAGCCCCCACAATAGAATTTATTTCATTTGCAGTATACCTACCATTGGCAATCACCAAAGAATAAATTTACATGAAGGATTCTTTAAACTATTTTTAAAAAATAGTTGACAATTTATAGAAATGCAAAAGGATTAACACCCCAAAAAGGAAAGGAAACAAAGAAAAACATAAAGTGATGAAAACAGAAAATGATTGTGAACGATACATTTAGAATGCAAAAAAGAAACAACACCCAAAGAAGGAAAAGGAAAGCAAAATGAAACAAAGAAAAACCCTAAGTTATAGCAAAAACAGGGAGAAAAAAAGACATCATCATAGAAACATTGAAGTATCATTTCAAGAAGAACCCAAAAAAGGGAACAAGAGAAGAAAAGAAGAATGGAAAAAAACCTGATGAGCAAAAAGCTCAAGAAATGTTTGATTAGCTGCACACTCCAATTCGCAGCGTAGAAGTACCAAAAACATTGAGTAGTTCACATTCCAATGTGCAGTGTCGAAGCATACAAATGTTGATCAGGTTGCACATTCCAATTCACAGTGTAGAAGTGTACAAATGTTGAGTAGTTGACATTCCAATTCGCAGCACAGAAGCAAAAACTTGATAATAACATGTTGATCAGGTTGGGCATTCCAATGCACAGTGTCATAGCATGCAAATGTTGATCAGGTTGCACATTCCAATTTACAGTGTAGAAGTGTACAAAAATTGAGTAGTTCATATTCCAATCCACAGCATAGAAGCAAACAACTCAATAATAACAAGAAGGGTGGTGGGTGGCATTACTACTACAATTACTTGTGCATAGTCTCTAACAACACTAGACCCACAAAACAAGCTTTGAAAAATCTTGTATGTTGTGTCATTTGCAGTGCAAAAAACTCAAAAACATTTAGCAGAAAGGGAGGAGACAAGCTAGAAAATCTAGGAAAAAAGACTGGCATGATCAAAAAACATCAACAAAAGAAAAAGAAAAAACAACACCCAAAAGTCTTAAGCTGTGTGTATAAAACAAAAGAGGAAGGAGAAATCATTGAGAATTATCTAAAACAAAAGAGCAGGAGGAGGAGGAGGAGGAGGAGGAGAAAATCATTGGGTTACAGGTGGTTGTTGTTTTTTCGATGTTCTCTTCTCCAACATATCAAGCAGATTTGACACTGAAGCACAATGCTTGGACTTGTACTCAATAGCTTCACAGCATTTCTCCAGCCGCTTGATTGGGATTTTGCACCTGGTTTGCAAATAAAATAAAAATTAAATTAAATTAAATCAATACAAAAAGGATCACGAGCAAAAAAAGAAAGCAATTGCTGCAACAAACCAAGAAATGTGCAATTGAAGAAAACCCATTCTTTGTCTTCTTCTTTTTCTTTCTTCTTCTCATTTGACATCATCCTTTTGAGCTTTTGAGCAACACCTGCAAAAGTTCTGCACTTTCTACATTTGAGAGCTTGAGCAACATCCTGCAGAGCTCTTCAAAAGACTTTGTTGTTCTGAATTTGCTGCAAAAACTCTCCTCTCTTCTCAAATCTGCTGTGAAAACTTCTCTCTTATGATTTTGCTGTGAGGAACTTCTCTCTTCTGGATTTGCTTGAGAGAACTTCTCTCCTCTGGATTTGCTTGTGAGAACTTCTTCTCTCTTCTGGATTCTGCTGTGAGAACTTCTCTCTTCTGGATTTTGCTGTAAGAACTGTTTCTCCTTTGGGGAAGCAAGCACAAACATTACATACCTTTCAAGTGCGAAATCATTCTTGAACAAGCATGTCTGTATGTTGCATACCTCCTCACTGCAAGCTTCCAGCTTCAAATCTTCTCGCTCCTTCGGAAGCGACGACATTCCAGATAATTTTGCTTCCTCTTCTTCTTCCCTGCACCAAAAGCTTTCTCAATCGCCCCTCCTCTCTCGTTTCCGCTCCAAACACAACAACAAGACCCCGACACAATCCCCCGTAGCCACAAACAATGTCCACTGCACGTGAACTCTCTCTCTCTCAAGTCGAGTCCCTCTCTCCCTCTCTTTCTCTCTCTCTGAGTTCGCAAGAGAATTGATCGCAGAAGTTGTACAAGAAGACGTCGAGAAGTCCGTTGACAAGGGAAACGAGTTTCCTTCAACTCTCTTCTCTCAGATCGCAGAAAAAGCTGATCGCAGAAAAAGTTGTAAAAGAAGACGTCCAGGAGTCCGTCAACAAGAGAAACGAGGTTTCCTCCAACCTATTCACAACAGCCATTGTTGTTGTTAGAGAGAGAGAGAGAGAGCATTGTACTCGCTTTTCCCCTTTGGAGGAAGCAGAAGAGCCAGTAATAGTAGTAGTGAAGAAGGAATTGGAGAAAACGCAGAAAGCAGCAGCAGAAGATCCAACAACAGCAACAACTAGAACAAAAAGAAGAAGACGAAGAAGAATGTGTGCGGGAGGGACGAGGTACTATGCGAGATCTGTGTCGTCGAAATCGTCTTCAAAGGCGTTGAAGAAATCGTCGTCTGAAGGTTTGACGAGGCCGAGATCCCCCAGGATTTCCAAGTTCTCGCCGTCCAAGTCCATGTCCATCGCGGCCGTCGCGCCCATCTCTTGTTGCCGAGGCTCGTCCCCGTCCGGCACGTAACCAGGAAAGGGCTTCATGACAGAGCAGATGATGCTGCAGCTGTCTGGTAACAACGAGAACTCCTTCCTTCCTTCTTTCCTTCCTTCTTGCCCTCTTGTTTGTGAATTTTCCTTTTTCGGCACTGCAACACTGGAGTGATGGCTTTGTAGCAGTGCTGATGGAATTAGCAACTGCGAAAAGCAAGGCCGACGCTAGCGAGACGCAGAGGAGGATGTCGTCAGAGGGAGGAGGCGTGGAACCGCGCCTGTTTTGTGATCTATGAGAGAAACCTATTCTTGCGGAGGTCCTCGCCGGGACGGGAATCGGTACAGACTACTAGAGAGAGAGAGACATACCTTGCAGCGATTACGGCAGTTAAGAACGTGTCGTCGCTGTTGTCGGGAAACGCCAACGCAATACGCTCGTCAGAGCAGCAGAGGATCCGTCGTCTTCTTGCGCAGATCATCATCGTCGTCGTCGTCATCATCATCTTGCCGATTGAGGATCCGTCGTCCTCCTGAGCAGATCAGCAGCATCATCATCATCAGCAGAGAGAGGGATCCATCATCTTCTTGTGCAGATCATCATCATCGTCATCGTCTTGGCGAGAGAGGGATCCATAGTCTTCTTGCGCAGATCGTCGTCATCATCATCATCATCTTGCCTGGCAAGTATGCAGATCATGTTCCATTCCCCTCGTCTTCTTCTTCTGCATCATCATCATCATGCTGATCATGTTTCAATCCCTTCGTCTTCTTCTTTCTGCATCATCCTCCTAATCATCATCTGCTGTTACCAATCCAGAATTGAAGAATATAGTGAAAAAGAAAACTGTAGAGGTTGTTTGGGCTGCTGGCTACTAAGGTCGAGAGATACAAGAAACCATTTCCAACTGGAGAAGAAGAATTGCAGAAACATGGCATTGATGTTGGAGGATTGCCTTGCTCTTTGCATTTGCAATGAGGATTGTAATTCTTGTTGCCTGATTCTGAGAATTGCTTTGCATTTTGCATCTGCAAGAATTGGGTTTCTTCTTCTTCCTCATCCAACAATGCAACTCAAACAGGCAAGTGAAATTGAACCCCAACATCAATAAAAATTCAGCCTTTGAAAGATCTTGTAAAATTGTATATTGTCCAGCTTTTCATGCAGTAATTGTTGATTTGCTAGATGGGTTGTGAGAGAAGACTTCATTTGCAGCTCAAAATTGCAGTTCCATAACCTTCTTCACATTGCAGTCAGTGTATCTAGTATCTAGTATCCCAGATCCAGGTTCAGGAAAAGACTGTCAATGTTTTGGAGTTGAGAAAAAACAAGCTTCAAGGGTTTCTGATAGCTTTGGAAGTTTTTTCACAATCTGTAGTGTTTGTTTATACCTCAATCTTTTGCATCATAGATCCCGCATCATGTGTGATGATGCTTATGTGCCGATGATTGTAGTGACCTCAAGAATACACTTGCATTGAAGGATCTGAATTTCAGGAGCTACCCAAAATGCTCAAGTATCTCAAAAGGGCTTTTGATGTAAGTCTACAAAAAGAGTGATCTTGCAAATCCCCATCATTTTTTTTTCCCTCTGTAGTTTACAAGTGCCCCCTCCAGTAAGCCCTACAAGCACTAATTTTCCAGTGTAGATTATTTCCCTGCTGTGAAATGCTTCTCCTTTTTGTCATGAAAATTGTTAGTGTGTGTGTGTAGATATGGACAAAAAGACTCAGTGGGCAAGTGCAGGCATGCCAGTCAAATTCAATCGTGTAACAACAATCCTTAACATCAAACTGCAAATTCTTCCATACAAAATCAGGTATGGACTGATACAAAAAGCAAAACTGTAATTTTGGCTCTCATCCTTGGTGCTTGAACTATTCTGCACCCCTCAACATTTCTCTCACACTATTCATCTGAATTGTGATGTGATTGTTGTTGTTAGAATCCAATCCTTTAATTCACAGAGTTTGTTCTTGAACCACGTTAAGTATGAATGGTTTGAAGATAGCCTGAAGGCCAGTCATATTCTTCATTATCAAATGTAACCACCAGGAGTCTCTTGCAATTGAAACAACACTTCCTTCCAGTACCCTTGAAGACTCCTCTCCTTGGGATGGCAATACCTCTTCTTGGTAGTTTCAAATGGTCGAACAAAAAAGAAAGAGGTTGGAAGAGGTTATAGACCTGAATTTTGTAGAGTCTAATTTGATGGAAGTTATCATTTGAGGAGCTTCTTTGTGGGGTACACCCAGTGGCAAAAAAAGATAAGGTGTGGTTGTTTTCAAGTACAGTAAGGTCTGTTGTAGTCGCAATTGTTTGTCTTCATCATCCATTTTTAGTACGGTCCTGCCATTTTCATGTCCCAATCCCATGTTTGGAGCATTTGGTTTGTATGATGAGAAGCTTGGCAATGGATCAGGATACATCTTTTGTAGCTGTCTTAATTTTCTCATCACTCTCTGCTATTATCAAAGTCCTATTTTCTTCCATTTACAGACAAACTATTCTATTTCGGCAGCTCAATTGCAGTTCTGTCATGGTTTGATTATGCTTGCAGCCAAGCACATCTTAGCTTTTACAGAGGCTAAGACTACTTAAGTAAAAGGATGAAGCCAGATCATGATTAGATCTCTTCTAATGCAATGCTATCTTCTAGAAAAGTTCACAAACTTGGGATTGTCTTGTCTTTGCACAGTTGTTTCAATATGTGGAAGGTGCGATTGGCAAGCAATTGGCAAGTTTTGAGGAATTGGGTTGTCACTTGTGTCCAGATTATCTGAGAAGGGAGGGGTCATTTGTTGGAGTATATGATCTGTGCATTTAACAAGGGGTGTGTCAGTCACACTGTGGCCTTGCCATTTACATTTAAAAGTATCTTAAGAAGGCAAAAGAAGAATTATGGAAACTCAAATATTTCACCATGCAGAAATATAATCTTCAAAACATCCTCTAAAAGAAACCCAAAATCCTTCATGATATTATAACTCTATAACTAATCTCAAGTTTCAACTCAAGCCAAAATATCATCTTTCAAAAATCCTCATATAAAAATAGACCTACTACGAAGCGGCCAAATTCCCTTAAGCCACTATACTCTATAATGAATCTAAACACAATATCCTTGCCTTGGTAGGCAAGGCCAACAAAGAGGGATGAGGTTTAGAAGGTTTTACCTTCGGATTTTGTAGTGAATATGTTTTGTCATAATTTTGTGTTTGATTAATAGTACATGCTTTTTTTGAGTTTTTAAAGCAATTTCTTAGATTGAAAGGGATGTAAGTAGGTTTTTTTTTCTCTCTTTTTCCCTTTTTTTTCTAAAAATTTGTGATGTAGCCATGCCAGTGATCAACTACAAGTGGAATTAGCCAAATTTGGATATAGATCAAAGAGGGAAGTAGAAAATTTGAAGAACCCTACTATATTTTGGCAACTTGCTGGAACCTATTGTCTAAATATGGCGATTTCAGAAATGTTTTCCTTTGAAATCTGGCCACTTTAGAACCCTTTTTTTTCACAAAAGTCCTTTGCATGAGTCACAATGGATTTTTTTGGGTCGTCGCCAAGTAGTGAAATTTTGCCCCCCAAAGAAAAATGTTGGATGTAAGTAGTTGGAATGAATATGTGCTTCAAACACACACACAAAATTAGGTCTTTGTGGATTTTTTTTATTTTGGAAGAATGAAGGTTAACTATGAAAAAATATTAGCAAAACTTATTTCTTCTACCGGTTCATAAATAAAAGATTAAAATATTTTTAGCTTTCTATTTTGTCTCATATGCCTAATTAATTGCATTGCTCCAAATCATTCAATCCAAATTAGTTGAGTCCATCCCACTCCACCTCTTCATAGAATTTGTCCATTGCATCCTTAAATTCTTCAAATTGCTTGAGGATGAGGAAAGATTTTTCATTTGTGACCAAAGAGTAGAAACAAAGAAAAAGAAGGAAAGGATGCATTGCCCAACATTAGCAAGACATAAAAGAAGAGAGGATTGAATAGAAAATGTAGCAATGATGTGTGACACCAAGAGGTAAGACAAAAATGAACCTAAAAAAAAGGGGGTGGCAACAATGTGATGGAAATTGATTGAAGAAAAAAATTTAACCAAAATATTAAACAACAATTTATGACCATTGCCCATCATGAGACGCAAAGTCCAAGCCAAAGCCATCACAATTTTCCATTTTCCAAATATTGTCAAAGGAAAAAAAAAAAACACTAAAAACAATGTCATGAATTGTTCTAGTATGCCATGTCCTACATTGTATCACAACAAAGCATGGAATTGGCTAATTTACACTAGAAATAAAATGCTATTGAAAATTGATTGTGCCATTAATAATTGGTGTATTATACTATGTTTCCTTAATACTATAAAAAGAATTGCTCACAATGTGGCACTTTTCTTAAATATCATTAAATTTACACAATTATTATTCACAATGTGGACATGGTGTGTTTAATGTACTAGCCTATGTTTTTTTAAATGTCACACACTATGTCTTCCTTACACCACCTTGATCACACTTCCTTTCATCCTTCATTTGCAACGTTGCAAAGATACACATCAACATTCACTTGCAAATGAATTCACACCCCAATTGCAAAAATGGCAAAAGTTCAACAAGAGGTTCGTACATTCTCTCCTAATTGTAAGCATGTTAACCTAGACTGACCAATGATCAAATTGTGTTCAAGCATCCACACATAAATGAGATGAAAATTATGTAATGAAACCTTTAAATCATATATTTCAAAGAATTGAAATATCTTGAACAAACCTTCAAAACATAATTTACAATAAAAAAAGGGATGATTTTTTTTGACAAAATTCAAATATTGAAATGAAATTAATTTTAAAATATTGTTAATTGTCCAATTCATCATTAAAACTAGATAGGATGTAGTCTCAATGATTAATGTTCAATGGAAAGTGGGTCATACTCCTTGCCATCCTCCAAATGAATGCCCTTTATTTTCAATTTTCATTTCAATTTTTTAAGATTATTTTCAATTGTTTGTTGATTGCTTTCTCCTTCTCTTCCCCTCCATTATGTTTTTTGAATGTTTTACCATCACTACTACAAAACATAGGCTTTTTGAGCTAAGTAGTATCATAACTAAAATAACTATACACCCAAAATTAATAATCTACAATGACTAATTTTGTCCATTATGACTAACATCAAAACTAATAATGTCTATTATGACTATCAAAAGTAGTAATGTAGTCATGTTGAACAACATGTGTATGTGGTAATTTTGGTACCTACATGGAGTTGTTTATACTCACTATCATGATTAACATGATTAAAAATAGTCATCAAAACACTATAGATATGATTAACAATGACTACATTTAATTTGCTATTTTTTTACGATGTGGAAATACAAAAATTGAAAATATATACTTTATTATTATTATATTGTAATTGCAAAAATAAATGGCATTCAACATCATATTCAAAATGATTTTTTTTATAATTTTTGAAATAATGATTCAAAATTACAAAAAGTATTACAAGGGCCCAACAACAACTAATACAAAATGGCAAAATGCAACAATTTGGAAAAAAATTCAATATTATTAATTGAAATTTGAACATTTGATTATGAATATTACTAATAATTCCAATATTTTCAAATGTTTGTAAAATAAATAAAACACCAATGACCACTTTACAATGTCCACTTTAAAAGCCTAAACTAAACATCATTATGTAACATTCAATACAAACACCCATGAATCCCACAAATGAGAACATTAATTACATTGTCCACCTTAAAGCCTAAATTAAATAATAATCAATTAAAAATTTAATGAATCCATTAAAGGCCTAATTAGTTAATCAACCATCACTATTAAAATTAGTTAAAATCATCTTCTTCCACATTGTTTGTTCCATCATTGACCATTATATCAAGCACATCATCATGATCCAAATCTTCCACACCAATTGTCAAACTTCCAATTAGCACAAAAAGTGCAATTGATTCATCAATTGGTGGAGGGCATAAACCTACATACACATTATCATTCTATAACATGAACATATCAAATTCTGTAAGGTCAATTTGAACATATTCAATAATTTATCTCCTTCAAAATTCCCTTCACAAAACCACTTTCTGTCTTCTTTCCTTTAGGTCACTTGCAAAAAACACTTTGATCTACGTGTAATGGGAAAACAAAAGATTGGTCGGAAATGGGAATAAGGGAATTAAAGTTTAGAAAAATGAAATTGTATTCATTTTGTTTCGTTGTTGCATTATTCTCAACATAATTTGTTTTCACGCAGTTACACAATAAAACAACAATGGTCAATACCCCATAGTTTAGATCCAATATTTTCTTCAACCCATCCCATGTACTCCAATTTTGCAACAATTGGTCATTTGGTCATGACACACATTCTTGTTCAAATGTGGTTATGACACCATTATCACATGTTGTCAAATGTTCCTTGACACTTGAAACATGAATGCAATTACCAAATGCTCACGTTGTTCAATAAAATTGAGCTTCAAGAATTGTTGGCATGGACGTGCACCACATCTTTTTCAATTACCTCTCCTTCTTTAACAACTATAGCAATTGCATTTCATATCCACCTTGGAAACTGTGGTATTCTTGAAGGTGATCCAAGAACACAATACTTGCCCAAGCTTCACCGAACTAGGTAGATAAAAAAACATTCATTTCTTGACTTCGTGTTTGTAATTATGTGGCATATTTCCTACCACAACCCTAAACCCGTGATCATCATGTAAATTGAGCATTTACCCAACCTTTAAAATTGGGGGGGGGGGGGGGGGGGGGGGAAATAATATAATTTATAAAATATTGGGGTGCAGTTTTAAAATTTCTATTTTTTGTTTTTTTTTTTTTTTGTGTTGCGCTTCCCTACACCCCACCCCCAACACCACGTTACAATTTACAAAAATATAGCTCATCCAAAAAGATGGGGGGGGGGGGGGGGGGGGGGGGGTGGGATAT
>Ga0116231_10011083_pt1 | contig 14086 bp, 6 predicted proteins | sample S1TSphgellanicum_2_FD_89695 | JGI IMG/M metagenome (GOLD analysis project Ga0116231, IMG submission 89695) | Host-associated microbial communities from peat moss isolated from Minnesota, USA - S1T2_Fd - Sphagnum magellanicum MG | ecosystem: Host-associated > Plants > Peat moss > Unclassified... | reverse complement strand
TGTCCTCCGGCCATCGTCAAAACTCTTCCCTGACGCACCTCCTGCCATCGCCAGGACCTGGCTCTGGCCCATGAACCTCTGGAGCTCAGACTAGCCACTGACGCCGCGGCGTCTTCAGCGATGTGTCCGTCGTGGCTCCGACTCTCGACGAAGGCCCTCGACCAATAACTAATAACTAACAGAGGAAATCAAATTTAGACTCAAAGACCCCCATTTAGTCTAGAGATGGGAGACCATACAATACCTTTACCATTCTGCCAAAAAAAGTGCATTTCTTGATCTTTGAATGATGCAAATATCATATCATGTGCTACATACATCAAAAAATAACTATGCTTTGTAAGTTCGTACAAATTTTGTTTGAAATTTGATTTTCATAGGTTTGTACAAAAATCATATGAATCTCATTTATGATTAATATCAATGATAATGCACATTTTCAATATCTTAAATATTCAAATGAATGAAACTTTTTTTTAATGACATACATGAATCTTCATGTTCAATGCACAAAAATTGCATAATTTTATGCAAAATTATATGATTTTAATTGCACAAATTTAGTTAAAATGTAAAATTTTGTACATATTTCACATCAAGACATCATAAATGAATTAGATACATAAGTAATATAAATATTATATATATATATATGTTTCTTGCCATTTTTACATTTTGAAGCCCATAAATTTTACACAAACATATTGTTTTATAATCTTTGCACGAATTCTATTGAATTTTTGTGATATTGTAAGTTGTGATGTAAGTAAAGTTTTTTTCATTTTTCCAATTTAAAAGTAGAGCTGAAAGGTTGTTACAAGTTTTTTTGTTTATTTAGAAAATTTGAAAGTTGAAAGTTTTTGAAATTTGATGTTGAAGGTTCTTATTCTTGTTTTTCAAGGTTGAAAGTTCTTGTTCTTATAGATTGAACATTCATTTTTGTTTTTGGAGGTCGAAGGTTACTAATTTATGTTTCATGAAATGTTTATTTGCATATATTAAATAAAAATCACTTGAAAAAATCTCTCAATTTTTTTAAAGTTGATTTGTAAAGTGTGACTTACAATGATGAAGGATTTGTGAAGGGTGAAATTGTTTTGATGAAAATTATCTTGTGGCTCTTATTTCTATGTTTAAACATTTGGATTTTTGAGGTGGAAGGTGGAATTGACATAAACTTAATATTTTCACGCACACATGTTATTTTTGTGCATTTCTGATGGTTTTTGTTGTTCTTGTGCTATAAAGCCAAACTTTGATAATGGATGAAAACACAATTAATTAAACACTTTGTGATCCTTGTTTAAAAAAATGTAAAGTAGCCATAATTTAAGCTTTAACATATTAAACTTAAAAATATTATTTATTTCAATAATCAATATGAACATGTTCTTTGAATTTATTACAATGATATTGAATAATTACATGTTTAAAATAAATTTAAATAAATTTCCCAAAAATGTACAAGTAGAATTTATTTATTTTACAAGTTGTCCGAACAAATAAAATAGGGTTCAAATCTAGATGAAATATTGGATTTTAAAAACTTTGTTAGTTAATGCCACTTTAAAACTTACTTATGCATTTTCAACTTTCAATGTAAAAATAATTAATATATCAATTTTTTAACATAAAAGTAATTGTGAACACAATTTCATTAATTGATTTTAGAAATATTTTCTATCTACTTGTAGTATAATAAAAAATTTCAAACTTTGTATACAATATATGATAAAATCAATTTAAAACAGCATAATGGTTTGATAATCACTATGAGAAAATATAAGGTTTTACAATTGGGCTTGCAATTGGGTTTTCCACTTGTAATAGACATTCGAAACTCATGGTATTTATATGACCTTGAGTGTTAATGGACAAGTTGCAACAAACACCTTATGTTATATACAATATTGTATATACGATGCAATTCACATGTAACTATATGTAACTTTTTTGCAACTAATTTCCAAATCTAATTGTCATGCACATTCTAATGTGGCGAACAAAATGCTAATGTGCCGAATGAAATGCCAACATGGCGAACAAAATTCAATGTGGTTTTTCATCCATTTGTTGACGGATGACGTATGTTTATACCTTTCACAACTTATTTACAATTAGTTTGACAAATATAACATTTAATTATTTCATTCATCCATTTGATGTGAATGGATTTGTTGCAACCCTAGCCTTGGGCTCACAACCAAGGCAAGGGCTTGCAAAGGTGTAGGCCAAAAGTGAAACTCGGGAATCGCATTTCATATTCCCGAGAATGTAGGAAAGTGTGAAGACTGAACCTCCACACTCCCAAGTGAGCTCCCACTTTGGGAGTTGGAGTCCTGATGGAATTTTTAGAGGGCGATTGCAAGTTGTGTGCCACATACCGTTGGAAAGTTCTCAACGAGAATTACAACTTTGACCTCACCTTAATTGGAGGTCTACACAAAAAGTTGTGGGTTTCCAAAATCGTAGAAGTCCTAATTTCGAAAATTTCAGGACTCCCAACTTGGGAGTCTCGGGACAAAATGACATTTGGGTGTTGGCCCCATAGCCAGGCACAGAGAATACTATAAGGGGGAAGGTGGTGGCTTCCCTCAAGTCCGGGCCGTGGTGAGTCTTGTGAGTCTGTTTTTGCCTATGGCTCGTTTGTGCACCAAAAGTGCTTTAATTATGCACTAACCAATTTGTTGTTTGGTTTGTGCAAGTCTATGTGAATAATTGACCCGTTTGTCACTCATCTTAGTCCCCATCCTTGAGCTCCAACATGCCCCTTTACCCCTGAAATGTTACGAGCCAGGGAGTGTACCCCAACTTTTTGTCCTTGCACTATTTTCACCTTGGATTTGTAGTTGAATCTATCAAGGAGCTTGGGGGTGCGTCAGGATTCTATCCCAATCTTTTGCAACTTATGTAGAACTATTTTACAACTATTTTATAATTAGTTTAATGAATATATTATTTACTTATTTTATCCATCCATTTGAACAATGAATTTTGTTCCTATCCTTTACAACTAATTTACAACTAAAGATGAAATGAAAATAAAAGATTTAGTGACTAATTTATAACTAGGTGTTTAAGTTTGGGTTTCAAAACAATTGTATGGTAGTTGATTTTAGTAGTATTAAACAACTAAATTGCAATTTACACTGTAATTATACAAACTTCACACAACCATTATCATGTTTAATAATAATATATGGTGTTAAATTGCATTGGACATCATTATTTATAAACATGAAATGGATTTGAAACTTTAAATAGATTTACATTCCATGTTGAAGAATACATTACAAAAAAAAATTAGAAAATGTTTTTATCAAAAGATAATTTAACTATGAATCTAAATATAATGCCCAAATTAGTTATAACAAACATTTTTTTCTATTTAAACAAAAGGTTAGATCATTAAAATGATGACTCACAATAATCAAATATTATCATCTAACACATTATGTTTCATAAATGCATGTTTTTTTCTATTTTTGTTGAAATGGAGCTTGAGCCATGCAGTTTTTTCAATCCACTTCATTTGCTTGAAATTTACCATGTTATGATATTTAGTTCCACATGTGAAATCAGTAGCATATCATAACATTGTAATGTCAAAAATATTTAAATAATCTCTTCAACTTCAATAAAACTAATTTACAACTATATTGCCACTAACATGCAACTTATTTGTCACAAAAATGCAATGTATGTAAAACATTGATATAAACTAAACTATAATTTGTACACTTGGAAATAAAATCAAATACTATTTTTATAATTAGGTAAATTGAATTACAATTTTAGGTACTTTTGAAAGAATCTTACCTTGTATACATAATTGTGATGTTGATGGATTGAAACATAATGAAAGCTTAGCCTTATAAAATAAAAACAACAAAAGTCATCACAAATGTTCAAACACAAAACAAGACATATGTAACATGATTATCATTATAAAATCACCTTTCATAAATCTCTCATCATTATAAGTTAAACTAAATTTGTACAATCATTTTGTAAGTAAAATGGAATATATTTTGACATCATTTTTTTTAATATATGCAAATAAGAAAAAGACCAATATTCACAAACCTTCAACATCCAAGAGTAACAGTAAGAACCTTCAACATCCAAAAAAAAAAGTAAGAACCTTCAATATTCAAAAATAAGAGCAAGAACTTTTAACATCTAAAACCAAAATAAGGATTTTGAACATTCAAGAATAAGAGCAATAACTTTTAACATCAAAAAATAAAAGTAAAAACATTTAGCATCCAAAAGTATGAGCAAGAACCTTCAACATTAAAAAAAAACAACAAAAACCTTCAACATTAAAAAAAAACAACAAACCTTCAACATTAAAAAACAAGAACAAAAACCTTCAACTTCTTTAAAAGCAAAGACAAGAACCTTCAACCTCCACAAACGAAAACAAAAGCTTTCAACCTCTTTAAGGGCAAGAACAAAAACCTTCAACCTCCCAGAGCAAAAACAAAAGCTTTCAACCTCTCTAAGGGCAAGAACAAGAACCATCAACCTCCAAGAGCAAAAACAAAAGCCTCCAACCTTTTAAAAAGGTTGTTGATGCATTGAGGCAGATTTGTTGATATACTACCATGTGTCACTTACTTAAGGGTTTCCTGCCCAAATTTCAAAATTTTAAATTTCAGATTTTAAATTGAAATACAATTACATACTAGTTGCAAATAAATTGAAATGTCATATATATTGGGCAATGGAAATGTATACACGTGGCATGATTGTATGTGTTATTCAAGGCCGTACATTTGTTGCAAAGTAATTATTGATTAATAACTATCCTAATTGTGATGTAGGTGTTACATGTGACTAAGATGTAACTTGTCAACAAAGTCAAACATGGTTGACTTCAATTGGATATACAATGTGTATAGTATACTGTATAAATATACATCTTACAACTAATTTGCAACTACAATACAACTTTTTAATTTTCTAACATGGCATTATATTTATTAATTTGTTATATTTTCATGGGACAGTTGCAATACAATTATATGTTAGTTGTTTTGGAAATCTAGTTGTAAGGTAGTCTAGTTGCTGTGAACACAATTTCTCATAGCGAATGATTAAAAAGGATTTGATTATATTTTCTTGCATTTATGTTTAAAAAGATGACTACAATTTCAAAAGATTACCTTGTACATATAATTGACTATACTTTCACCTTAATATTTGAATCCATCAAAATTAAAGTTGTGCATACAATGTAAGTTTTTTTCAAAAATAAAATGGTGGTTTTGTTTAAAAAATATAATTTTGAATAAAAGAGAATGCACATGTGATGTTGTATAATTTAGTTAGGTTGCTAATATCCATGTTATTGAATGTGTTTTTTGTTGTGTAGTAATCCAAACTAATACATGTAAGAAGACAAATTCCAAAACAACAAAGATGAAACAATAAACCAAATATGGTGAATTCTAACTTCAATATTCTAAGTATGTAATGCATTTTATTTTGAAAACCACCGTTGTATACAAGCGTAACTAATTGTAATTTAGTTTGTATCAATGTTATGTATGTTGCATTTTAATAATTAAAAAATTGTGTAAATAATATTGCAATTGTAAACTAGTTTTATTTAAGTTGAAAGGATGAACATTCAAATTTTTTTTGCAATACTACAATGTTATGTATATTTTTTTGTCTCATTTCACATGTGACATTGAATATCATAATATGAAAATTTTCAAGTTGACAAGGTGGAATGAAAAAAATATGGCTCAAGCTTCATTTCAACAAAAATAAAAGAAAATATTAATTTATAAAAAATAAAATTTTAAATGAAAATATTTGATTATTGTGCTTCATCATCTTTGTGATGACCTTTGTATAGGTAGAAATTTTTTTTTGTTATAAATATTTTGGGCAATATATTTAGGTTTATCATCAAATTATATTTCAATAAAAGAAACATTTTTTAATATGCTTTTGTAATGCATATTCCAACCTTGAATGTTACTGCATATAATTTTAGATCCGTTTCATGTTTATGAGTAGTGATGTAATGCAATTTTGCATTATTTATCATAATTTGGACAATGATAATGTGTGTGTAATGTTTACACATTTGCACTATAAGTTGGAGTTTAATTGTTTAATACTACTAAAATCAATTGCCATATAATTACATTGGAACCCATAACTAAACACTTAGTTGCAAATGACATCAATAGATTTTGTTTTATCTATGGATGAATGAAAAACCATGCAAACATTAAATTCATTGATGGATGAATGAAAAATATGCAACATTAGGCTTGTTGATGAATGAATAAAAAATCACACAATCATCAGGTTCATTAGTGGATGAAATTGCATAATAGTTGTTCCACAATAATCACCTAGTTACCATTTACAAATTGGATACATTGAAGTTATACACAAGTACTACCTTGTGCCAATGTGAGTTATCACATAATTGCAAATTAGTTGTAACCATTAATGTGTTTTTCATCACACCTATAGTTGCAAGTAAATTGCATGGAAATCAAAAAAATTCTTCATTGATGGATGGATGAAAAGCAATGTCAACATGATGTTACAATCATAGTTGCAAATTGGTTGCATTAGGATTGCACAATAGTTGTTCTTACACAATTACAACTAAGTTGCATAAATTGCATACCTATATGGTTCCACATATGTTAAATTGAATTTGTTGAAATTCATGTAACTCATCCAATAACACTCATTCCATAGAAATATGTTGATTTGTAATGAAATTGCAAGTGGTCATTAACTCAAAAACATAACTGCAAGGTTAGTTGTAAGTCACCTTATTTTTCATTGTGGGATCATACCCATTACAACAAAAGTCCTACATATATTCATACCCATGTTAAAATACATATTTAAAAAACAACTAAAATCAACATTTGCTTCACCTCATGCTTGAAAACAAGATTGGCATTGTGAAAAACCAAAAGAAGTCAATTTTCAAATGTTATACAAAATAAAGTACAAAACCTCATAATAGCCTTGATTATGTTGATTATGGGCTCCCTTTGACAATTATACATGAATGGAAAAATAATCTAGCAAGTTGAGATGGCACTATTAGCCCATAGTTGAGCTTGATAACAACTTGTAATAGCTTGAAAAGAAACACCCAAAAAGGAAATCCACTAAACATTCAACCCATAATGTGTTTAATGTTCATTCTAGTCACATTATCATGTAAAATGGAAAGGTTTCAAAGGAATAGAAGCTTTGAACGTACATTCTCACAATGAAATCAAGGTGAATAGTAAGGTGATTTTGAAATTGTTACTCATGAAGGAAAGGTCAGAGAAAGTTTTTTTATCCTCCATGCTAGCAAGAATCATCACCATAGATAACTTCACCAATTTAAACCACTTCAAAAGTTGATGGTTCACAATTCCATTTAATGTAAACCACTTCGAGAGTCAATGGCTCACAGTTTTCCTTGATGTAAACCTGTCCCATAACTATGTAATAAAGTTGTAATTATGGGAAAGGAACATGGCAATTGGATAATTGTTTTGTAATGTCAATTTTGGAAAAGAAGATTGCTTGTCAAGAAGGATAAGGTCCAATAGTGGCCCAAAAAGCCTTTTTGACCTCTCCAAGGCCTTTCAACACCCAAAATGAAGTTGAATTATGCCCATGTGGCATGGAAAAGTAATTTCAACTTCAAGAACTAGCCACTATTGAAAATAAATTATTTTAGTGGCATTCAACAACTCTTGGATATTCCATTTGTAGTAACTTTAGTACATTATATTTTCAAAAAATTTATAGTTTGAAGCCAATCCTCCTTGTTCACCATGCTCGTGACCTTAGTTGTTGGATTAGTAATATGCAACATGTAAAACTTACCTCCCACAAATAAAGTTGTGTAATCAACTTGAGAAGCATGTTACTTCCACTAGGTCAAACACAAAACATTATTAATGTTCTCAACAAGTCAATGAACAAAAGGAAATGTTGAGGGTTGTAACTTTTTTCATTATTGCAATACATAGTGACAAGGTTAGCCTTTGCAAGTTTTAGGGCATAAATGAAGCCACAAATGATGGTATCCTTCTCTTTGGCAAACTTGGACAACCCTTGCATAGTTTTTAGACAAGGTAAGATGCAAGCCAAACCTAGTAACATCTCTATATCACATAAGAGTTCATAGTTAGCTTTTGCATCTTCAATGTGACCATTGTTTTCAACCATTTTCACCACTAGAAGCTTGTATTTGAAGAAAATCCTCTTGCATGGTAACACCAATATCCATTGTGTTTTGATGTTCTTCAAAAGCTTGTTGCCCTTGAATTCCAAAAGTTCAATCAATCTATTAGGGTTTAGGGATGTGTGCAAAGTTGTTGTAATTCCAACAAGTTGGGTTTCAACCTTGGAAACCAACCTCAAAGAAATTAAAGTGGTGATGGTTAATTTGTGTGGTGTGCCATGAAGTGCACATCATTGAGATATGGTCACACCTATTTTTAACCCTAAAAAATAGTGATTCCATCTACTCCAAAACAAGTGAGCTTTTGGGCTAGGTCAATGTCGTTCAAATCTCCATACTTTACAAGTGAAGAATTTTGTCAATTTACTAGAAGTGGCTTTATCCATTTCCTACAAGTTTAGCAATATGGGAACACACATTGAGTGGTCAATGATGTAAACATGTGTAAACAACCAATTGTGGTTATCAAATGTCGTCCCTTCATCACAACTCACTAAAAGAAACATGGACATATCCATCACGACTTTGATTGTGTGCAAAACAACCTTGGTCTAGCTTGTAAAATAACTTTAGTGTTTTCAAAGACAATTTTCTACCTTCGAAAACAGGAAAAATTGTTTGAACTCTTCAAAATCAATCATTGGATGACCTTGTTTGAGGAGATACCATAGTCCAACAAATTGCACATTTTTTTTTCTTTGCCTTGCCACCATTATACAACTTTTCAACAACACTGAAATGCCATCTAATTCCATAGACCTTTTCATATTTCACATGATAATTAGGACACACAAAATATTCCTCAATTGTAACTGTCGGTCTAACAACACCACACTTTATAAGGCTTTAATGTTTATCAATGAGTCCACTTTAGACACCAACGATTTTTCTCTCCCCTCAACCTGTGAACAAATTTTAAGGCTCACCATTTTTCTTTATTCATTGCAGGCAGCAATTGTGATTTTGTGTCACACAAAATGGAAGGTAACTAAAGTTTTTTCAGCCCTAATTTCATTTGGTCAAGTTGCATGGGCCTGTAGGAATTCACCACAGTGCAAAAATGTTTCTAAAAGAAGAAAAACACAGGCCAGGGCTTGAAGAGTTCAAGTCCTTCCACAGGACTACCTACATGTGGAAGCACCAAATCTTTTATTTGTAAAATATGTGATACTATCCAGATTTAAAGCATATCACAAATTGGGCACATGTCAGGAACATAGTGTGATTGATATTAATTAGTTGGGGGAGCCTCACAAGTCCAACCTTTTTTTTTTGCAATGAGTTATTTTCATTGGCCCATCTCAAAAAAAGAGTTGAAAGTATGAAGGCTCCCCCAAAATAGAAGATTGTATTGAAAGATGGAGTGCCTACCCCTTTGGCCCACCTATATAGGTGAGAAGGGGAGGACTTTGGGCAAAACATATGGGATTAAAGGAGGTGCTAAGGGGAGGACTTTGGGCAAAACATATGGGATTAAAGGAGGTGCTAAGGGGAGGACTTTGGGCAAAACATATGGGATTAAAGGAGGTGCTAAGGGAACACCCTTGGGGAACACATTGGGAACTTAAGGAACATATTGGGAACAAAGGAAAAATGAAAAAAAATCCTCCCCTCACCCCCACCCAAAACTTAAATGAAAAAAAATCAAGGCACCTTGAGTGCATGCTTCAGCCTACCCATTGGCTGCATGTAGAGGACCATTAAAACTGGAGCCAGTACACAGAACTGTGGCGAGAGTCTCCTCCCAAAACAAAAAAATATTGGTCTCTTATGAAGAAAGGGAATTTACGCCATTTGTTTTTACTGTGGCGTTCTGGTTATTTTTCCTCTGCAAAAAAAAGACTTTAGGGACCCAACATTTTAAGTGAACAACTTGGTGACATTGCCAACCAATTGCAATAAGACTCTTTCCACATAGAGCTTGAATGTTTGCCTGAAAGTCGGCCCTAGCTCTCAACTTGTACATAAGGAAAGATGTATTTGTCACTAGCAGGACTTTTGTTGCCCAAAAACAGGAAGCTGCAACTAAAGGGTCTTTTGTGGTTTCTACCACCAGTGCTGGAAATGGCAGCTCTATCCCTAGAGCATCAATGGCCTTGTATTTACATTTCTATATGTGTCGGTTGCTATAAGTTACAACATATCTTAATTGAGATTAGATACTAAAAATGTGTCAATGAATTTTACTTCATATATGCACTGGGGAAAAAGGCACCTTGTATGGCATTTTGGGATACTTGTTTTAGGTTTTTGCTGGATTATGTGCAAATGCCTCTGGCTACTGATTTGGCACTAATTTGCTAGCTTGGACTGAGAATCTCCCAATGAGGCTTTGGACTTCGACATTATAGTTGGCCTCTTATTCTGAACATATGAACTTTGAATGGTTTACTGACACAGTTACACCTTCAGGCAACCATGGCTATGACGGTCCCCACCAGGCTGTGTAAGGCCAAAAAAATAGCACTAAATAAACCCCCATTGAACTTCTGTCCAGCGCATGTTTCTCTGGTCTTCTAGCACTTGACTCAAACAACAGTTTTTGTGGCAAATTTTCGTCATTTGGTAAATTTTTTTCAAAGTTAGAAAAAGGTTTAAATTTTTTTACAGTCACCAAATTTCCAAAACAATTTCCAGATTTTATATTAGGCTCTAATAGGTAGCCAAAATTATAGAAGGAATTCTTAAAATGTTTATTTTCATATTTTGTTTATAGCCAGATTTGGCTCATTCGTTTTATGCATGATTGCCACTTCGACAATGTCACAAAACTGAAAAAAAAATTACTGGTAAGGATTCTCACAAGATGCCCAACAAATGGTGTGAAAGCACCCTCCAGTAAATTTCAATAGTGCTATGACTCTATACCCATTCAAAGATGAGTCTTCTTCAAGATTGTTATGATACCTGAACTCCTGGATGCATATCATTTCTCCTAGTGCTAGAGAAGATTCCTACCAAAGATTGCAGTGGCACACAATTTGCCACCTTTTGAAATTGGCCAAGTTAGTATTTGAATCCTCCTAAGTGTTCATTCAAATACTGCAATGAAGCTGAATGGGGTTTTTTAATTTTTTGGCTGGCACAAATGGAGAGAATCCATGCAGAAAGGACATTGAACAAGGAAGGAAAGGGAACACCCAACCCTAGCCCAACAAAAAAAAAGAAAAGCTTATCACTTAATGTAATCACTCATGGCACCACGTAATCTTTGTCCATCTATCTCACATATAGCATGGTAAGGGCACCACACTTTTTCAAACCTATCAAGGAGGTGAGATGCTAAATACCACCTCCCCCCCCCCCCCCCCCCCTTGAGGGTTTTTTTTAATTCTGCAAAAGAACTAACAATATTCTTTTATAATCCAAGAACTATTTGATATTTTGCAGCAGCTCAGCGGAATTGAAATCTGAAAATTCTATGTATAGAAGATGCTATAGGCCATTGGCATAGATTCAGGCATTAACAAAAGACAGATTTCTCTTCGATTTCAATAACGTTCACAGTCCAAAAGACAAACCCTGCAGGAGAACCACAAGGTTCTCTGCAAGGCTGCACTATCAGGCCCAGAAAGGGCATCAGACAGTGCTCAATGTGTATTTAGCGTCTCAAGGAGCCTGCCTTGCTCTTCAAGATAGTTCCTAATGAGTTACAGGGTATGCTGCCACTCTAGTGTATCATAGTCCGGCAGACCATCCCACATCACTCTTTGGATCTTAGCTCTATGCAACATGTTGTTATTGAAGACCAAATCATTGTGGTCAATCCAAATGTACCATAAGGTTATGCCCTTAAGAAAGACCAAAGGCCACTAAATTTTTTAGCCTATTTGGCAATCTATTGTTGAACAAGCATTGTTCAAAACTAAGAGCATCACATGTGCAATTGGAGTCAGGGGAAGACTTAAGATGATACATGAGTTGAGTGGGCTGAAAATTTAGATGAATGAACCTGACTTTTTTTACTTTTATCTTATAACCCAAAAGAAAAACCTAAAATGAAAAAGGGCAAACGTTTATGGCCCTAATCCGACGCCTGGTGGGTCATAGTTTTCATTCATTGTCATGCTCCAAATAGATGTAGTTATGTTTAATTATACTTCATTTTCAGGAGCTTGCATTCATGGAGGAAGGTGAAATGCAGGCCTCTAGTCTATGGTTATTAAGGGTGAGCCTGCAAGCTTATCATCTTTTTTTTCTTGCTATTCATGATGGATTGAGGAGATGTGACAACAATTGGTTTGGGAGATTCTGCGATGATAAGAAATGTTAAGAGCTTCAACTATAAGGAGCTAAATTTTACTCAAGGCTAACCATCTTTTAGTGTTTGGAGAATAGCCAAGTATTTTGAGTCAGTTTGCTTCTTTGTCATTGTTTTTCAGAGTGTTTTTTGCATTTTTTATACATTCATAAGAAGAATGTTTCTGATGTATACTTTGGCCTCCGAAATTTTGCTGTGTTGGAGAGTTAACGTTCTAGTTATTAGAATGGGCAGTTGGTGAAGATGATGCAGAATTAAAGGGTTCTTGATCAATCCTAAAATGGCATTAACTCAGGAGTAACAATGCTTGAGATATCTTCTTTTAGGAAGTGAATTCTGTGGTGAGATGGGAGTGACTACCCTTGTGAGCATTGGGCATAAATGTGAAATTGGACATTTATCAGATAAGGGACTGGGTTAAGGTTCTATTCTTGTGCAAGCCTCTAGGTTGTTGAAAGGATTTTGATATAAAACAATGACATAAAGGGTTATGTTGATGCTCAATGGGAGTGAATTTGAAGAGAATCTGATTCACCTAGGCCCTTGGTAGCATAGATTTACTTTTTGAGTATCTGGTTGTATAGTGACTGCAGAATGCATACTGTCCTGTTCTATTTTATAAACTTGATTTGCATTTGGCATTACGTGTTTGTGATTCAATCTAGGGGTTTCTGCAATCTTTTCTTTTGGCTACAATCTTTCATAGAAGACAATTCACTTCATTTAGAACAAATTTACTCACACCCACTGCCCAGTATGTTCCCTCTAACAATCCAAAAACTCTGTGAAAGTTGTTTCCCTAAACACAAAATCATGGACATAGTACCTGAGCCAGTTCCATATAAGTAATAATATTATTTTCGGAAATGTTGAAATTTTCAGAAATACTTTTTCAGAAGGAAAGTAAAGAATCTGATGGAATATTTGAAAAAATATATCATTTGTTGAAATGGAATCCTCAAAGGTAATTAATTATTAGACAAACAGGTGTCTTTCTTTCTTTCTTTCTTTTAATTTAACGTCAATACTCGGACCAGAGAGATCCACAGGTGTCAAAGTGGCCAAGGTACTACAATAATGAGGATCAATTCAGGCCCAACTTGCCTGGCAGAATCTGTCAGGCGGAGCCAGTTCTCTAATACATTATTATTCTCCCATAAATATTGCAAGAAAAATAGTCCCTAACATCATTATCGTTGAGTCTTGAGCATACCCATTGATACCGACTTGAAGTTTGAAATGGTCACCCCTCCAGAGCAGGGTTTCTTTTACCAATTTTGTGATGTAGCCGAGGTGGCTATCATCTGGAAAGTGATTTAGCGAAATTTGGCCACATTCACTAATATGGAAGTAGGAAAAAATCAAAATCTTCCTATATTTTTTATTACTTAGTGGAACTAATAATAATAATCTGGCGATTGATAGAATTTTTTTTTCGAAATCTGGCGAATTTGGGTATTTTTTTCATGGAAAATCACATTGGCCAGCATCCACAGACAGATTTCACTTTAACGGCGACACTTTTGTAGAGGACCATTAAAACGGTAGCCAGGAGACAAACTGTGGCGGCACTCTCCTCCGAAAAC
>Ga0116231_10011082_pt1 | contig 14087 bp, 17 predicted proteins | sample S1TSphgellanicum_2_FD_89695 | JGI IMG/M metagenome (GOLD analysis project Ga0116231, IMG submission 89695) | Host-associated microbial communities from peat moss isolated from Minnesota, USA - S1T2_Fd - Sphagnum magellanicum MG | ecosystem: Host-associated > Plants > Peat moss > Unclassified... | reverse complement strand
TTATTGACGAAATTTGGCTTGAAAGTGAAATTCGAAAATGAATTGATTTTGGACGTTTTCAATTGCCAAAAATGAGGGAATTTTTTTTTTTAAATCATGAGATTTCTATGTTTGGTTTTGAGTGTGAAGCCAAACAAAAAAGGGTTATAGCCAGATTTGGCTAAATCTTCCTAGGAATGATCGCCGCTTTGGCTTAAAAACAAAAATTCCTATGGAAAAAAAACACTGGAATGGAATGGAGACTAAATCGGACGATAGCTGCAACTGTACAAACTACAAACTACAAACCCGCGATCGATGTCGATACTGAACTTTATGGTTGCTATTTGGAGAAAGGAGTGTAGCCGGAAGTTAACTGCCATGACAAGCGGGGAAGTGGCTATGCAGCAACCAGAAATGGAGACGTAATTGGAGGTTGGGGCTTCACAATTGGACGTGTAGGTACAAAGCTACCGCCTAGTACAAAACCCAAAGCTGAAGACGGGATCGAGAGAGGCGTTGTCCCTGTTTGCCCTATCCTGTTGCTGGGAAAAAAGACAAAAAAAAAACCAACCCATATGTCAGTAAGTACGTGTGAGGGTTGAGAAGAATGCAGATGCAATTGGATTTACGTTTGTATTCACCTCTTTCTTGCAATTTTCCTTGCAACAAATACACAGGTGCAAGAGAATCGCCTCATTCCACCGCATTGCTAACCTGCCTCACTAGGACCAGAATTCGGTAGCAGGAGAGCGGAAGAGAGAGTTGCGTGCAGAAGCAGGCCAGGAGGAGGAAGAGAGAAGGCGAACGCCGGAGGTGCAGAAATAGAAAAGCAGAAAGAGAGATGACGGGAGGAAGGTATATACGCGGATCGGGGAGAAAGCTGAAGGAGTTTCAGAAGGTTCCAGCTTCGAATAAAGCCAGGAGGACTGCCGGCATGCTCACCACGCTCTTTCTGTTCCCGCCGATCATCATATTCTTGCAAGTTCCTCCTTGTCCCCTTATTCCTCTGCCAATCCTTTCATCTCCTTCCTCCTTGCAGAGTCAGAAGTACTTTGAAACCTTTCTGGGATTTGCAATCGGTTTGTTGTGCAGACAAAAACTTTGAACTTCACTATTTGTGAGGCTCACTACTAGTGGAAGATTGGTAACCGAGAGTGCAGGCAGGCCTCTTGACAGGATCATCATCTTCTTGTGCAAATTAGAGAAGCTGCTGTGGAGGATTGTAGTACTTGGAGCAAGATACTCTGTTTATGTAAGTCAGGGTTTCAAGGCACAGTGCAATTACGAAGGAAAGGGAATGCTGTTGTTGCTCGTGCAGGTGGTACACATTGCACAGCATGGATGGCTCAATTACTAGATCTTACAAACAGTTTCACACGCGAGGTTGGTGGAAGTCAACGAAGGATATCTGGCCACTCCCCACACTGCGATCAGCTAAACTACTTGTGATCTTTGCAGCATTCCAATCTATTCTGCTCCTGTTCTTGCCTGGTGACCAATATGCTGGTCCTCTTTCACCAGCTGGAAACCGTCCATACTTCAAGGTAGTCACCGACATCTATTTTTTCTTCTTCTTTCTTAGTTGTGTACATCAGCATTAAACTCAGTGATCCTCGAATTCATAACAAGAGACTCATTTGAGGAGAGCTGAAAAAAAATGTGAGTGGTTCAAACTCGGATCTTGCTTGCTTGCAGCCAGAAAGAGCTACTGTAAATCAAATGATCAAAGAATGAGATTGCTTGTTGTCACTCAACCTTGTTTTGACACTTAATTTGTTGCAGAAAAATGGCTTTAGAGCATATATGGTGACGCTAGTTGTTTACTACCTTCTTTGGAAGTAAATCTCTCATTCTCCCTCCCTCTCTCTCTCTCTCTCTCACACACACACACACACACACACACACACACATCCTCTCTTTTGCAAGGCCAACCATAAGAACAGACTGTCAAGCAGACAGGGTCATGGAAGAAGAGCATTGTGTCTATAGATTGTTCTGAACTTCAGTGCCAACCTCACATGAACCAGAGGAACTTGAGGACAATTTCCAGATATGTTCCAGTTTTATGTCATATTGACTCACAGCAGACTCTGTCACATTACCTAACCTTTACTTTTGGAAGTGCTTTTGTAACAGGGAGCATTATTTCAATCCAGCTGTTGTATATGAATGTATGGGTGAAATGCTCTCTGTCATGATTGTTGCAAGCTATACCATCAGTATATTTCTCTACTGCAAGGTATGTCCTCTCAACTTTTGATCCTGAATGACTGCAATGTGCTGGTTGTTTCTGTGTGCGACTATGCAAATGGGCTGAGCACTTGTTTGTTTGAATGGGTAGGCTCATATTCACTCTTCCTCTGAAGACTGGGCTACAACAGGGAATGTGCTTGTTGACTTTTTCTGGGTAAGCTCATGAAATAAACGCACATTGAAACTTGGCTGCAATGATAACTGTTGGTAAAGCTGAATGATTGGAATGCCCACTTGGAATCAAGACTGTTCAAGGTCAGAGAGAGGTATGTTAAGTAAGATAGCAGTGCTTGATTGGTACAAAATCTTTTGTCAATTGCAGGGAATGGAGTTGTACCCAAGACTTGGGAAGAATTTTGATATTAAGGATTTTCTGCATTGCCGAGTTGGAATGATGGCATGGGCCATCCTTATCATCAGTTGTGCTATCAAGCAGGCAAGTGCCCTTCATAACTCATTTGGTTCTGTGATGCAATCAGAGCAGTGTGAAACGTTGTTGAGGATGCAGTTTTGAGGCTGCAGTTATTGGACCAGTGGTTTTACTGGTTATTCATACAACCAATTTGTTTTCTGTTCTATGTGAAAGACTTGGGAGTTTGGCAGTTGATTACACACCATGTGTAGTGGACCAGCAGAAGGCATAAATTGGGATGCCGAGAGCGAAACATTCTGTTATATCAGTGTCTTAGCTTCAATTTTTCAATACATCTTGCTTTGGATAGAGATCCTGCAGAGAATTAAGCGGCAGTTGACTCCAGTAATATCTTTTCTATGTAACTATCTGCTCTGATTTGCTGTTCCTTTGTTAGTTTAATTGACATTAAAGAATTGGGGGGGGGGGGTTGCAGCATACAACCGACGGAAAGGTTTCAAAGTCACTGGGGGTTACTAGCTTACTGATGTTGGCATACACCAGCAAGTTCTTCTTTACGGAGTCTGAATACTGGAGCTCTGCAGAGATGGTGAAAGATCGTGGTAAGCATACTTTTATGTTTCCATGTGTCTTCCCCTCTTTGATGTTAGGAAGCATAGAACTTGTTCAAAGAAGCATCTTTGAACAAGTTCTATTTCCTAGGACTGGTAGTTCCATGTCCACATGGGAGGCTGTGGAATTGCAGGGTCTCACACAAGTGTGATTTCCTTTCAAGACTTTATGTTGATAAGCCACCTTGATAGTTCCTTGGAAGTTGAGAAGGCTAAACATGGGTAATTCAATGCTTCATGCTTGCAGCTGGGTTCTTCTTCACCTGGACTTCATTGGTGTGGAATCCTTTTGTTCGCATATTAGTGAATGTGTACCTGGTGTCACACCCAGTTCCACTGGGCACAGGCGTACCCACTCTTCACCCAATCCTCAAGACAAAGTAACTCAATCAGTAATATTGTTACAATTAAGTTCCAACAATATTTGCAGATGAAGAAGCAAGTTGGAGAAAGTAAACTTTGATCTATACCCTGATTGTTGACCACCCTATCTTCTCTTCTGAATTGATGGGTGTAGATGGTGACTTTACAGGTGGCTCTCTTGATTTCTGCAGCAGGACTCGCCTGCACCTATGTTATTTATGACTGTGAACAGCAACGTCTGCTATTCCGCCGTTCACATGGCAAATGTAGAATCTGGGGGAAAATTCCTAACAAGGTCGGCTTCCATACACTGCTTCACTTGATCAAACTTGAAGTGTTACATGCATGCTGAGTAAGGAATCCAAAGGTGTCATAATGTCTGTTGTAGTTGTGATTTTATGGAATTGCCAGGTTTAGGAGATCTGGGAGATGGATGAAAGATGCTTGGGTTTACTAAGTTACACTGGGGAAAGAGGGCTTTGTCCAGATCCAATCCCAGCATGTAACAGAGCATGGAGAGCAAAAGCACCTTGTGATGCTCACAGATGGCTGGTGAATCTCCTTAACTTTTATCCAGCCAAGGTTGTGTTGGCCTTGGTGTCATCATATTTGTTGTTACTCTCTGGTCTGTGTGGATACATGGTCACAGCAGCAAGCAAGCAGGGAGAAAGAAATCAGCCTTATTTTGAATCCCTTCTCATCTACTCTGTTATCCTGAACCCCTCATCATGACAATAATAACTTGCTCAATCCAGACAGTTAAAATTCTTGTGCATCCTGAGACAGGTGGAGAGTTTCCCGACATTTTCAGTATGCCCCAGAGATTGGCGTTGCCTTCTTCTGGTCCTTGCCAGCTCTTTTCAGAAATGTACAACAAATGCCATCCTGATGAGACAGTTGTTTTGCATACATAAGCTTCATGTGATCATGGCATGTAACTGGACAAGATACATAGATCTTACTGAAGATTGTTGGCTTCAGTCTTCATGACCTTGGTCAACATGTAATAGTGAATTGGCTTCATGCAGGGAATGCCATGGTTCTATGTGACCTTTTTGACAGTTGTACTGGTGGATCAGGCTCGTGCTGATGACAAACGGTGCAAATACATATATCACAAGTTCTGGGAATCTTATTGCAAGCGAGTGCCATACAGAATTATCCCTTATCTTTACTGATTGATCACCAATTTCCTGACTATGTTCCTAGTTTAAAAATTGTAAATGCCATTGCCAGTAGACATGAATTTGGCATTTGGGGCTCCCACTTGGCTGGCACTCCAGCTGGTGTCAGGGTTAAAGGAATGGTGGAATGGGAAGGGAGACTGTATGAATGGGAGGGTAGGATGAAGGATTATGGAAGTGATTGGATTTGTGATGTTACACAATGGTGAGCACTTGGAGGAGAAATGGTTTGAGTTGGAGACATTGCCAGAGCTTGTTATAGCTTGGTCATTGTTTTCTCAGCATGGAGGTCATTGCATGTGGAGAAAATGTAAGTGGAGCTATGGTATCTTTTGTTTGCATTTCTACTTGTGTTTGTGTTATGGGTTTGACCAGCATTTCTGTATCAGACATCCATGGGCAGTCCCTTGTGTTTTGTAACATGTAATATGTTAAAGCATGCTTGTGTTTCTTTGTGACTATCAGGTTTGCACCTTCTCCCTGTCTGCTTCAACAACTTTTGTATACCAGTGGTCTGGCTACTCATCCAATTGAGATGCATGTTTCTTCTGGAATGTCAATCTCCTTACTTGGCAATGTTTCTCAGCTGAAATGTCCATTAGAGCTACCTCTTTGGGTGCTTGAGGAAAATTTAGGCTGAACTGACCAGACACACAGGTGTTCTACTTCTATGAATGGAGTTTTGACAGATGTGGTCAAATCTCTAATCATGTAAGGACAGTGTTATCTGCTCCAAGCTACTGGTCAAGCATGCCTGAGAGTGTAGCAGTGAACTGCAAGCTGCATGGAGCTCCTATCTGTCCTCATAAGTGGTGGAGCTACGTTGGCCAATCAGAGTGTGGAATTGATGCATCAGCTCCATGCAGCAAAGCTTGGATTTATGCTTTTAGAGTTTAAGCCTGTTTGCAAACACAGAATCAAGTGCATAGGAATTGAAGAAACTATCTTAGACATGAGCAAAACCTGTGCATTTTCTACTTGAATGTGCTTGATGTTTTACTTCATTTGGTAAGTGGAAGCAGCATATATCATGATGTGTATCCAGCATCATGGAGTTCTCAAGTTTGAAGAAGAGGCAATAGTGTTAGGTAGTAATATTGCTAAAGTTCTTCTGGAGCTCTTCTAAACCAGATTGTTTTCATGCTTCTTCAATTGGTAGATTTCTGCATGATTGATTTGAAACACAAATGCTTTGTGTTTCTCATTGTGGCTTGTATGTAAGACATGCTTCATAACACATACATGAGCATGAGTATGGAGAAGAGGATTTCATCAAGGTGATGTGCTGCAAACCGTGTGCCCTGGAGAAAAGGTGTTCATTGATGTTTGCAGAATTTGTGGCAGTTGAAGTGGGAGAAGGATGCAAGCAAAAAATGAGTTCTCAATGTGGATCCTGGAAGTGTTTCAGACAAAAATAAGGTTTGTTCTGTTGTGTCGTAGGCATCAATGTGTCAGGAAAGTGGTTGGAGCTTTTGGACTCATCAGCAAATTATCTTTGGGTACTTCACTCTGCATGATGAAGAATCTGCAGGTATGTGGTTATTGCGATGCTTTCACCAAATTCATTACAAAGATAGGCATGGTACCTAGTCATGCCAATCACTTCCATCATTTTGAGGATTGTATTCGTAATACAGGGACAATTGGGATTGCTAGCAGGCTGTCAACTCTAAGGCACCTTGATCACTTTTGTCTTGCTTGGAGAATGTTAGAATCCTTGATGATGCTCTTCAATATCAGGATGTGCCTGATGACAAAAAGTGTGTCAATAATTTGTCACACTTTCTGGAATTGTGCTGGCTGTAAAAGGTGACAAGAGGGGGTTGGGTGATGGAGGGGGAAAGAGAAATGGTCCACAGATATGTGTCAGGCTCTCCTTATTGTTGTTTTCTTGAGACTCCAAATTTGAGCAATTTCAGTTGGTTCTGAAGTTATTGCTCTGCTGTAGATGGAATTTGTTGATGGACCTGCACTGGTTGATGGTGCAAATAGAGGAGACTCCTAATTCTAGGCTGCATTCCTTGGTGCGAACTTAAATGAATTTATACTTTTGGGAAGAAATTCCACTAGTATAAATGAATCCAACAATATACATTGTCATCTGTGCTAAGACTTTTTGGTATGTCAAAAGCAAAAGCCTTGCTTTGTTAGGCTGCTGAAAAATTGGTCAATACAAAACCCATAACCAGCTTTTTGTGCACATTTCAGATGCCTTTGGAATTCATCAGTTAATTGCTTTATCAAATTCATCTTGCATTCAAATTACCCAAGCATGTTAGGTCGATCCATCATTTCTGATGATTTTATTTGAAGTGGCATAAAGGGCAGAGCTTTTTACACAATAAGTCACTTGTTTCATTTGAATCCAGCCCTGCTGCTGCACAGAAACATCTGCAGCATACAAGTCATCTTTGTTGGAGCCAATGGTTTTTCTTTTGTGCATGAATTTTTTCAATGTATTGAATTAAAAAAAAAGAAGTGCCACGGTACATTTATCACCAGTGTTGGGTGGGTATTTGATTTTGTTAATAGCCACTGGTTCTGGTTTTTAATGTGTATGTTGGACACCTGTGCACTTATTTAATCATAACTTTTTAGAAGAACTGGTCATGGCAAGTTTTATTTTCATATTCTGTTTGCAATATTCCCTTTTTTTCTGAAAAAAATCACCAAATCTTGGGAAAAAAATTTTGAATTTTTTTTGGCCACATTTGGATTTTGATTTTACTTGGGTAGCAATTTTTTTGACTAGTTTTTAAAACTATTTAGACAGTTTATAAGAACTGGTCACCATTTAATGTTAAATCCCTCTTTGGATGCTAGCCAATTACACAACATCAGAAATTTATTGAAAAACATATTGCTGCAGATATGGTGTGTTTTTGAAAGATGATATTTTTGGCTTGTGTTGAAACTTGAGATTAGTTATAGAGTTATAATATACTGAAGGATTTTGGTTTCTTTTAGAGGATTTTTGGAAGATTATATTTTTGCATGGGGAAATATTCGAGTTTCCATAATTCTTCTTTTGCCTCAAGATACTTTTTAATAATGTAAATGGCAAGGCCACAGTGTCACACACCCCTTGTTTCAGTTGCATCGAACTTCCATTTCATGAGATCCACATGAGCAACCTCCAAACTTCTTTTCAACCCAAACCAACATGGTGCCAAGGCTACTCCCATCTTCAGGTCACAGCTTGATGTCAATTATACTCAAAATTATATCCACCCAGAAGGAAGGTGATCTCAAACAATTTTCACATCACCCAAGTCTTTTTTTTCAGACAACACGATATTTTGCACGTGATCAAATTATGGCAATCTAGTTGCAAATGCACTTTCAAAAATGCTGTGACAAATAGATCATAATTGTCCATCTTGAAGAGTGTTGTTTCTTTGTCTTTGAATTTTTTTGTAAGTGAGTTCCTTTTCATTTGTTCAAAATTTTCTTTTAACATGTCATCAACTTTTTTTCTTTTGCTTTGCAATTTCTTTGATCTGATTTGACGTTTCTTTCATCATCTTTGCTTCCAATTGATCAATCTTCATATGCATTATTATGAGATTATACTCTCCCTCCAACTTGACATAACACTGTATTTGGGATCTAAACAACACATCATTGCCAAAGGTACACACCCTAGTTTGACATTTCCATTTGACTAAAATGTTTTTCACCTTAGTGTTCTTTGCCATCTTCAAGGATCTAACTTCACCTTGAATCCTTGCCACCCTATTCTTTGGAGTTGATGCACATTTCAAAGAAGATGGAACAATCTTTTTCTTTATGTGCTACATGTCGAACTTCATGGAAATTGTTTTCTTAGCCCCCACCCTTGTTCTTTTTCCTTTTCCCTTCCATCCTATGAGCAAAATTTAGGGTTACATAAGTTGCTAAGATTTTTTTAAAAAACATCTAGTTTTAATTGTATTTTGTTCATGGGGAGGATAAGAGGAATCATTAGTTTGAAAACTTCATTGTCCAAAACTTATTATAGGATGGCAAAAGAAAAATTGGGTGGGGCTACTCTTGAGATCACTTTTTCAAGGTGAGGCTAAATCTCAAAACAATTTACAAGGCTATGGTGCAAGGTGTGAAGGGTTTGGAGGTAGCAATGGCATTCTTAAACCCTCATACCCCACCTTCAAATTTTTCAAATAAGTACATACCATATATCTATTTCATAAATAATATATGGGTAAATATGTGTTAATGACCTATCACATTATGAAAGTTAGAACCCAAATTCATTTGAAACAATCTAGATTCTAGCCCTTTAGCCCATACAAATTTTAACTTCAAGCCAAAATATTGAAAATATTTTAATTCTGTGCCAAAATAATAAGAATTTTAAACCTTGGACCTAAATAGATTTGAATCCTTAGGTCCACAAATTTTTTATCCTTAGGCTTAAAAAGATTCTAAGCTTAAACCAAAATATTAAAAAGATTTTAACCTTAAGTCTAAATGCTAAAAACATTCTAACTTTAGGTCTAAGAATTAAAAATATTCTAATCCTAAACCAAACTATTAATAAAGATTTTAATCATAAGCTAAATTATTTTTAAAAAAAATTAACCTTAGGTCCAAATTTTAACCAAATATTCTAACTATAAACCAAAGTCCTAAAAAAGATTTTGAGCCTAAACCAAATTGTGAAAAAAAAATCTAACCTAAGACCACTCTCATTATGCCTTGGGGTGTACAATACTTGATTTTGGAGGCACTTTTCAATTATTTTCATATGATAAAATAAATTACATTTTAAAAATATGTTCTAAGGTTGAACCTTGAGCTAAACAAAACTATCCTAAGGTCCAAACTGAAATTGCTTCCAGTATAGCCCTCTCGATATAGTGAAATGAATGATAAGTGATTATGAAACAGTTCCATTTCCAGTTCCAGTTCCCTAGCTATCCATGGTGGTTACCTCAGTTGCTCTTTTTTTTTCCTACCTACCTACTAACAACTCACAAGCAGGTTGTTAGTAGGTAGGTAGGTAGGTAGGTAGGTAGGTAAAACAAGTCTTACCTATATATATAAACCATTTACCTACTTACCTAATAGTTACCTATTTTCCTACCTATCTGCCTGCCTAAATGTGAAACCAATTTCCTACAGAATTGGTTACCAAGGTGGAACCAAATATTAACTCAGTTGAGGTTCATCCATAACAGGCATCCAATGGATGGTGAGTTGGTGGATGGTGGTTCACGGTGGCAGACTGTCCGAAGCCAATTTCACTTTTTAAAAAAACCCAGACATGACCAAAGACTAGTTGAGGAACAATGAAACGAGGAAGCGAAGCAGCCCAAGGCATCATCGTCATTTGAGAAAGAAAACTTAACTCTGGAGAGAAGGTTCCATGGTGAGGGAAAATTTGAAGGCGTGTTTTTAAGAAACTATAGTTTTCTATTATAATGTTATGCTGTAATGCTACGTTGCGGTGAAAAAATAGTTATGGAGGACGGGCACCTCAGGTGAGCGATGAGCGTCGGAGGTTCCAAGCAGATCGCTACAGTTGAGTGCTTGAAAGTCGTGGGCAGGGCGGAGGTGGGAGCGCAAGAGGCAGGTAGGCAGGCAGACGTTTGCCAGGGGCGACCCAGCAGAATATTTCGTTTTGTTGCCTGCCAGTTTTTTGGAAGATCGCGGGCGGATCTGCCTCGCTCGTGGCAGTCGGCCGCGCTTCTTCCTTCGTGTGCGTGTGCTTCTCTGTTTTGCGAAGGAAAGAGCGAGACAAAATTGCCGTCAGGGAGCCAATTTGATTTAAAACTTTTAGTTAGGAATATTTAACTAATAGATCTAAAAATTAGTATTAATATTTATAAAAAAATTCTTTTGCATAATCATTTATTTTCAATAGGAGGCATTTAATTAGTGGTCTCTTTGAATGACATTGCCTTCTCTTAGGTACTTATGCTTGTGTTTGGGTGCCCTACAAAAACATCTTTATTAGACAAAGAAACAAAACACTCTTCAAGATGGACAACTATGATCTATTTGTCATAGCATTTTTGGACAAAATTTTCAAAACCTTTTACCATGCAATAGGCAAAAGTGGCATGGACACTAAAGAGAGGTCAAAATGGTTCTACTATGACAAAGCAAAGGAGTTCATGGCTTAGGGAGGAGTGCACATGTGGCCCTTCAATAGAGATTTGAATTGCACCAAAAACATGTTGGACAAAATTAAATCTTTTAAGAGTTTGTCTAATGCTTACACATGCCATATCACAACTCCAACGAAAGTGGTTTATGTAACATAACATTTGTGATCCTTGGATAACTTGAATCCAATTTTCCAAAGTTAAATTTGGAATGACTACTAGTGGAGATGATAGAAACATTTGAGCAAGACAACCTACATGTGAATTTCCAAAGTGTATTTGCAATTAAATTGCCATAATTTGAACACATGCAATCTATCATATGAAAACATTTACTTATCAAATAAATAAATATACAAATGGGGGAACATATGTTCTCTTCAGAAGTTAGAACCAGATGACAATAGTACTAAGTACCAATCAAGCCTTAGGATGACTTAGGATTTTGCAAAAGGAAACATAAATGTATAAATTACCTATATAAATCCAAAGTTTAGGGAAAAAAATTGACATTAACTTTGTGAACTCAAAGATTTTAAACATTAGACAATAAACTTGACCAAAAGAAAGTTAACAAATCTAGAATGTAATCCTACTTGTATCAAAGAGATTTAATTTGGGTTATCATATGGACCAAGATATATTGTACATACATAATGGTTCATATTTTGGAGAAGACAAAGTTGTGGACATGGGACTACCAATTTGTGAACAATATTGCAAATTTTTTTTTAAAAAATCATTTTGTTTAGAGCAAACCCTAAAAGAAAGAAAATAAGAAAAATCTTAGGATGGATCCATCCAAGTCAAGTACTAAGGTGCCCCATTTGTATGTTTATTTATTTGATAAGTAAATGTTTCTAGATGATAGATTGCATGTGTTCAAAGTATGGCAATTTAGTTGCAAATACACTTTGGAAATTCACATGTAGATTGTCTAGCTCAAATGTTTCTATCATCTCCACTAGTAGTCATTCCAAATTTAACTTTGGAAAATTGGATTCAAGTTATCCAAGGATTGCAAATGTTATGTTACATAAGCCACTTTCATTGGAGTTGTGATATGGCATGTGTAAGTATTAGACAAACTCTTAAAAGATTTAATTTTGTCCAACATGTATTTGATGTAATACAAATCTCTATTGAAGGCCCACATGTGCACCCCTCCCTAAGCCATGAACTCCTTTGCTTTGTCATAGTAGAGCCATTTTGACCTCTCTTTAGTGTCCATGCCACTTTTGCCTATTGCATGGTAAAAGGTTTTGAAAATTTTATCCAAAAATGCTATGACAAATAGATCATAGTTGTCCATCTTGAAGAGTGTTTTGTTTCTTTGTCTTTGATTCTCTTGTAAGTGCATTCCTTTCCATTTGTTCAAAAAATTCTTTTAGCATGTCATCAACTTTTTTTTTAAAAATTTTGCAATTTCTTTGATCTGATTTGAAGTTTCTTCCATCATCTTTGCTTCCAATTGATCAATCTTCATATGCATTATTATGAGATTGTATCCTCCCTCCAACTTGACATAACATGATAATTAGGATCTAAACAACACATCATTGCCAAAGGTACACACCCTAGTTTGACATTTCCATTCAACTAAAACGTTCTTCACCTTAACGTCCTTTGCCATCTTCAAGGATCTAACTTCACCTTGAATCCTTGCCACCATATGCTTTGGAGTTGATGCACGTTTCAAAGGAGAAAGAACAATTTTTTTCTTAGCCCCACCCTTGTTCTCTTTCATCTTCCCTTTTCCATTCCAACCTATGGGCAAACTTTTGGGTTACATAGATTGCTAAGAACAATAAAAAAACATTGATTTCTAATTATATTTTGTTCATATGGAGAATAAGAAGAATCATTAGTTGAAAGCTTCATTGTCCAAATCTTTAGGTTGTCATAACTTATTATATAGAACGGCAAAAGAGGATTGGGGGGGCTACTCTTGGGATTGTTTTTTCAAGGTGAGGCTAAATTTCAAAACAATTTACAAAGCTATTGTGCAAGGTGTGGAGGTAGCAATGGGGTTTTTAATCCCTTCAAACCTTCATACCCCACCTTCACATTTTCAAATAAATATATACCATATATATATTTCATAAATAATATATGGGTAAATATATGTTAATGAGCCACCACATTATGAAGGTTGTGACCCAAACAAATTTGAAACACTTCAGTAAAGCACACTTGGGATGCAATTAATTTCATCTACAAATGTGATGAACTAACTTCATTCATAGCTTCTTGGGTTGCAATGACAACTATTACAATCCATATGTTAAGGCCTAGTTTTTAAAAGGGCATGATCTTTGCTTGTGACAAGTCTAACTCCACCTATTGTAAGTTCATCCTCAATCAATTTTTTTGCGTTCTTGTACGTTTTCACCCACTTTTCCATTTGTTATGTAGTTTACAATAAGAATGTGCTCAATTGCTCACATGGTTGTTCAAATATATGTGACATAATAATTTCACATTTGTTGTCATTTTCATGTTGTGTCAACCTTTCAATCAAAACAAATGTGCAATTGACGTTTATTGTAATAGGAAACTTTACAATGATATAATTTTCCATTCACTTGAATCCAATACATGGTAATAATTTGCAACTTAAATCTAAGGTGAAAATATAATTTACAAGTGACACTACTATTTAAAATTTAATTGCATGCAACCCCAAAAAAAATAAAATCTTACATGTGACCATAACAACTTTACATGTGACCATAATTTTTATAATTAATGAATCTTATACACACCCACACACACACACAATTGCATGTAAATGTGTTAGAGTTGCATGTTAGGATGTTATGATTGCATGAATTTATGTATTTTTGGATTCATTTTACAAATTTGAACATAACATTATAAAGAATGTATGAAATAAAGCATGTAGAGAATAATTTCAGAATTTCATTTTATTTTTGTAGTTGTATGTAAAAATTCTAAAACACGCATGTAAGATATATAATTTTTAGTTTATTTTCTATGGTTGCATGCAAGAAATGAACTTGTGATTTACTTTGTACAATCATATGTATTGTGGTCATGATCATGTGTTTCATTTTTTTTTTGGGGGTGAGAAGTTGGTTGATACTTTTCTCACTTGCATTATGAAAGTAAGGCTTTTTTGGGGTTTTTTTTTTTTTTTCTGGGGGGTTGTTGTTTTTTTCACATTTTTTTTTTTTTAAATTTTTTTTTT
>Ga0116231_10011081_pt1 | contig 14093 bp, 11 predicted proteins | sample S1TSphgellanicum_2_FD_89695 | JGI IMG/M metagenome (GOLD analysis project Ga0116231, IMG submission 89695) | Host-associated microbial communities from peat moss isolated from Minnesota, USA - S1T2_Fd - Sphagnum magellanicum MG | ecosystem: Host-associated > Plants > Peat moss > Unclassified... | reverse complement strand
TCTGCGCGCCGGACGCCATCGTCACCGAACGGGCGGCACCGGCGACACAGCTCGAATAGATCGTCTCGTTCAGGTGGGTCATCTCCACCAGCTTGTCCTTGATGTGCCCCGCCTTTTCCACACCGTTCTGTTCGGCGGCGGTGGCTGCGGCCCCGATCAGGACATCGCCGAGCCCGGTTTTGCAGGCATAGGAGGAGCGATGGAAGGTCGTGAACCGAGCCACCAGCGGTGCCGCGAATTCCGACTCGCCATCCATGAACACGTGCTCATGCGGCACGAACACGTCCTTGAAGACGATGATCGCCTCGGTGCCGGCATATTTCGCGTTGCCGGCGTCAATCTCGCCGCCATCCATGATGCGGGTGTCATTCGTCTGGCGGCCGATGATGTAGGTTAGGCCGGGCGCGTCCACGGGAATGGCGCCGACGACGGCGAAATCCTTATCTTCCTTGGTCAGGCGCATGGTGGGCATGAAGATCAGCCAATGCGAGTTGATCACCCCGGTCTGGTGCATCTTCGCGCCAGAGACGTAGATGCCGTCCTTGTCGCGACGAACCACGCGGAGAAACAGATCGAGGTCGATCTGCTCGTGCGGCGCCTTGGAACGGTCGCCTTTTGGGTCGGTCATCGCGCCGCCGATCACCACGTTCGCGGTCTGCGCGCGCTCGACGAAGGCGAGAAGGCGCTGGTGATAATCGGTGCCGAGCTTCTTATCCATGTCGAAGGTAACGATATGGCAGGCCCCGATAGCATCGACGCCGACGCAGCGTTGAAAGCAGGTACCGGTGCGGCGGCCTAGCTCGCGCTGCATATCGTGCTTGGCGAGCAGGTCCTCGGGCTTGTTGGCGATGTGCAGGAAGCGGTTGACCAGCTTGCCTTTCTCGGTGCGCGCGCCGCCCAGTTCCGGGCGCTCCGCCGCGAGCCGGTAGGTCTCGGCAAGCGCATTCGCGGATGGACGCAGCACCGGATGATCGACGGGCTCGGCGACATGCTCGCCCAGATAGAAGGCGTTCAGATCACGACCACGCAGCGAATTCATGTAGTCATCCGCACCGGTGATCGGCTTGCTGTAGGGGGCCCAGAGTTGTTCGACATTCAACATGACGTACCTCGGATTATTGATTTTAGAACGAGAATACGACAGGAAGTAAAAACACGGCCTCCTGTCGATGAAGGAGGATGGCTCCAAAGCGAGTTGTCAGTCAGGATCGGAAACTACTCAAAGGGTGGATCATGGATTTAGCCGAATAATAGTTTACCAGACCGCTTCATCACTGAGCCACGTACCGCTGGCACCCCTCCCCCAGCCCCTCCCGCAAGGGGAGGAGAGAATCCGCGCCTTACTTCTCCCCTCCCCTTGCGGGAGGGGCTGGGGGAGGGGGCGGTTCGGCCCCGGCCCGCGCCATCAACACGCCCAGCGCGCACGAAGCGATTTTCGTTGCGGTGCTGTCGGCCCGGCTGGTCAGGATGATCGGAACGCTCGCGCCAAGCACGACGCCCGCGGCCTCCGCCCCCGTCAGGAACGTGAACTGCTTCGCCAGCATGTTGCCGGCATCGAGATCGGGCACCACAAGTATATCCGCCCGGCCGGCCACCTCGGAAACAATGCCCTTCTCCGTGGCGGCCTCGGTGCTGATAGCATTGTCGAACGCCAGCGGTCCGTCGAGGATGCCTCCCGTGATCTGCCGCCGGTCCGCCATCTTGCACAGCGCCGCCGCATCCACCGTGGCTTGCATGCGCGGATTGACCGTCTCGACGGCCGCCAGGATCGCCACGCGCGGCTGGGCGATGCCGATGACATGCGCGCAGTCGATCGCGTTCTGCACGATGCCGGCCTTCTCCGCAAGCGTGGGCGCGATATTGACCGCCATGTCGGTGAGCAGGAGCAGTCTTGGGTAGTCCGGCACGTCGAGAACATAGACGTGACTGATGTGTTTTTCCGTCCTCAAACCGGTCTGGGATGCGACGATCGGGTGCATGAACTGATCGGTATGCAAATCGCCCTTCATCACCAACCGAACCTCGCCCGCTCGTGCCAGCGCCACGGCCTGGCCGGCTGCGCCTGGTGCATCCGGCACGTCCAGCAGACGCAGACAAGCGATATCGAGCGCCTCCTCCCGCGCCAGCGCCTGGATACGGGCCGCCGGGCCGATCAGCACCGGCAGGATCAGCCCGATCCTGGCCGCCGCCAGAGCCGCGCGGAGCGAGGATGCATCGACCGGATGGACGATCGCCGTCGGGGTCGCCGGGCCCGACGCGGCGCGTGCCACGAGGGCCTGCATGGCATCGTGACGGCCAACTCGCATTTCCGGGAGAGCGGTCCGCCGCAGACGTAGCTTGTGCCGGGGCGCCGCCACCTCGGCGGTTCCGGTGATAACAGCCACGCCGTGCTGATTGGTGCAGACGCAATCGAATATTACGTGGAAGTTCTCGGCACGCTTCTCCGTCACCTTGAGCGTCGCCGTCACGGTGTCGCCGATCCCGATAGGGGATCGGAAGCATAACTCCTGACGAAGATGAACTGTGCCCGGCCCAGGCAAATCCGTTCCGAGCACAGCAGAAATCAAGCTACCTCCCCACATGCCGTGTATGACGATGTGATGAGACGTATCTGTCGCCGCGTATGTCGGATCGACAGACGCCGGATTGACGTCACCGGTGGCGGCGGCGAACAGGTCAATCTCCCGCTGGGTAACTTTGTGCGCAAGGCTGGCGCTCTCGCCAACCACGAGTTCATCGAAGGTCGTGTTTTCCAGGAAGTCATCGACCGAAATGTCCGGCATGGTTTCGGTCCTCGTCGAACACCGGGAACTAGACAATCACCCTATCTCGACTGTCGCTCATTTCGATACGCGGCGTGAGGCTCGGGAACTACTTACCCTGCGGACGCATGAGTAGATTCCGCAGCTACCCATTATCCGCCATCGCAATACGGTGCCTGCAGTTGTCGCGGGGACAAATGATGTGATGGCGGCACAGCGCCTTGCGTTTCACAAGCGGATGTTCCCGGCACCGACATCTGTCCTGGTGCTCGGGCTCGGCAACACGCTGCTCGCAGATGATGGCGTTGGCGTACACATTGTGCGCCGCCTCGCGGTGCAACCAGTGAAACTCGCCGGCCTTCATCCTGTCGACGGCGGAACGCTGGGATTTCGTCTTCTCGACATCCTGACGCGCGCGCGGGACGTACTTCTCGTTGATGCGGCCGACATCGGCTCTATTCCGGGCAGTATCCGTCTCTTCGACGAGGAACAGGTGAGAAGTCATATGGCAAAGACCGGCCGTGTCAGCGCCCACGAAGCCGGCCTGATCGATCTGCTGACCCTCGCGCGCCTCGACGGCTGGAAGCCCGCCCGTCTCGCGCTGCTGGGCATCCAGCCGCTTCTTGTCGATTGGGGAGTCCGATTGAGCCCGCAGGTCGCAGATGCAATCCCGGCCGCGTGCCAGGAGGTCCTCCGCACCGTGCGGGATTGGCGGTGGGCCACATGACGAATTACTCGTTCCTCGGCGATGACGCGCTGATCGATGCGCTGATGATGGAAATCGCGAGCCTGCTTCGCAATTTCATCGACAATCGCGAACACGGCGGAATTGATCTGCTGGGCATGCCGCTCTCTCCGGAATGTCTCGCCGCGCTCGAGGCACGGCTCGGCAGCGGCGAGGTCACGATCCGGCTCGACGCCGCTGGCCGGAGCGAGAGCCGCGAAACGGGTTTTGCCGGCGTGTGGTGGACCAGCCATTGCGATGAGGCCGGGCGGCGTGTCGCCCTCCTGATCGAAGTCGCGCCCGTGCCGGATATCGTGCCGCCCGACATATGCGAGATTGAGGGTGCGCTCTCGCGGCTGACAGCAAACACCAACTTCGCGGTTCGCCGCGGAGGCAATCGCGGGACCTTCATCTAATGAATAATGCACGCGGACCCGACGACGAGACTCTGGGCGAGATGCTGGCGCGCCGTGGTTTCGGCCGCCGCAGCCTGCTGAAATTCGCGATCGCCATGACATCGAGCCTCGCGCTTCCGCCGCTCGTCGCACCGGCCATGGCGGCGAACCTCGCGAAGGCGCGCCGCCGCTCGGTGATCTGGCTGTCGTTCCAGGAATGCACGGGATGCCTGGAGACGCTGCTGCGCTCCTCAACACCCACGATCAGCGCGCTCATTTTCGATTTCATCTCGCTCGACTATCAGGAAGCGCTGATGGCGTCAGCCGGGTCGGCCGCCACGCGCACGCTTCACGAGGCGATCGCCACGAACAAGGGTGAGTATTTGTTGGCGATCGACGGCTCCGTCCCGGTCGCCGACGGTGGCGTCTATTCGATGACCGGCGGGCAAAGCAACCACGCGATGCTGGTCGACATCGCCGCCAACGCGAAGGCGATTCTCGCCATCGGCACCTGCGCGGCGTATGGCGGCATCCCCAAGGCGCATCCCAACCCGACGGGCGCGGTGGGTGTGGAGGATGTGATCACCGACAAGCCGATCGTGAACATCCCTGGCTGCCCGCCCATCCCCGACGTGCTAAGCGGCGTGCTGGTGCATTTCATCGCCTTCGGCAAACTGCCCGAGTTGGACGACCGCAAGCGCCCACTGGCGTATTTCGGCACCACCATCCACGACCAGTGCTACCGCCGCCCGTTCTATGATCAGGGAAAATTCGCGAAAAGCTTTGATGACGAGGGCGCGCGCCTGGGCTGGTGCCTGTTTGAACTCGGCTGCAAGGGACCGATCACGCACAACGCCTGCGCCAGCCTCAAATGGAACGGCGGAACCAGCTTCCCCATCGAATCGGGTCATGGCTGCCTTGGCTGCTCGGAACCGGATTTCTGGGACAAGGGCGGCTTCTACACCTCCCTGGCGGGCGGCAGCGGAACCGGCTGGCGCCCGGCAGCGGTGGCCGCAGGCATCGGCGTCGTCGGCGGCAGCATCGCGGCACTGACGGCCCGCAACCGCGCCCGTCCTGATACGCCGCCCGCTTCCGTCCCGGCCGCCGCTGCGCTCCCCCCACCTGCCGGAACGTCGCCATGAACCTTCTCGAATTCGCCCGCGGTCCCGGCCTCCAGGCGGCGAGCCTGATCATGATCGCCGGGATATTCTGGCGCGTGTGCGGCATCTTTATGTTGCGCCGCCGGCCGCAGCGCGCCCAGGCGCGTCACCCGCTCTCGGCACGGCTCGCCGGCGGTGCCGCACTGATCGCGACACGCTTCATTCCGCGCCGCGCCTTCTGGACGCGGATCGGCACCAGTGTCGTACTGAGCACCGCCTTCCATATCGGTCTGATGCTGATCCTGTTTGGCGGAGCGCCGCATATTCTGCTCATTCATCAAATCACCGGAATCAGCTGGCCCGACCTGCCGAAAGGCATCGTCGTTCTGGCAAGCGGCATCACGCTCGCCAGCTTGCTTGCCTTGCTGCTCCGCCGTATCAGGCATCCGGTCATGCGCCTGCTCTCGACGACGGACGATTATCTGAGCTGGGCGATGGTGTTTCTGCCGGTCCTCACCGGCGTGCTGCTGTCCGGCGAGACCGTCGCCGATTACGGGACGCTGCTGGCACTGCATATCCTGAGTGTCGAGCTGATGATGATTTGGTTGCCGTTCGGCAAGCTCATGCATGGCGCGCTCGTCTTCGCCGGCCGTGGCGCGATGGGTATCAACTTCACCCGCAAGGGGGCCGCGACATGAATGATCAGCCGCCAAAGCTGGGCACGGTTCCGAGCAAAGAGCAGGTCGGCCGCGCCATGCGCGGCTTCATGACCGATTTCGGCCCGACCGCCGCGCTCGCGATGGAATCCTGTGTTCATTGCGGCCGCTGCGCCGAGGCGTGCCAGTTCTACGTCCAGACCAGCGATCCCCGCTACACGCCGATCCATAAGATCCAGCCGTTCCGTCAGGCCTATAACCGTGAAGCCGGCCCCTTCGCGTTCATCTATCGCCTGTTCGGCTTCGCGCCGAGCGTCACCGCGACCGAACTCGAAGGCTGGCAAGACCTGATCTACGATTCCTGCAACATGTGCGGCCGCTGCTCGCTCATCTGCCCGATGGGGATCGACATCGCCGATCTGATCGAGCAGGCAAGGCACGGCATGTTCGAGGCAGGGCTCGCGCCGTCAGACTATCTCGGCACGCTCGCCGAGAAGGAGCATGCCACCGGCAGCCCGTTCGGCCTCACCGTGCCGCAATTCCAACAGGCTCTCCATGATATCGGCCGTCAACACGGCGTCGTCATGCATGTCGACGAGGCCAAGGCCGACATCGTGCCGACCATCTCCTCGATCGATTTGAAGACATATCCGGGATCAATGGCCGCCATCGCCAAGATCCTGAACCACATGGGCGCGTCCTGGACCTTTCGAACCGACGGGTTCGACGCCGATAATGTTTCGCTCACCGCCGGTGACCGTGTCGGCCAGGCGGCCATCACGCGCGGCATCGTCGATGCCGCCATCGCCTGTCGCGCCACCACGCTGCTGATGCCCGAATGCGGCCACTCCTTCACGGAAATGCGCTGGGAGGCCGCCAACGTGTACGGCAAGGATCTGCCGTTCCGTGTGATGCAGATCACCGAGCTCCTCGCCGAGGGCCTCGCCGACGGGCGCATCCGCGTCAACAAGGTGACCCAGAGCGCGACGTATCATGATGCCTGCCAGGTTTCCCGCCGTGGCGGCGCCACCGCCGCGCCGCGCGCTAGCCTGCAGGCTCTCGGTGTCGATCTTCATGAGATGGAAGATTCCGGCGACAGCAATTGGTGCTGCGGCGGCGGCGGCGGTGTCGCGCTCATCAACCGAGCCAAATCGCTGCGTGCCAAGGCGTTCGAAATCAAACAACACCAGATCGAGGCAACCGGCGCGCCAACGGTCTACACCAGTTGCTCCGGTTGCCGCCAAACCCTCGACCACGGCGGCAAGGCGACCGCATGGACCAAGAGCGTCGGCAGCCTGCTCGAACTCGTCGCCGACAATCTTGCGGTCGACAATCCGACGGCCGCGAAACCCAAGGACTGAACCATGGCCAACCAGCGCATCGTCGTCGATCCGATTACCAGGATCGAGGGTCATCTGCGCATCGAGGTCGAGATCGATGCGGCTCACAATATCGTCCAGGCGCTCAGCGCGGGCACCCAGGTGCGCGGCATCGAGATCATTCTGCGCGGCCGCGATCCCCGCGATGCATGGGCGTTCGCGCAGCGCATCTGCGGTGTCTGCACGCTGGTGCATGGCCTCGCTTCGGTACGCGCCGTGGAGGATGCGCTCGGGATCGATGTGCCTGAAAACGGCGAGCTGATTCGCGACTTGATGGCCGGGGCGCAGATGCTGCAGGACCATGTCATCCATTTCTACCATCTCCAGGCGATGGACTGGGTCAACCCAATCCATGCGCTCACAGCCGACCCGCAGGCGGCTTCGCTCGCCGCGGCGAAGCTCGGCTATGCAGAGACCTCCGCAGGCTATTTCACCCGTGCCCAGACGCGCCTGAAAGACCTCGTCGCATCCGGCCAACTCGGGATCTTCGCCAATGGATGGTGGGACCACCCGGGCTATGCCCTGGCCCCTGAGGTCAATCTCATCGCCATGGCCCACTACCTCGATGCGCTCGCCTTCCAGCGCGAGATCGGCGATGTCATGACGATCTTCGGCGGAAAGAATCCGCATCCGAACGTCGCGGTGGGCGGCGCGCCCTGCGCGATCTCGACCGACGCGTCCCTCCCCGGCGGCGGCGACGCCACGGCGGTGTCTCTGTCAGGATTGCTGCGCGTCCGCCAGCTGATCGACGTGATGCGGGATTTCGTTGATGGGACCTATCTCCCGGACCTGATCGCGATCGGCGGCGGCTACAAGGACTGGTTCACACGCGGCGAGAATGTCCGTAATTTTCTGACCTATGGGGATTTCGCCGGCACGGCCGGGCAAAACGGCTTCGGCGTGCCGCGAGGCGCCGTGCTGGGGGGCGATTTGTCGCGCATCCTTCCGGTCGATCTGCGCGACCCCGAACAGATTCAGGAATACGTTGCGCATTCCTGGTATAAATACAGCCACGGCAATGACGGCGGCCTGCATCCTTATGAGGGTGAGACGACGCTCGACTATACCGGACCCAAGCTGCCGTTCGCGCACCTTGAGAGCGCCGACACCTATTCCTGGGTCAAGGCGCCGCGCTGGCGCGGCTATGCGATGGAAACCGGGCCGCTCGCCCGCATGGTGCTGCTGCACGCGTCGGGCAATCAAGCGGCGATCGCCCTGACATCGCAGACGCTCGGAGCACTCGGCCTGAAATTCGAGGCGCTGTATTCGACCATGGGGCGGGTTCTCTCGCGCGGTCTCGAGAGCAAACTTCTGGTGGACCGGATGACGGGCTGGCATGAGCGGCTGATGGCGAACATCGAAGCCGGCAACGTCCGAACCTTCAACGACACGAAATGGGAACCCTCAAGCTGGCCCCGCCACGCTCGAGGCATCGGCACTGTCGAGGGGCCACGCGGGGCGCTCGGCCACTGGATCATCATTGATGATGGCTTGATCACCAACTACCAGGCCGTGGTGCCGACCACCTGGAATGCCGGCCCGATCGACGATCGCGGCCAGCACGGTCCTTATGAGGCCGCGTTGCTGGCCGGGCACACTCTGGCAATCCCGGAGCAGCCGCTGGAGGTGCTGCGCACCATCCACAGCTTTGACCCCTGCATGGCCTGCGCGGCCCACGTGTTCGGACCGGCAGGCCAGGAAGTGGTCACGGTGAAGATCAGATAGGCGGAACGCCTACGCGGCGTGAGCCTGCTTCACCGGCTTCATCAGCCAGCCCGGCAGCTTGACGGTCGCGACACCGTCAACCACCACCTCGCCGGTCTGCTTCTTCATGATACAGCTGATTTTGGCGACGTGCTTGGGCAGCAGTGTCGTGATCACCAGTTCCAGCGAGACCGTGTCGTTGATGAACACCGGGGCATGGAAATTCACCAGTTGGCTTAGGAACACAGTGCCGAGGCCTGGCATCTCTGTTCCAAGCACCTTGGAGATCATGCCGAACATAATTCCGCCATGGGCGATGCGCTGGCCGAACTTCGTCTGCTTCGCGAAAGCGTCGTCGACATGGATCTTGTTATGGTCGCCGGTGAGGTCGGCATAGCCACGCACCAGCTTGTCATCGACAAGCTGATGATAGGAACAGGTCTGGCCGACGACGAAATCGACGACAGGCGCGGTGTTGATGGTAGCGGACATAGTTTTTCCTTACGAGTTGTTGATGTGATTCCGAGACACCGGGTCTCGGACCGCCCCCTCCCCCAGCCCCTCCCACAAGGGGAGGGGAGAAATAAGGCACGGATTTCCCCTCCCCTTGTGGGAAGGGCCAGGGGAGGGGTGCCAGCGGTACTTAGCTCAGTGGTGAGGCGAGTTGATCTGAAAACTAGGCGATGCAGGCCGCGATGAGCTGGTCCGGAAAGTCGTCCGGGGCATCGAGGAGCGTGGTACCCGCGATGTCGCGAAACATCCTTGCCAATGGGAGGGAGAACGGAATTCCCTTTGGCACGACCTCGCTGATGCCCATGCCGCCCTCGACCTGTACGGCTTCGATCAGCATGTTCGACCCGACACGACCGATGAACGCCTTGACCATCGCCGCCTCGCGTTCGAACGGCGCGTCATCCTCGATGAGTTGCGCGGCCTGGAGCACACCGAGCCAGCCCATATGCGCGTCGGTCGCGATCCGGGCGAGCATTGTCTGCACCGCCTGCAACCCGGCAATCGGATGGCGGAACTGCACGCGGTGCTTGGCATAGTTTGCGGCGTGCGCCATTGCCGCGCGGGCGATACCCACGGTCTGTGCCGCTTCCGCGACCGAGGCGACAGATAATAGCTGCGTCGCGATCACCGAACCGCAATTGACGCCACCCATCACAGCCGTTTCGGGTACGATGACGTTCTTGAAGGTCAGATGCGCCACCGGGCACGCCTTCAACCCCATCGTGTCAAGACGCGGCGCGACGCTGAGACCGACGGCCCCTGCCGCGACGATGAAGGCGGTCAGACCGTTGCTCTCCTCGGCGGGCTGCATGGTCGCGAAGACAAGGTAATTGTCCGCCGCCCCGGCATTGCGCACGAAGGCCTTCGTGCCGTTCAGCAGGAATTTGTCGCCCTGCCGCGTGGCGAACAGAGCATCGGCGCCGAGCCCGAGCGTCGGCCCGGTTTCCTGGATCGCGACGGCCCCGAGCGTCTCGCCCTTCGCGAGGCCTGGCAGATACCGCGTCTTCTGCTCCGCGCCGCCCCAATGATCGATCGCGTAGGCGAACAGAGCATGGCCATTGACGATGGAGGCGATCGCCGGACAGCTTGCCGATATTGCTCGAACGAATTCGAGATGCCCGACGAAACCGGACCCGTCGATGCCGGCCTGTTCTGGCAAAACGAGCCCCAGGAAACCACCCGAGCCAAGTTGTCCGATCAACGACTTCGGAAACACCAAACCACGATCCAGTTCAGCCACGATCGGTTCGATGAATTCGTCGGTGAACTCACGAGCGCGCTGGGCCAATGCCAGATTTTTCACTGCCATGGAGTCGTTCATTTCGCGCCTTCTTTCATCATGGGAGCAGCGACCTTGGGAGGCGCCAGAACGGACCGCGCGATCACCAGACGCTGGATTTGGTTGGTGCCCTCGTAAATCTGCATCACCTTCGCATCGCGCATGAATTTGCCGAACTCCGAGGTATAGGCATGCGACCCCATCAATCGGACCGCGCGCGACGAGACACCCATCGCCACATCGGTGGCCAGCGTCTTGGCGATCGCGGATTCCTTGGAGAACGGCAGGTTCGACTCGCGCAGAGCCATGGTGTGGTGCTGCGCCTGGCGCGCCGCGATGATCTGGATCTGCATGTCCGCGAGTTCGAATTGCAGTGTCTGGCCTGGATAGGATTTGGCGGGATAGCGCGCATGCAGATGCGCCACGCACTCGTCCAGGCATCGCTGCGCGAGCCCGACCGCCAGCGCCCCAATCGATGGGCGCGCGAGATCGAGGGTCTCCATGGCGATCCTCATGCCGTCCCCCTCGCGGCCCAACAAGTTCGCCGCCGGCACGCGGGCATCGTGCAACGAGAAGAACACTGTGTTGGAGCTGCGCAGTCCGAGCTTCTCCTCGCGGTCGCCCATCACCAACCCCTGTTGGTTGCTCTCAATGATGAAAGCGCTGATGCCCTTTACCCCCTTGGCAGGGTCGGTGGCGGCGAACACGACCAGTACCTTCGCCATCCCGCCGTTGGTGATCCAGCATTTCGGACCGTTCAGCACATAGGCGTCGCCATGCTTCACGGCGGTTGCCTGGCCCGCGCCGGCGTCTGACCCCGCTGCCGGCTCGGTCAATGCGAAAGCACCGATCTCAGCGCTCAGCATCGGCTTGAAGAAGCGTTTCTTCTGATCGTCGTTGCCGGCGATCATGACAGCTTCCATGCTGAGGATGCTGGCGGACAGGGTCGTGCCCATCGCCGCGCAGCCATAGCCCCACTCCTCCAGCACCAGTGCCTGGGTCAGCGGGCTGTAGCCGAGGCCGCCATATTCCTTGGGCACCGCCATCGCGAAGATGTTGCTCGGTCGCGCGGCATCGAGCAGGTAGGCATGGAACTCGCCGGATTTATCGAATTCGGCGGCGCGCGGAGTGATGTTCGCCGCGACAAAGTCTTTCGCGGTCTGCCGTATCGTTTTCTGTTCGGACGTAAGTACGGTCATGCTTGCGCACCCTTTTTTGTTGATTGCGGATGGGTCTAGGCGGCCGCCTTGATAGGCGGGCGCTGCTTGGCTTCAAGGATGGCGCGCAGCCCGCCCCATTGCGGGCGGAAGATCTCGGCCGCCATCGGCTTCAGCGCCGGCGAGATTTTCGGCGCGAAGCCCATATGCGCCAAAATGTCGCGCTTGAGATCGGCACCGGGCGCGATCTCGATCAGTGTCAGGTGCCCGTCCTGCAACTCGAACACGGCACGCTCCGTGACGAATAGAACGGGCTGCCGGACCTTGGTCGCATACGCGCCGCTGAAGGTGATCTGCTCGACGGTCTTGACGTATTTCTGCGCCTTCCCCTCGTGCTGGATCACCAGCTTGCCATCGGCCGCGCCGATCTTCAGGCCGCCAGCCGTGAAGCTGCCGCAGTAAACGACCTTCTTCGCGTGCTGCGTGATGTCGATGAAGCCGCCGCATCCGACGAATCGGCCATTGAACTTGCTGACATTGACGTTGCCGCTGGCATCCACCTGCGCCGCGCCCAGGAACGCGACATCCAGCCCGCCACCGTTGTACCAGTCGAACTGAACCTGCTGCTCGACAAAGGCCTCGGCATCCAACGACATGCCGAAATCATGTCCGCCGGCGGGAATGCCGCCGATCGTGCCCGTCTCCGTCGTCAGCGTCATCATATCGGACACGCCCTCCACGGCCGCGACGTCGGCCACGCCCTCGGGCACGCCGATGCCGAGGTTGATGCTCGCGCCCGGCGCCAACTCCATGGCGGCGCGCCGCGCGATGATCAGACGTTCGTTCAATGCCATCGCCGGAACGTCAGCGAGCGGCACGCGAATGGCGCCGGAGAAGGCGGGATTGAACTCGGTCCCGGCCGACTGCCAATGGTTGCCCGGCCCTGAAATCACGATGTGATCGACCAGAACGCCAGGCACCCGAACCGATTTCGGATTCAGCGTGCCGTTGTTCACGACATGCTCCACCTCGGCGATCACGATGCCGCCGCTGTTTCTGGCCGCCTGCGCCAGCGGCAGGATCTCGAACAACGCGCCTTCGTCATCCACTGTCAGGTTGCCGTTCTGGTCCGCCACGGTGCCGCGGATGATCGCGACGTCCACCTTGAAGCTGGCGTAGAACAGCCACTCCTCGCCCTCGAAGGTAATGACCTTGACGATGTCTTCGGTGGTGATCTTGTTGAGTTTGCCGCCTTCGATCCGCGGGTCGATGAATGTGTTCACTCCGGTTTTGGTGATCAGCCCCGGCCGGTGGCCCGCGATCTCGCGCCATAGCTGCGAAATCACGCCCTGCGGCAGGCAATATCCCTCGCAGCCGCCGCTCAGCACCATCGTCGCGAAATCCGGCGACAGGCCGGCATGGCCGCCGATCCATCTCGCGATCATGCCGGCATGGGCGAAATGCTGCGTGCCCTTGCTCTTCCAATCGCCGATGCCCGAGGCATGCACGAGCGTCAGCTTGGCGGGATGGCCGGAGGAGACGAACCGCTTCTCCATGGCGATCGAGAGTTCCTCGGGCCAGCCGGCAAGGCCGAGCGCGGCGGCGCCGACAGTGGCGCCATCCTTGATCAGAGACGCGGCATCGAGCGCCGAAATCACCTTGGACATGCAAAAACTCCGTTAAAGAATTCTGGTTGAACAGACCGTTTTCAGGTCAGCGCGTAGAAGCGGGCGAACACGCGGTTCAAGCCAAATAGCCAACGTATGAGCGCGTGTTGTTAAGGCGCTTCCTCGCGCCGTTGATTTAGTTATTTACGGTCCGGTTGATCACGGACCTTTGTTCCGCTTGCCCCCCTCGCCTAACCCCTCCCGCAAGGGGAGGGGAAAAGACTGGCTTACTTCTCCCCTCCCCTTGCGGGAGGGGCTGGGGGAGGGGGCGGTCCGAGAGTCAATGTCGCCGTTGATTTACTTAGTCATTCGGCAGCGGATTGCGTTAGGCCCGGAAACTACTCATGGCGGCATTGCCACTTTCAGTATGCTTTTCCCACTCGGTCGCGATCCGCGCGATCCACGAGGGATGCGGCTCAGGCATCGGGGTGCCCAACTCCGCATCCGACAGCGCGCCCACCGGCCTTGGCAATTCGGTGAACAGACGGCGATCCGATGGCGTGAGGCGATTCAGCGCCAGCACTGTCGGGCTACCAAGCAAGCGGGCATCCATCGCGCGCGCCTGGGCCTCCGGGCTCAGCAGGAAATTCGCCGTGAGCAACGCACCCGCAGGGTTCACGGCAGTGCGGGGGATGGTGTTGAACAGGCAGCGCCGGGCCGCCCCGCCATCCAGGACGTGCGCACGCGCCGATTCCGGCAGGGCCCGATGGGCGATGCCGCTCGCCGCCTCCGAGGGGTTCAACGAGACCATGATGTC
>Ga0116231_10011078_pt1 | contig 14096 bp, 9 predicted proteins | sample S1TSphgellanicum_2_FD_89695 | JGI IMG/M metagenome (GOLD analysis project Ga0116231, IMG submission 89695) | Host-associated microbial communities from peat moss isolated from Minnesota, USA - S1T2_Fd - Sphagnum magellanicum MG | ecosystem: Host-associated > Plants > Peat moss > Unclassified... | reverse complement strand
GGACCAAATTTTCTACTTTGAAGCTTTTAATTTTTTTTTAAATTGTTATTGGAACCTATTTACGCAACCTTCTTTTTTTTTTTTTTTTTGAAAATTGAATTAGAACTTGAATCACGAATGCAGCCCTATTTTCAACAAGTTCAAGTTCTTTAGGTAGATAACTACAAATTGTTTTTTTTATTAAAAAGTTTGGCCCTAGATTTTAAGCAAGTTATTGCATTTGATTTGTTGTACATAATTTTTATTTTGAACTATGTGCATTAGATAAACAAATTAATATTACACAAATGCTTTTGTCCCAAATGGTTACAAATGAAGTTAATTTGACCTTTGAAATCGTCAAAAAATGTAAAGTTCAATAGACAATTCAATTTAAAAAATTTAATGAATTATTAACTTTTTCAAATAAACTCTAAATTATTCATTTTAATTGTTCATTTTGTAGCCCTTGGAAAGAGATTTTCAACACAATATTAATCTTCTTAATCAAAGTTCATTTACCTTCTAAGATTATCCCCAAAAAAGTTACATACATAATTTTGAGAATTACCTTTTGATATAAGTGTTCTCAATAGTTTTTAAACTATTTTCAATAGATATTTTTTACAGTTCATAAATACTTTTGTTAAATATTTTCTTTAGCTTTCTAACTATTTTTAGTGGCTAGTTTTTGCAAGTATTTTTCGTAATTAATTAATATTAAAATAACATATGAAAACTATTCCTCTAACATATGGAACCAAAGGTTTTAGAAATTCAAAAAACTTATTTCCAAACCAAAGGATCCATAGAATTATTTTTTTAAAAGTTTGAAAAAAAAATCAAAGGTTCCTTTTGAAATCAAAAACCAAACAACACTAATGTTTAATTGGAAGGCAAAGCCATGGTGCGGGGGCATGCCCAAAATAAGAGGCCTAGGATGATGTAATAATTGAGGCCAACCTCGCACTTTCAGAATGATCCTCGTTGGCTTTAAACATTGTGAAAACATGAGATGAAGGCTAACATGAACCTTCTTAGCATACATGCAGGCAATGCTGGGGGAACTTCTTGAGTTTGCGGCTCAATTTTCAAAGTGCATTCCAAATTGTTATGCAAACTGAGAGGAAAACTTCAAGAAGTTCCACAAGCATTTCCTTCATATCCTAGAGTTTTGTGTCGAAACTGTCATCCAAAGACTAAGTGTGCACACACTCGAGAAGTTGTGCACACACTGGTGGTGGATCAATGATAGGCACATATAGCACACGTTTGGTGAGAGGGATCCAGCACACCAAGCAAGACGGATGCTATGTGGACTCCGAAGCTAACTACACTATTAAGCTATGTACTAGTCGTTCCCATGCATTTGTTTACTTAGTAGTCACCAAGTGTCGTACCAGATTACATCGTATGTTGTAGTCACTTGCATACTTAGCTATGACACTTAACCAATTACATGGGTAGTTATTAGGGTAGATAGGCTGGTGAGCAAACACTTGAGAAACCAAACAAGGTCAAATCCTGACACCTTGTTCCTCTGCTTCTGAAGCTGAAAAGGACATTCGTAGCCCTCCACCCATTGCTTCCAACCGTACAACAAATGTTCAATTTGATGAAAGAATGAGGACAATGTGGGGTGTTTGGTGTAAAGGGTTCAGTGTTTGGTGTGATAAGTGAATTAAAATAGATAAAAAATTTGAGTCTAAAATATTTGATCTTTGCCTTTAAAATGAAAACAAGTTTTGTAAAGCCCTAATTGATGCACCCATCACATTTTAAATCACTCAAAATTGAATTAAAAATGAGGAAGATATGAGGCTGGAACTAGAGAAATGTCTAGAGCTTTTTTATAAAAAAAATTTGAAACAAACTATCACTCGTATTTTTTGCATTGCTCCATTGCTCCTTCACTCCTTTAAGAGGGAGAGATTTAATGCCTACTTATATTGTAAAAACCTAGCCTTTTCTTTCTTTCTAGTATGCGTGGAGTGCACCTTGTGTGACGTAAAACATCGCAAGCCTTTAAGAAAAGCATAATGCCCACCAGGTTTCTTTTTTTCCTTGTGATACTCAATGGGTATCAGGTGGGTATCACAAGATTTTTAAAATAAAAAACACGATGATTTTTACGCCATGTAGGGTAGACCGGCCAGGGACCAAACACTTAAATGTTCAAAGCAAGCTGGATCAAAGGGGAGGGCTCTGGTGTTTCTGGTCTCTGAACAAAACTTGAACCCCTCTTCTTGGCACATCTGACACATTAACAATCATCAAAAACAAATTAGAAATGAGAAAGTTACAACCCCCCAAAGTAAAGGGGGTCAAGAACTTAAAAAACAAACCACCAAACACAACAAAGGTCGGTTTCCAAACACCCAAAACATTCCTTGTATGTTGCTCTATTGCTATTAGAGTTCAAAAGATGATTTGTAGAACTTCAGGTGATGCTCCTATAGCACTTTAAATTGTTTAAAATGAATAAGAAATATGAAAGTTATGAGATTTGAAAGTAGGAGGGATCCAAAAAGAAAAAAAACACGTTTTGTAAGTTGAAAAGCTTTTTTTTTTCTTGTTATTTTTTCATTCCTCCTTTTCCTTTGCACTTCAAAGGTGAATTCTAAAGCTTGAGGTAGCGCTCCTGTAACATTTTAAATCACTCAAAATGAAGCACATATGATGAAAATATAAATAAGTGTTCGATCACAGGCAGGTGATTACTGATGGGCCAATCTACACAAAAGCCCTCAGGATTGGGCTTAATTAGATTTGGGCCGATGCTTGGCTCCCCCTCATGGGAACCTTATTCCAGTAAACCCTGGCCCCTTGCACTTTACCCTACAAACTAACACAAGCAGCAGCAAAGACCTCTTGATGAGAAGGGGCAATATTGGGACTCAACTTAGACATTATATGGGTATCAATGTATCACGAGACAATGGGAATGAGATAGTAAAAGCATCATAAGAGTATTATACCAAAGGTTATATTAGTTTAGTCTCTTTCTCGATATCGGTACGATAATTACTTTCTATATTAGAGTTCCATCACTATACCCGCCCAACACCGGTTTCAACAATGAGCTATAGATGCTTGCAAAAAGCTGTTGGTAGGATCAGTAGGCTAGAAGAAGCTTGTAAGAAGTCATTACAAAACATTACATACTTGTGTGTTTTACGATTGGAAAATTTGTATGTGCATGAATGATTGTTAATACACTTCTTTTTGTTGTAGTTTCAAAAAGGGTTTTTTCACTTGTTTTTCACGTTTCAAAACTCTATTTGTAAGAGAGTTTGGACAGCTAAAACACATGCCACTAATATCTTTGGATACAATTTTGACTTTTGGGGTGATTTTCCAAAAGGAATTGCTTGACTCGCCCATTTGAGGAATTGCTTGGATGCACGGATCTAGCTTTGTAGAAGGGTTTTCATGTGACTTGTATCCAAAGTAACATGTATCTACCTCTGATATTTGGCACTTCTTTGCCTATTATTTATTTATTTATTTATTTATTTATTTCAAAAACAAGGTTCTGCAGTTTTCAATTTTAATTTTCCAAAATTTCAACAATTGAGGAATAGCTATGCAAAGTCCACCTTGTATTGTGTATTTGTAATAGTAACCCAATGGAGTTTGATTTTCAACAAAATTACTATTACTTCTCCTTGTGACATATTTTATCATATCTAGATCTAGTTATTTATATGCAATATTCCTTTGGATATGACATTAAGATGTTTTTTTGGGAAGTTGCTGGACATGGGTTTAGTCCAATGGTTTTCTCAATGTATCTTCCTGATTAAAAAATGCTGATGTAAGAGCATCTCCAGCAGTGCTCAGTATGTAACCTTGCAAAAAATATTTGCACATTCAATTTTAGTTATTATTATTATTGTTTTTCCAACCCCACCCCTAAAACTAAAATTGAGACTGCAAATAGGTGGGAGACTACTAATAGCAAACCACCTGGACCAATCATTACGGCCACTCAAAAATAGGGAGCACCAAGTAAAATCATATTTATTACACTCTTCTCTGGCAATGGTTAGGCTTTGACCCCTTTTACCAGGCTCAGCAATCTCTGCAAAACTCTTGCCAAATCGCCATATTTTGACTTTGTTCATCCAATTTTAATTCGCAGGGCACAAACTGATCATCGGTAGGGCTATTTTTTTCAAATTCATCAAGTAGTCGACTGGCAACGATCCCCAGCATTAATTAGCATTAAATGGCGACTGTCCTAGGTGGGCTGTAGCCATTTTACAAAAGTGCTGCTACAAGTGGCGACCTAGGAAGTGCCTAGGTCTAGATGTGAAAAAATTTAGTTATTTTTATTTCGATAAATGGCGAAAATCCCTTTAAATCACGATTTTTGGGAAATATTTCCTTTTTTTGAAAAAAAAACAACGATACATGTAGTCCCAGTTCCAACAAACTTAGATTAAATCCATCATTCTTTCATTTGTGAAATTTTGACAAAAAGAAAGACAACAAATTTCAAATGTGAAAAGGAAATGATTTGTGGGGTTTTCAATTGCCATAATTCATGCCAAATAAAAGTAATTTCAATCATTAAATCTATATTGGTTTTAATAGGCAACCATAAATATTTTTAAATGTTGAATTTTTTTTACTTCCTTATATTATGTATAACGAAATTTGGTTAAATCATCACCATTTTATATGCATCACAAAATATTGATTCTAAAAAGGAAAAATAAATAAAATTAAGTGACTTTCATATTGGATGTAGTTACATGTGAAAAAGAAGAAAAGGGAAAAATCTTCATTACATTTTATTGTAATGGAAACTTACTATTATGTTTTCATTGTAATGAAGAATATCATGTTAAATTTTCGTGGTGATGAAACTTTTTTAGGTTTAGCATTGGTAAAAGTATTTCACTTGAGGTGAAGATGTCATTTTGCACTTGCGAATTGCACATAGCTCTTGCTTGTGGTTGAAATCCATGAATGTGGTAGTGGTGGTGGATGTCATGACAAGTGTGTTCACAAATGTAAATAAACAACAACAAAATTGTCCACCCAACATGTAATTTTTCCCCTTCATCATTCTTCTTCTTCACATTATGTGCAAAAAAAAAGGGATCTTGAAAGTCTTACCACAATGATTCTTTTTATAAAATTGGTACACTTCTATGAACAAATACTCAAATTTTGACTCAATAAAGTATTCTTTGAAAAGGCTTTGCCTATGTTATGTGAATGTGCATTTCCAAACTCATTTTCCACCATCCTTGATTACCAATGTCTAGTGCAATTTGATACGTAATGGTTTAACCATAATGTGTAATACTCAAAACTCCAACAAAAACAAATCATGGTTTTGCCCCTATTAACTAAAAGAAAATAGGATGTGCAACCTCAAGGTTGGAAATTATGTTGTAATTTATGACATAATCCCCAATGCATTAACCCCAATAGTTGGAGTGATCTTGTGTCTTGCATTTGTTACCTTTGAAACCATGACAACTCCAGCTTCTACCATTACCAAATGTAAACATGGGATTAAGTATTTTGAAAAGTAAACCCTTAAAACTCCTAGACCTTGAGCCTTAAACATAACACCAACTTCTACAAGAAATTGAGGAAAAAAGTTGGGTATTGAAAAGTCACCCTTTCAACCCAACTTAAAGGCAAGGTCTTCATGAGAAAAAATATTGCAATGTCAAACCCATAATATCCAAAATGAAGGCATTTTGTTGGAACTTATGTAAAAATTCATTTTGCAAAGGATGGTTGGAGGATGTCCACCTATGTCATTTCCTTCAACATCTTTGACATCTTCAAAACCTCCATGTCCATGTCTTAACATCATCTAAACAATGCAAAAGGAAAAAATCCCTAATGCAATAATGGAAAAAAATCACATTTCCAATGCCACACCATTCACTCTTTTATTTAAAGACAAGTTAAGCAACACACAAATGCACCATGAACATCACCACATCATATACAAATCCATCTACCATATCTACCAATGTATTGAAAAGGAAGAAAGAAGGAATATACAAGTTGAATTGAACACAAAAATTTAACTTCTAAATAATACAAACATATTGCATAATCCATAACATGCATATATTAAATACATGATTGGTTTCTTGAATTCTCTCACTCAAAGGTGTGAAATTTTGACTTACTGAAAAGTGAGTTAGAATCAAAGTTTCTCCAACATGCATTTTTTCTTGAAATAAGACCAGCAAATTAACAAATGAAAACAATTGGATTGGTTGACTATTGCATGCAATTTACTTTGCAAGTTCAATTAATTAAATATTCAAAACATGTTGAAAGTTGATTAAAAAAATATAGTAAGAATTGCATTTCCAAATAAACAATGTGTTCGACAAATCATATCTCTACTCAAAAAGATGTGTAATTATTAATTTAAGGTTTAGTAACATGTTTCAAATCCATCTATCATGGCATCTAGTAGATCTCATTCTTAATAAGAATCCCACAAACCTTGTTTTTTTTTTTTTTTGCTTGTTAAAACAACAATAATAACACCAACATGGTGTGCAACAATATAGTTGTGATATAGATGGAAAACCATTTTTTAAGGTTCAACATTTTTTTAATGCATATAATATGAAAATTTGAAAAGGGTATTGAGATATGGAAAAAAATTACATATAAAAGATAACCACATGTGACATAATCAATATAATGTTCCTTGAAAAATTCACTTTTAATGACCCATGCTACATCTTTTATGACATCATCACCTACTTGCAAAAAAAGAAAAGCACCAAAATAGAAAATTGAGGGAAATATTATGAAACAAAAGGTTTACAACCTTACATTTGAGAAAAAATTGTCAAGCCCAAAGTGAATTGTTTGTGGTGTTTTATATAGATATCATTTCTTCTAAAATATTTTGTAAGTTATGTTGGCATGTTTGTTTTTATTTTAAATTATTTGCAAGTTTCAACAACCTCATTTTCAACCTTTGATTTTTAGTCATACAATGAATTTAACTTTTTAATGTTGATTCATATGAATGTACTAGATCATGTTTATGTGATCTAATAGTTGACATTTGCATCACCTATTATTCCTTGGTGCTCTAAGGATGTTGAATCATGAAACACATTTCTCAATTATATGCATTTCAAACTTTTGCAAAAAGCTTGTTGTGTAGCTTCAAATTGTTCCACAAATATCATCCATTTAACATGTCCACCAAAACCTATAAACATGTTTTCAATCTCATAAACACTTGAAAGAATACCACCCGTAATTTGTTTTGTTACTCATTCTTTCATAAGCAACTTTAATACTCAAATTCCAACACATGAAAATTTGTATTATGTTTTTTTCTTTACAACACACTACTTATTTTATTTGTAATTTTCACCAAAATCTTGTTTGGTCACAAAAATAAAACCTAAAGGTGCATTAACATGGTGTAATACAAAATTCTTGAGTTCAAAAAAATCCCACGAAAAATGTTCATATTCATAAAACTCAAATTATTAAAAATCACATTATCATAAATGTGAGCACCACACCCAAAAAAAATAAAATCCTATGAATAATGAACATAAATTTACGTGAACATTATATATAATGATGAGTTTGGAATTTTCAAAATGTGCAATAGTTCACAACCCCACCTGAAGTTGAGCTCTAACCTTATCCTTCACTATCATATGTTATAATGTTGTTGATACATTTGCCTACAATTGTTTTCTACCTACTAACAAAAAAATGTAAATTGTATTTTCCAAAATATTTACAACATACACAATCTATGGTTTTATTTATTTTATTTCATCTATAGACTATATTCATACCTTTTCTTATTTCCCATATTTTTTATGATACTTAATAATCAAAAAATGTGATTAAGGTTTAGAATTCAATTAATACACAAATTTAGTTTCAAAGTAATCTCACTATTTCCTCATCAATATTCTACTACTTTCTTTTTTCAAAATTGAATATAACAAACATATGTAGTATAAAGTGTAGAAATCCAAAATGAACAACAAATAAATTTGTGGTTCAAAACCCAACAAAACTTCTTATTGTGTCCTTATTTTATCCTCTAGCAACTTTCTAAGTTTTTTTGTGTGTGTGTAAAAAACAATCTCCCAAATCTCATCAACTTTTGAAACTACATCCTAAGTCTTTTCCCTCCAAGAGTAATTTGAATCATCAAATTAATGAAATGTCTTCATCCTATCCAATTAGCTGGCCATCTTCATCCTACCTTGTTAAATCTCTACCATTCTCTTGGTCACATTCTACTTTGTTTAATCTCTGCCACTCACCAAGTAACACATTTGTCCTTATTACCTAGAAACATCCACGAAATAATAATGACATTTGGAAATATGCTGAATAGAAGAAGAAGACTTATAATTTCTTAGCTTGCCATAGACTTCTTCCACATTTGAAATGGAAAAAATCATAAGTTCCATCTATATACACGTAGATAAATGTTTCCCAATTCATTGAGTAATTAATTATAAGACATGGAAGATGTTCATATTGTTTGCATGACATGGGCAAGGAAGAAGTGGATAGAAATGGATTGCATAGGAAAATCCACTTTCAAATCATTGGTTACAAAGGTTTTGTGTATTCATAGTTTTCGTGTTCTCACATTGATGGGTATTGTGGTTTCATGTTACATCCTATGACTAATGATATCTTGTGAATAACAACATTCGAAATGTTTGTCCTACACGTGAGAAAATATCCAACTTTCGCAATGCATCCTAAGTGTGCAACTGGTGAAGCAAATCAAGTTTGCAAATTTAATAATTCTAGGAAGATGTAGGTCCATACAAAGGAACAAAATAAAATAGAAAAGCAAAGGAACAAACAACAATGGGAAAGAAATTAAACTATGTGATCACATAGATTTTTGTTGGGTTTGTGGAATCCAAGATTTGAAAAATGTGTTATTGATGGGGGTGAAGGATCCACTTCTAGTGGGTTGAATGAGCCCCCCAACTAACAACCACATAATTCGTATGGGGTATGTAACATCTTTCAACTTTTTCCATCACAAGTAAGGTGGATGTTTCTTCCACTAATGAGTAATAATTAGAAACATGAACATATCATCGATGGTTATTGAAGGGGGTAAAAGATTCATGATTATCATTTTTGCAAAAATAAAAGATGCAATTATGATATATAACTACATGTTTTCAATTTTTTTGAAACAATCAAATAATCAACCATAAAATTGTTATTTTTTACTAGTTATTTCTTACAAATTGTAATTTCTTTAAGCTTTTGAAATTATTAAGACCTACAGTTCTTTGATTTTGATTTTTCAAAGAATTAAAATTGACAATTCTTTGGTTTTGAAATATTCTAAAAACTAAATCGAAGGTTTTTAAAAAATTCAAATAACCATACAACATTGGTTTCTTCATACTTGTAATTGCCCACAAAATTGGTAGCACACGCATCTCTTTTAGATGTTCATCATTTAAAATAAAAATACACACCTTTGATTCAAATAATGTAAAGTTACCCAACATCATAAAAAACATCCAAGGAAGTACATAACCTTTTTGAGTGAAGGGGGATTGCTAACAACAAACTTTGAAAATCCAAAAAACAACTCCAAAATCAAGCACTAGAAATTGGTAAAATGCTTGGGTCTTTTTTGTGTCAAAATTTGCAAATATTAGTATTTAGTTAATGTTATTGCCTTGTGCACACTATTTAATTAATGGGCAAGTTATCATTTGCCTAATAGTTGGTTGCACACCAACCAACATTCATTAACAAAGGATTGGTGTGTGGTGCCTATCTTTATTATACTAGAAGTTACATATTTATTTGGGTCACAATGTAATCCAACTAGAACCTTATGGCCAAGGAAAAGCTTTGGATTAATCAAAGGTTAAATAAAATTTTCCATAAAATTTTAAAAATATGCAATATTATCATCTATGGTGTTATCTACATTAATTCCTACTTTCAGTTTTTGTATAAATGATTTATACATTGTAAAAAAAAAGAATAAAACATTTTTTAATGCCTCAAATTTTATAATATTTGTTAAATTATTAATTAATTTCCCAAAGCTTTGATATTTGAAATTGCTACAACAATTGCATTAAAAAAATTATATATTTTTAAAGTATTGTTTAAATGTTCTTACATTGTTTTCCAATTTTGAACAACAACATTGTACACATTGGGTGATTTTTCCAAAAAACCATTTCATTTTTTTCCCTTAGCCAAATCATGGGCATGAAAAGGTACAATACATTTTCAAAAATTAACTTTATTTTCTTAATAACACCCTCACTCCTTTTCCCTACCCATATACATGGACATGAAAGGCACATGTTAATGTGCCTTTTTGTGTTTAAATAATAATAATAATCTTTTTTGAATAATAATTTCTTGAATTGCATACATATGCATGAACCACTTGAAACCATTAGAACACTATGGCTAGGGGAATACCTCTAGATTCATGGAATGTACTTTGAAAGCTATATAATGCTTTAAATTTTATTTTAAACTTCACTTTGAAAATGTGAAAAAAAGATAAAAATAATGGTAAAGGAGATGAATGTTTATTAATTTAATAATATCCCCTCCCCTCCCCCCTTTTTATTTTTTTAATATGTTCCCTTATGGATTGCAATAGTTCATCATTATTTATGTTAATTTCAATTTTGATTTTACAACATAACATGGACATGAAAAGACATGTTAACATAACCTTTAACATGTGCCATTTCATGTCCATGTGTCTAGGGGAAAAAAATTAGGTAGTTGTTTTTAAATTAATTAAAGTAATCCATGAAAAGGCATATGCTATTAGTTTAGGTTCTAATTCCAACTTTGCATATGCCTAAATTCATGGATTACATTTGCATGTATTGAATGCCTTTTCCTTAAACTACTTCACATTTTTCCCTTGACCATTTACATCCATACATCTTATATATCTCAATTATAATATAAAGACAAAATAAAACTTACATATGCATTTTCCAAGTTGCATTATTAGTATTATTTATGATTGATGTTATTCTCCAAATTTCATTTACATTGACTCATCAAATTATTATTGAGTTGCCCAAAACTTTGATATTTGAAATTGCCACAACCATTGCATAAGACTAAATTAAACAATTTCAAATTTGTATGAATGATTTTACATTGTATTCCACAATTGAACAACAACCTTTTAGGCATTGGATGTTTTATAACATATCTAGGTGTTGTCATGAAAAGCTTGAAAGGTAAGTTGCATTTTGCATTTTGATTTAGTACCAATAATGCATCAAAATTAATTTTGAAATAATGTTGGAAGACTTGCATGAGCAATTAAATCCGTACATTTGATCATTTACAAAACATTTCAGCTCTAATATGAGGACAAAGAAAAACTTGTATGCATTTTCCAAGTTGCATCTTTAATATTGTAAGTGATTGATGTTATTCTCCAAATTTCATTTATAATGATGCATCAAATTATTAAAATGTTGTTGAATTGCTCAAAGCTTTTATATTTGAAATTGCCATAGTAATTACATAAGACTAAATGAAATATACCTAAAAACTACTTCATTCTTTTCCCCTAGCCATCTTCGTGGACATGAAAAGGCCCATATTATTGTGCCTATTCATGTTTTTTTGAAAAGGTATTGAAATAATAATTATTTTGAATAGCATTTTTTTGAATTCCATATGAAAATACACACTTGGAACCACATATTCTAGATAAATCCATAAAATATGATCTATTAAGAGGTAATGATTGAGCTCCAAAGCACCCATTCTTGGTTAAATTGGACTTGGAACTAGATTTCAAAGGAATCTTCATCGGAGTCTTGGTTCAAAGGCAATTAGAAATTATTTGTTTGGTTCTAGATTTACAATAATGTTGGCAAGAATCATGATTCAATTCCAATGTCAGTTACAAGACATTTTGAACCCATAGTTCCAATTATTGAACCATTTTTTATTTTAACGTAAAAAAATAGATTTTATACATTTTAATGGTTATAAGTTATAATCAACCAAAATCATTAATATCCCAACTCTAATATAAACAAGTAGTTCATTATGTAACAACTTTGTTCTTTGTGGTAGGTTCAAACCAATGTTGGGTAATTCTCATTTTCTTGTCAAAATTGGTTGGTTTTAGTTTTTAACTGATGTTATGCAAACCCGATCAAATCATAAATTTTTTTTTGGGTTGATAAGAATGGACTAGGGTATCAAGATTCTTAATTTTTCCAAACTCATCCAATTCTTAGATAAGGCAATTATCACATATATAATAATAGTTGGTTTTCACATCCAAATTTCACAACTCAGTTATTAAAATTTCCATTAATTAAAATAAAATTTCATAATAATTTAATAAATAATTTCATAATTTCATTAATTAAAAAAAAATTCCACTTTAAAGATCACCAAAAAAAAAAAAAAACTTGTAAGTTATAAAAAAAAATTAATCCAAAATTTAAAACTCCATAAATTCATCCCTTTCAAAAGCTCTTTCAAACTATTCAAATTCCTCTTGTAAATTTACATAAGTTACAATTAACTTTACTAACCTAAAAAAAGATCGATAATCTATCCTAGGATCATTGGGCCAATTTTGTTGACAAAAATCAATTTGTCCAAATTTTTTGATTATAAATGACATCTCCTAAAACTAATAAGGATTCCATTTAAGAAAAAAATCCTTTCTATTTCAATTTGGGATCCAATTATCCCAAAAAAATGTTTAACATAAAAACCAATTGTAAAAAACATATTTTCATGTTTTTCCCACCATTAAAGTGGACATTTGATGTCTTTGACATCCACTTGATAACGCATGAAAATTAGAAGCTCTCTAATGATCAATTTCATTTTTGGTTCACTTGTGTTATTTGTCATCTCAAAAATATCCAAACTCCTATCCTCTTCAACCCCTTGATCAACAATACCCCTTTCAAATTCAGCCAAAGGATGCAAATGAGAATGACATTTAATAAACATAAGAAATAAAGGTTTATTATCATATTTTTCAACAATGGCCTTCCCTTGCTCATGAACAATAAGTGAGGACACAAGGCAAAAGGTTTTAAACCTAGGGTCTAACATCAAAGAAAACATAATATGGGATTTTTTCTTCATATTTTTTTAAGGAAATAAAAGAATCCAAAGCCCCAATAATTTCCTTTTTCATGTTGGAAACCAAACATAATAACTCAAAAACAACATTTGCATCTTCTTCCATTAAGTTGCTAAAGGTTGTAGAATCAATTTTATTCTTGAATTTTAGATTCATGGATATGACCAAGTTTAATGCATCACTTAACAACTAATGACCCCTAAACTGGTTCAAAATACAATCATATACAATAGGGCCAAGGCTAAAATAATATGAGATATATGTCATGTTAATGGAGGTGGTATTTTTGTAGTTATTTTCACAATATTTTGTCTGTTATAACATAGTATAATAACTTCTTCAAATTTCAAAGCTTCTTGGAAAAGGATAACTTTATTAAACAAGTCTACTAAGGCAAAAAAAAATGTTACAACTATGTATGACAAGATTTGAAAAACAAAATGTAAACATAAAAAAAATTCAATCAAAATAAAAGTTTACCTTGTTTTCATTGGAATATTCAATTTCCTTAGGGGAAGACTTGAATTAACACATGCCTTGTTCCATTCTTGCCTACCTTTTCCTGAAATTTTTGACTAAACTAAGCATTTCTACAAATCTCTTTGGGCAACTTTGGTAGATACATATCTTAAACCGTTGTGAACTTTTTCATATGCTATTATATATTGTCATGCTTTAGAAAATGCATGACCAAAACAAGTTCCTTAAAGGAATTTTTTTTCCAAACTCAACACATCACAACTTACAACTGATTTTAGGTTTGTAATCATAATGTTCAGATTAAATCCCTCATCCTTGACATAAGCAACAATTTTCCGCTTCAACTTAAAAGTATCTAATGAATTCATTTTGATTTAGATGTGGTGTACCATTCAAGATATTTCTATGTTATTGTTGTAATTATTATGACAATGATAGTTGTAAATGCTGACTTAGGAGCTCACAATAGTTTGAGCTGAAAATTGAT